>CHCFC05602__coassemble_95_pt1 | contig 78585 bp, 65 predicted proteins | sample CHCFC05602__metabat2_high_PE_016 | metagenome-assembled genome bin CHCFC05602
TCCTCCATGCCGCACAGCTGCACGCCGTACTCGCGCTGCGCCTCGTCGGCGTCCGCAACGGGATCGACGACGCGCACATCCATTTCATATTCAGACAGCTCGCGGATGATGTCCACGACACGGGTGTTGCGCACGTCGGCGCAATTCTCCTTGAACGTGATGCCCAGGATGGCCAGGCGCGCGCCCTTGACCTTCTTGTCGGCATGGATAAGGCTGGCGACGATCTTGCCCGCGACGAAAGCGCTCATGCCGTCGTTGACGCGGCGGCCGGCGCTGATGATCTGGGAGTGGTAGCCCAGCTGCTCGGCGCGGTAGACAAAATAGTAGGGATCCACGCCGATGCAGTGGCCGCCCACGAGGCCCGGGTAGAAGCCCAGCGCGTTCCACTTGGTGTTCATCGCGCGGATGACGGCCTGCGTGTCGATGCCCATCTTGTCAAAGGCCATGGCGATCTCGTTCATGAAGGCGATGTTGATGTCGCGCTGGGCGTTTTCGATGACCTTGGCCGCCTCGGCGACGAGGATGTTCTCGGCGCGGTAGACGCCCGCCTCGATGATCAGGCCGTAGGTGTTGGCGATGACGTCCAGGCTCTGCGCGTCCATGCCGGAGACGATCTTGCGGATCGTGTGCAGGCGGTGCACCTTGTCGCCGGGGTTGATGCGCTCGGGCGAGTAGCCGATCTTGAAGTCCACGCCGCACTTGAGGCCGGACTCGCGCTCCAGGATGGCGGCGCACAGCTCCTGCGTCACGCCCGGGTAGACCGTCGACTCGTAGACGACGACCGAGCCGGGCTGCAGGTGGCGGCCGACGGTCTCGCTGGCGGAGATGACGGGCGTCAGGTCGGGCGACTTGTCGTTGGTGATGGGCGTGGGCACGGCCACTACGATAAAGCGCGCGCCGTCCAGCTCGCGCTCGTCGCTGGTGAAGCGGCACGTGCTCTCGCGCACCGCGTCGTCGCCCGCCTCCTCCGTCACATCGTGCCCGTCGCGATAGGCCGCGATCTTGCGCTCGTTGACGTCAAAGCCGATGGTGTCAAGCTTGCGGGCGAACGCCACCGCCAGCGGCAGGCCCACATATCCCAAGCCTACGACCGCCAGGCGCTCCTCGCGCGCGGTCAGCTTCTCAAACAGGTCGTTCATGCGCGTATTCCTCCATCGTCCGGGACTTCCGCCCATATGGATTGGATCTGTATGGATGTATTCTAGCACATCCGCCCCCGCATTTCAACCCGGCGCCGGCAGCGCGGCCAGCTCCCGAGCTTTCTGCCGGATTATTTTGTCGCAAGCTGAAACTTCCGGTAGATTTTTGGTCTGTTTGCAGTATAATATAGGAGTAGGATTTCTCCCTTTTTTGAAAAGCGCCACTCATGACGAGGAAAGCCGCATGATCTTTGATTTGCAGAAGGCCAGTATGTGGAAGCGCATCTCCGCGTTTCTGTTTGACTTCATCCTGTTTGGCATCGTCGCCGTGCTCTTTGCATGGCTGCTGTCCGCCGCGCTGGGATTCGACGCTCATTATCAGGCGCTCGCCGACGCCTACGCCCGCTACGGCGAGGCCTACGGCGTCGACCTTTCCATGTCCTCCGGCGAGTACGACGCCCTGACGGAGGAACAGCTGCAAAACCTGCAAAGCGCATATGCGGCCCTGGCTGCGGACGGCGAGGCGGTCTACGCCTACAACATGACCGTGCAGCTGTCGATCCTCATCACGTCGCTGGGCATTCTGCTGGCGTTTCTTGCAATGGAGTTTGCCGTTCCGCTGGCGCTTGGGGACGGTCAGACGCTGGGCAAGAAGATCTTCGGCCTGGGCCTGATGCGCCAGGACGGCGTGCGCGTGCGCGCGGTAGCGCTGTTCGTGCGTGCGGTGCTGGGCAAATACGCGATCGAGACGATGGTGCCGCTGCTGATCGTAGCCATGGTCCTCTACGGCTCCATCGGCATCGTCGGGCCGGTCATCCTGGGGCTGCTTCTGCTGGTGCAGGCGGCGGTGCTGTGCGCCACGCCCACGCGCGCGGCCATCCACGACCTGCTCGCCGCCACCGTCGTGGTCGACCTGCCCAGCCAGAAGATCTTCGACACGCGCGAGGAGCTGATCGCCTGCCGGCAGCGCCTGCATGCGGAAAAAGTCGCGAGCGAGCCTTACCGGTAGACCCGATTCGTTCACATATCCTGCGAGGCACGGAAGAAAGGGGATTATATGAAAGTTGTCCTTCAGAACCTGACGAAGACGTTTCCCAGCCGCAACAAAAAGTCGAACGAAGAGGTCGTCGCGGTGAGCGACTTCTCGTTCACCATCCCGGATGGCCAACTGATCGGCCTGCTCGGCCCCTCGGGCTGCGGCAAGAGCACCACGCTGTACATGATCAGCGGCCTGCAAAAGCCGACCAGCGGGCGGATCTTCTTCGGCGACGACGACGTCACGGAGCTGTCCACGGAAAACCGCGGCATCGGCTTGGTCTTCCAGAACTACGCGCTCTATCCGCACATGACGGTCAAGCAGAACATCCTCTTCCCGCTGCAGAACCTGCGCGGCGCGGACAAGCTGTCCAAGGACGAGATGCTCGATCGCGCGCAGAAGGCCGCGCGGCTGGTGCAGATCGAGGAGCTCATGGAGCGCAAGCCCAGCGAACTGTCCGGCGGCCAGCAGCAGCGCGTGGCCATCGCCCGGGCGCTGGTCAAGATGCCGCGCGTGCTGCTGCTGGACGAGCCTCTGTCCAACCTCGACGCGCGGTTGCGCCTGCAGACGCGCGAGGAGATCCGCCGCATTCAAAAGGAGACGCAGATCACCACGGTGTTCGTCACGCACGATCAGGAGGAGGCCATGAGCATCTCCGACATGATCGTTGTCATGCGCGCGGGCATCGTGCAGCAGACGGGCAAGCCGCAGGACGTGTACGATAACCCGGCCAACCTCTTCGTCGCCAAGTTCCTGGGCACGCCGCCCATCAACGTATTCTCCGGGCGCGTGCAGGGCGGCCGGCTCTTCATCGGCGAGGACGCCGTGCTGGATGTGCCGGACGTGCCCGATCAGGCGGTCACCGTCGGCATCCGGCCCGAGGGCTTCTTGCTCGATCCGCAGGGTCCGCTGCGCTGCCATCCGACCAATGTGGAGGTCATGGGCCGCGACGTAAGCATCGTCTCCACCCACCCGGCGGCGGCCAGTCCCGTCATCCGCTCGATCATCAACGCGGACCTGCGCGTGGACATCTCCCAGGAACTCGTGCGCTATGCGCTCAAGCCGCACAAGGTCTTCATCTTCAGCAAGGACACCGAGGCGCGAATTCCCTTTGAGGTGAAGTGATATGGTCGATAGCAAACATCAATGGAAGGCATGGATCTACCTTGCGCCGGCCATCGCGCTGCTGCTGGTGTTCACCGTCTGGCCGATCATCAACACCGTGCGCATGGCCTTTCTGGAAAACTACAGCGGCCTGAAGGCCGCCGGCGGCCAAGCGTTTGCGTTTGGTCTGGGCAACTTTACAAAGGTCATCGAGTACCGGCGCTTTGTCAGCTGCCTGAAGAACACCGTCCTGCTGTGCGTGTGGACGGTGCCCATCTCCACGGTGCTGGCGCTGCTCATCGCCGTCTCGCTCAACGCCATCCGGCCGCTGCAGCGCACGTTGCAGACGATCTTCTTCCTGCCCTACGTCACGAACTCCATCGCCATCGGCATGGTGTTTGCGGCGATGTTCAACATCGTGGGCAGCTTCTACGGCACGGAAAATGAGATCGTCGTGACGGCCGGCATCATCAACAACATCATCGAATTCTTCGGCGGCGAGCCCGTCAACTGGATCAACTACGGCTCGACCTATACGGCCAACCTGACCGTCATGATCGTCTACATCGTCTGGAACGCGCTGCCCTTCAAGATCCTGGTTTTGCTGGGCGGCTTGCAGAGCATCAACAAGCAGTATTACGAGGCCGCCCGCGTCGACGGCACGCCCCGTTGGCGCGTGCTCACGCGCATCACGGTGCCGCTGCTCTCGCCCATGCTGGCCTACGTGATCATCACCAGCTTCATTGACGGCTTCAAGGAGTACACCAGCATCGTGGGCATCTTCGGCGAGAACATGGGGCCGCCCGACGACGCCGGCCGCCTCAATACGATGGTCGGCTTCATCTACGACTCCCTGAGCACCAACAGCCAGGGCCGCGCCAGCGCCGCCGCGCTGATCCTGTTTGCGATCATCCTGGTCGTCACGCTCGTCAACCTGCGGATCAGCAAGAAGCGCGTGCATTATTGAGAGGTGCAGCATGTCAAAAGAAACGATCGTTCCCATGCGCGCAAGGGACATGCGCAGGCAGTCCCTCCATCAGAAGGCCGGACGGGCCGTCTACCTGCTGGCGGTCTATGCGTTCCTGCTGCTGATGGCGGCCATCGTGCTCTTCCCCTTCTACTGGATGCTGATCTCCTCGGTCAAGACGCTGGAGGAGTACCGCATGAGCACGCCGACCTTCTGGCCGCAGCGGATCATGCTCGGCAACTACGTCACGGCCTTCACCACGGCCAACCTGGGCCGGCTGTTTCTCAATACGATGATCGTCGGCGTCGTCTCCACGCTGCTGTCGCTGGTCATCACGATCCTGACGGCGTTCGCGTTCGCGCGCTTGGAGTTCAAGGGCAAGGAGCTGCTCTTCGCGGCGCTGCTGGCCACGATGATGATCCCCGGCGAGCTGTTCACGATCACCAACTACAGTACGGTCACGACGCTGGGCTGGCGCAACACCTATACCGTGCTGATCGTGCCGTTCCTGGTGAGCGTCTTTTACATCTACCTGCTGCGCCAGAACTTCCTGCAGATTCCCAACGAGCTGTACCTGGCGGCCAAGGTGGATGGCACCAGCGACCTGAAGTACCTGTGGAAGGTCATGATTCCCCTTTCGCTGCCCACGCTCATCTCCATCACGATCCTCAAGATGATGGGCGCGTGGAATTCCTACATCTGGCCACGCCTGGTCGCCAACGACGAGGCGCACCGCATGATCACCAACGGCCTGCGCAACGCCTTCACCGAGACGACCGGCGACGTCAACTATCCCGTGCAGATGGCGGCCGTCGCGCTCGTGTCCGCGCCGCTGTTTCTGGTGTTCATCTTCCTGCGCAAGTACATCATGTCCGGTGTGAGCCGCAGCGGCATCAAGGGTTGATAGGTCCGCTCCCAGCGGCCTATGACATACAACCACCCATTTCAGACCCCACTTTCAGAAAGGAAGGAAAACCATGCTCAAGAAGATCGTCTCTCTGCTTTTGCTCACGGCGATGCTGCTCGGCTGCCTGTCGGCCGCGCAGGCCGAGAGCGCGCCCGGCTTTGCCGTCCCCGAAGGCGGCTATGACGGCAGCGAAGTCACCATCACGTTCTACCACACGATGGGCTCCAACCTGACCGCCGTGCTGGACACCTACATTGCCGAGTTCAACGAGCTCTACCCCAACATCCACATCGAGTACACGTCCGTGGGCAACTATGACGACGTGCGCGACCAGGTGAGCACCGAGATCACCGTCGGCACGCAGCCCAACATCGCCTACTGCTACCCTGACCACGTCGCGCTGTACAACCTGGCGCAGGTCGTGGCCACGCTGGACAACCTGATCGCCAGCCAGGAGACCGTCACCCGCGCCGACGGCACCACGGAGATCCTGGGCCTGACCGACGAGCAGAAGGCCGACTTCATCGAGGGCTACTACAACGAGGGCATGCAGTTCGGCGACGGGCTGATGTACACGATGCCGCTGTCCAAGTCCACCGAAGTGCTCTACTACAACAAGACCTTCTTCGACGAGAACGGCCTGACCGTTCCCACCACCTGGGAGGAGATGGAGGCCGTCTGCGCCAAGATCAAGGAGATCGACCCGAACTCCATCCCGCTGGGCTATGACAGCGAGGCCAACTGGTTCATCACCATGTGCGAGCAGTACGGCTCGCCCTACACCAGCGCGACGGGCGACCACTTCCTGTTCAACAACGAGCAGAACCGCGCCTTCGTCAAGATGTTCCGCGAGTGGTACCAGAAGGGCTACCTGACGACCCAGACGCTCTACGGCGCCTACACGTCCGGCCTGTTCGTCTCCACGACGGAGACCAAGAGCTACATGTCCATCGGCTCCTCTGCCGGCGCGACCTACCAGCGCCCGGCCGCGAACGCCGACGGCACCTATCCCTTCGAGGTCGGCATCGCGACCATCCCGCAGGTGAGCGAAGACAACCGCAAGGTCATCTCCCAGGGCCCGAGCGTTTGCATCTTCGAGAAGGAGAACCCGCAGGAGGTCGTCGCCTCTTGGCTGTTCGTCAAGTTCCTGACCACCAACGTCAACTTCCAGGCCGAGTTCTCCATGGCCTCCGGCTATGTGCCCGTGCTCAAGTCCGTCAGCGACAATGAGGTCTATGCGGCCTTCCTGGACAGCGCCGACGGCGGCGACTACATCTCCGCGCTGAGCGCCAAGGTCTGCCTGGAGCAGGAGGATGCGTACTACACCTCCCCGGCGTTCAACGGCTCCTCCACCGCCCGTGATCAGGTCGGCATGCTGCTGGCCAAGTGCCTGACGGCTGACGACGGAGGCGACGTCGACGCCATGCTCGAGAGCGCCTTCCAGGATGCGGTGGACGAGTGCGAGTACAGCTTCTGATCGATCCATGATGAAGCGAATCGCCTGTTGTCTTGCGCTCGCATGCCTGCTCCTTGTGGGCATGCGGGCGTCCCTCGCCGAGGCGCCCGTCGACTATGCGGGCGAGCTCAAGCTGGACATGACCTCCGATACGCTCAAGCAGGAGGTCATCGTGCATGCCTTCATCGACGGCGACACGACGCACTTTGACGTGCCGGCGTCGATCGCGGCCTCCGGCGTGCTCAAGGCCCGGTATCTGGGCATCAACACGCCGGAGACGACCAACCGGGTGGAGGAATACGGCAAAGCTGCCGCGCGTTTTACGCAGGAGCGGCTGAGCACGGCCGCCTCCATCCTCATCGAGTCGGACGACGGCCGGTGGAACCTCGATTCCACCGGTGAGCGCCACCTCGTGTGGGTGTGGTACAAGCCCGACGCCGCGTCGGACTACCGCAACCTGAACGTCGAGATCCTGCAAAACGGTCTGGCCGTGGGCAACGCCGCCGCAAACAACCGCTACGGCGAGTGGTGCACGGCGGCCCTGGAGCAGGCCAAGGCGCAGGGGCTGAACCTCTATTCCGGCGAGCCGGATCCGGATTTCGATTACGGCGATGCCCTTGAGCTGACGATTCGGGACCTTCGCTGTGATCCCGAGCGCTACGACGGCCGCAAGGTCGCCTTCACCGGCATCATCACCATGAACGACGCGCAGAGTGTCTACATGGAGGCCTATGACCCGGAGACGGACCGCTGTTATGGCGTGTGCGTCTACTACGGCTACGGCATGAGCGCGCCGGCGCTGAATGTGCTCAAGGTCGGCAACGAATCCCGCATCGTGGGCACATTCCAGTATCATGCGCCCAGCGACACCTACCAGGTCGCCGGCCTGAGCTACCGCATGATGGACCCGGACGACCCGGACAACATTCAAAAGATCGGCGAGGGACAGCCCGCCTACGCGCCCTTGGATCCCGAGACGTTCGCGCGCGGCACGGCCGAGGTGCAAACCGGCGAGGGCGTGCGCGCCGTGGACTGCGCCGAGCTGGCGCTCTTCACCACGGTTCAGCTGCAGGACCTGCGCGTTGCGGACGCGGCAGAGGATGCGGCCGGCCTTTGGCTGACCTGCACGGCCGGCGGCGTCCAGGTGCAGGTGCGTGCCGACGCGGCGGCCTGCGCCGGGCTTACGGCGGACGGCTGCGCCGGCGGCACGATCGACGTGCGCGGCATCGTGCTGCGCCAGGATGGAACCTATCTGATCCGGGCGTTCGAGACGGACGCCGTCACCCTTCATCCCTAACGACCATCGAGAGGAGATCACCATGAAGAAGTGTATCGCTTTGCTGGCAGCATTCTCCCTGCTCACCCTTGCGTGCGCGGGCTTTGCCGCCGCTGAATCCACCGACGGCCTGACCGCCGCGCGCGATTACCTGCGCCTGATGTATCAGGGCAAGCCGGAGACCACCCCGGCCGACTACACCGTCGTGGGCGCGGTCAACATCGGCGGCACGCTTTACGCCATCGACTGGACGGCCGATTCGGACACGATCCAGTTCGTGGCCGGCGACGACGGCATGGTCACCGTCGACGTGGACGAGCAGAACCCCGAGGAGCTCCACTACGTGCTGACCGCCACGCTCAAGGACGAGGCGGGCAACACCGAGACCGTCACCTTCAACCACAAGGTGCCCGCGGCGCTCATCCTGGATGCGGGCATGAGCTACGAGGAGATCGTCGCCGTGGCCTATGAGCTCGAGGACGGCCTGTCGCTGGACGAGACCTTCCGCCTCTACGGCGTCGTGACCGCCATCGACACCGCCTGGAGCGACGAGTACCAGAACATCACCGTCACCATCCAGGTGGGCGATCTGGCCGATCAGCCGATCATGTGCTACCGCCTGGCGGGCGAGGGCGCGAAGGATCTGGCCGTGGGCGACGACATCACCGTCGAGGGCATCCTGACCAACTATAAGGGCACCATCGAGTTCGACCAGGGCTGCACGCTCGTGGGCATGGGCGAACACGTCAGCCAGAAGGCGCTGCTCGACGCGGCCTACAAGCTCGAGGACGGCCTGTCCATGACTGCGCCCACCGTGCTGCGCGGCGAGGTCGTGAACATCGACACCGCCTGGAGCGACGAGTACCAGAACATCACCGTCACCATCGTGTGCGACGGCCTGACCGAGCAGCCCATCATGTGCTACCGCCTTTCGGGCGAGGGCGCGAAGGACCTGGCCGTGGGCGACGACATCGCCGTGGCCGGCACGATCAAGAACTACAAGGGCACCATCGAGTTCGACCAGGGCTGCACGCTCGTCGTGCCGGCGGACAGCGCCAATGATGCGCGCACGGCCGTCACGGCCTACGGCCTGGAGGCCGGCCTTGCGATGACCGAGCCTTCGACGATGACCGGCGTCATCACCGAGATCGACACCGCATGGAGCGACGAGTACCAGAACATCACCGTCATCATGCAGGTCGGCGGCCTGGCGGACTACCCGATCATGTGCTACCGCCTCTCGGGCGAGGGCGCGAAGGATCTGGCCGTGGGCGACACGATCACCGTCTCCGGCACGATCAAGAACTACGAGGGCACCATCGAGTTCGACCAGGGCTGCACGCTCGACGCGGTCGTCAAGGCCCAGTAACAGCGCATCCCAAAAAAGCGGGGAGCCAAAAGGCTCCCCGCTTTTCCTGTCTGCCGCTCACATCCAGTCCGTGTGCGTCTGTTTGTAGTCGCGCACCATGGCGTCGGCCTCCGCCAGCAGCGCGCGCACCTCCTCCTCGTCGTACACCGTCGCGCCGCTGGCGCAGGCGTGTCCGCCGCCGCGGTAGCGCTCCGCCAGGTCGCTGATGGGCATGAAGCGCGAGCGCAGGCGCACGCGGATGCTCTCCTCCCCGCCCGGCGTCTCGATGAAGGCGATCCAACACAGGCAGCCGCGGATCGAGTCCATACACGAGACGCAGGCGCTGGCCGTCTCGAACGTCAGACCGAAGCGCTCCTGCATCCCGCGGCTGACGTACAGGTGCGCCACGCCGTTCTCGGTGCGCTGGATGTGCTCGTACAGATAGGCCTTGAAGCGCAGCGAGTCAAAGTCCTTGAGGTACAGGTGCGCATAGAGCGTCTGCGTGTCCACGCCCTGGTCGAGCAGTAGCGCAGCGCACCGCAGCGTGTCTCCCGTGACGCCGCTGAACTTGAACCGGCCCGAGTCGGTTACCATGCCCGTATACAGACACGTGGCCGCCCACGCGTCGATGCGCAGCCGGTCTCGGAACACGCCGTAGAACGCGGCGATCATCTCGCACGCAGAGGAGCGCTCCTCCTCGACCCAGGACAGGTCGCCGTAAGGCTCGCGGTCGATGTGGTGGTCGATCTTGATCAGCTCGCGGCACAGCGCGTATTTGGGGTTGGAGATGCGCGCCTGGTTGCCCGTGTCGAGCACGATGCCCAGCGCCTGCGCATACAGCTCGTCCGCCACGGGCTCGTCGTCAGGGCCGAGGAAAGCGAGGAAGTCCGACTGCTGCCCGTCCGTCAGCAGGATCTCCTTTTCGGGGAACGACAGGCGCAGGATGCGCTGCAGGCCCTTCGTCGCGCCCACGCAGTCCCCGTCCGGACGCACATGGCGAAACAGCATGATGCGCGGATACGCCTCGATCCGCCGCAGGATGGCCTCCATCTTGTCCAAATTTTTCATGCGTCCTCCCCCATTTCCTCCAGGTCGCGAAGCATGCGCATCGCCTCTTCACGGCCCGGCAGCGTCGCGCCGCTGGCCTTGGCGTGGCCGCCGCCGCCGTAGCGCACGGCGATGGGGTTGATGTTGCGCCGGCTCGAGCGCAGCTCGCACAGCACGCCCCGCTCCGTCTCCGTGAAGTTGACCCACACGTCCACGCCGCGGATGTCGGCCATGACGTTCACCATGCCGCGCGAGAGCGTGAACGCGTCCACGCCCAGCGCGCGCGCCTCCTCCAGCGTCGTGTAGATATAGGCGACGCCGTTTTGGGCAAAGCGGATCTTGAGCGCGTACTGCGCGCGCAGCCGCACCTGCTCGTAGTCGCTGGCATAGAGGTTGGCGTAGATCTCCTCCAGGTCAAAGGGCGTTTGCATCAGGAAGGCGGCCAGCTCGAACGTGCGCGCGCTGGTGGCGTCGTAGCGGAAGCGGCCGGAATCCGTCACCATGCCGGTAAAGAGCGACTTGGCCGCGAGGGGCGGCACGCGCAGGCCGCACGTGCGGGCAAAGTCCGCTACCAGGCCGCAGCAGCTCTCGTAGCCGGTGTCCGTGGCCTCCGCCTGCGCGATCTGCCCGCAGAAGATGTGGTGGTCCAGCCGCGCGGTGGCGGCCGCCAGCGCGTAGCGCCCGTCGCTGATGAGATGCGCGACGGACGTATCCAGGATGATCGCCAGCGCGCCCTCGTAGAACGCGTCCGGCACGTCGTCCATGGCCGAATCGTCCATGAACGCATAGCGCCCCGCGCCGTCGCCGACGACGCGAACCTGCTTGTCCGGGAAGTTTTCGCGCAGGATGTGTTTGAGGCCGATCTGGCTGCCCAGTGCGTCGCCGTCCGGATTGACGTGCCGGTGCAGCACGATGCGGTCGTGCCGCCGGATCGCCTCGAGAATGGGTTCAAACATGGCCGTTATCCTTTCAATTCGTCAAAATAGCCGCGGTATTCCACCCGCAGCGGGCTTTGCGGGAACAGGTAGCGATGCAGGTCGATGAAGTAGTCGTCCGTCATGCTGGCGATGTAGTCGACCACCAGCTGGTTCGGCTCGGTCCGCTCATAGGGCGCGCGCCGCGGATAGTGCGCGCGGGAGACGTAGTCGATGTGGTGCGTGAAGACCGGCGAGCGGCGGTTCTCCCGGCGCAGGTCCTCCAGCAGCTGGCCGTACATCTCGCGCATCATGGGCCGGGCCGTCACATCCAGCCGGGCGCGCGTGGCCGCGCTCTCGTAGATGATCGCATAGTTGTCGCGCTTGGAGGCCTGCAGCGCCCGGAAGTGGCGCGCATCCAGACGGATGTAGGGCTTGCCATAGCTGTTCTCGATGACGTTGACGACCAGGTTGTTGATGATCTCCGCATTGAGCGCGCCGATCTCGCCGCCCTCGAACGCACTCTCGTCCGCGACATGGACGCGCGCGGCGTCCTGACGGTCCTTGCCCAGGTAGGCGATGATGTCGCAGATCTGCACGACGCTGCCCTCGAGCGTGGAGGGCTGAATGCGCCTGGCAAAGGAGCGGTCGGTGTACGCGCGCTCGATGATGCGGTCAAACGTCTCAAAGTCGCCGATGGGCACGGGACGGTATTCCTCCAGCTCGACCTCGCCGTTGTGCCCGGCCACGCCCGCGAGCGTCTGCAGGCTGACGTTGAGCGGATAGATCGCGTCCAGCACGCGCACGGAGTGGATGTTGTGGTAGAAGTGCCGGCCCGTGTGCTCGTGGTACAGTTCGTCCAGATAGCTCTCGCCCGTGTGCGCAAACGGCGGATGACCGATGTCATGGCCGAGCGCGATGGCCTCGATCAGGTCTACGTTGAGGTTGAGCGCGCGACCGATCGTGCGCGCGATGCGTGAGACGAGCTGCACATGCAAGCTGCGCCGGGTGATGTCGTCGTTTTTTAGCAGGGAAAAGACCTGCGTCTTGTCGCTGTAGCGGTTATAGTACGGGCAGTGCAGGATCTTGTCGACGTCGCGCACGAAGGCAGGCCGCCAGACCGTCCCCCTGTCCCCTTCGACCGCCGTGCGGCGGATCGCGTCCGCGTCGTCAGTGCCCAGGCGCGCATACGTACCGTCGCGCTTTTCAGTCTCGATCTGCCGCGTGCGCTCCAGCGACAGCGATTCATATTTGAGCACGGTTTCACCTCGCCATATCCATGGGATCCAATGGGATCGTCCCTTTAGTATAACACGCGCCGGGCCGCGGATCAACACCCGCCCGCGCGGCAGATGGCGCCTTTTGGCATGGGTTCTTTCGCCAAATGCGACATGATTCGCGCATCCGGCCGCATACTAAGCGCAGAATGTGCGCGGGAGGGATGCCGTTTGGAGGAATTTCGGGAAAAGGCGCTTTTGATGGCCGCACTGGCCGTGCTGCTGCTGGCGCTGGTGTGCGTGTGGCTGCTCATGCGGAACCTGGGCACAGCAGAGGCGGAGCGCTTCGTGGACGCGCAGCGGGTGTTTGCGCAGGAGGGCTGCATATGATCTATCTGCGCATGCGGGAGACGGTCGAGCGTGGGCCTCACGAGGACGTGTGCGTGCGCGACCTGTGCGACGTGCTATGCGACGCGCGCGTCGACATTCAGGACATCCCCGTATCCGTACCCGATGGCAACGGGGTATACTGCGTGCAGGCGATGCAGGTCGTGCGCGCGATCGCCACGCGCTATCCGGGCGAACAGGTCTCACTGCTCGGATCGACCACTGCGCTGCTGACGCGCAAGCGCGAGGGACGGCCGCGGCTGCTGTTCCTGCGCGCCGCGCTGGCCTTCCTGGTGCTGCTGGCAGGCAGTGCGCTGGCGATCATGTGGTTCCACGCGGACGTCAACATGTACGACGCCCAGCGGGAGATGTACCGGGCCGTCACCGGCGGCGAGGAGCCGGCCGCGCTGGCCGTAGCGCTCCCCTATGCGCTGGGCGTAGGCCTGGGCGTCGCGTTCTACTATGCGCTGATCGGCCGCAAGACCATCTCCCCGCTGGATATCAAGCTCTCCAACTACAAGCGCGCGGTCATGAACGAGCGCGCGGCCAGGGAGGCGCCGCGCGATGATTGACGTATGGGCCGCCCTGCTCGCGGTCACAGCTGGGGCGATTGTGGGACTGTGCAGCGCGGCGTTGTACACGGTGCTGCAGCTGCCCCTTCGCGTGATGCATGCATGCGGCGCGCCGATGAAGCGCGGCCTGGTAGCTTGGGCGCTGGCGCTAGGCATCACCGGCGGCACGCTGATGGGTAGCATGCGCTGGTCGCTGCACCTGCCGCAGGCGTTTTTCTTTGCGGCGATGTTGCTCGCGGGCCTGTTTACCGGCGCGCTGGCCGCCGCGCTCAGCGAGATCCTGGACGTGCTGCCCTACGCGCTGGATCGCCTGCGCCTGGGACGCGCGGTGACGCCGCTGCTATGGGCGCTCGCGCTGGGCAAGGCAGCCGGCGCGTTTCTGGGCACGCTGTTTGTGCATTGACATGGCGCCGCGCGGCCATACTATCCCGCAGGAGGAGGGATTCGATGGACAGGCACAACCATCCCACCTATGCGCTGGAGGCGCAGCCGCGGCCCGGCGCGCGCGAGACGCGCATGCGCCCGCCGCGAACGGGCACGCCCCTGCGCAACGAACGGGAGGAAGAGGCATGAAGCAGAGCCGACGCGTTCAGGAATACCTACAGCTCGTCGAGCGCCTCGCGCCCAAGTCGGACATGGGCAAAGGACTGGTGCGCGCCTTCTGGGTGGGCGGACTGATCTGCGTGCTGGGGCAGGCCATCACCGACCTGGCGATGTCCTTCGGGCTGGACCGGCAGGCCGCCGGTACCGTGTGCTCGATCTCGCTGGTCTTCGCCAGCGCACTGGCCACGGGCCTGGGCGTATACGACCGCCTGGGCAAGTATGCGGGCGCCGGATCGATCGTCCCCATCACGGGGTTCGCCAACTCCGTCGTCGCGCCGGCGATGGAGTTCAAGCGGGAGGGCTACGTCATGGGCGTGGGCGCGAAGATGTTTTCGCTGGCCGGGCCCGTGCTCGTCTACGGCATCGGTTCGTCAGTGATCGTCGGGCTGATCTACTTCTTTCTCGGGAGGTAACGCATGGCGGACAAACGCATGGGCGCGCAGACGGTCGCGCTGCCCTCCGGGCCGCGCCTGGCCGCATGGTCGGCCATCGTGGGCCCCAAGGAGGGCGAAGGTCCCCTGGGCGCGTGTTTTGACCGGGTAGAGACCGACGACATGTGCGGCCAGGAGAGCTTTGAAAAGGCGGAACGCAGCCTGTTCGCATCCTGCGCGCGCCTGACGCTGGACAAGGCAGGCGTCCGCCCGCAGGACGTGCACGCGCTGCTGGGCGGCGACCTGCTCAATCAGATCATCTCCGCGGGCTTTGCGGCCCGGCAGCTCGGCATCCCGTTCTACGGCCTGTACGGCGCGTGTTCCACGATGGCCGAATCGCTCGCGCTGGGCGGCATGCTCGTCGACGGCGGCCACTGCGCGCGCGTGCTGTGCGCCACGAGCAGCCATTTTTCCACCGCCGAGCGTCAGTACCGCACGCCCCTGGAGCTGGGCACGCAGCGCACGCCAACCGCACAGTGGACGGTCACCGGCTCCGGCAGCGCGCTCGTATGCGAGGCAAAGGAGGCCTGCGATGCGCGCGTGCGCATCACGCACGTGACGACGGGCAAGGTGATCGACCTGGGCGTCAAGGACGCCAACAACATGGGCGCGGCCATGGCCCCGGCGGCGGCGGACACGCTGCTGGCGCACCTGCGGGACACCGGGCGCGACTATGCCGACTATGACCTGATCGTCACGGGCGACCTGGGCAGCCTGGGCCGCGAGCTCATGCTCGAGCTGCTGCGCCGCGAGGGGCGCGCGCTGCCGCCCGAACGCAGCGTCGACTGCGGCATGCTGATCTACGACGCGTCCCAGGACGCGCACGCCGGCGGCAGCGGCTGCGGCTGCTCGGCCTCCGTGCTGTGCGGCAAGCTGCTGGGCGAACTCGCGCGCGGCGAGCTGCGCCGCATCCTGTTCATGGCCACGGGCGCGCTGCTGAGCCCCACGACGACCATGCAGGGCGAAACCATCCCTTCCATCGCCCACGCCGTCGTGCTTGAACACGTCGGGAAGGAGGAATAAACGATGTGGATGTACGTCAAGGCCTTCCTTGTGGGCGGTACGCTGTGCATGATTGGCGAGGCGCTGCTGCTGCGCACGCAGCTGACGAGCTCGCGCATCCTCGTGGGTTATGTCACCGCCGGCGTCGTGCTCGGCGCACTGGGCCTTTACGCGCCACTGGCCGAATTCGCAGGCGCCGGCGCGACGGTTCCGCTGACCGGGTTCGGCTATTCGCTGGCCAAGGGCGCCATCGAAGCCGTCCGCGAGCAGGGTTGGCTCGGCGCGTTTACCGGCGGCACGGCTGCCTGCGCCGGGGGCATCGCAGCGGCGATCCTGTTCGGCTATCTGGCGTCCGTGATCTTCTCCCCGCGTACCAAGAAGTAACAGAAAATGCAGTTTTTCCCATCCGTCCGCGGATTGATATTGCTACGCAGGGCATATTCGGGTATAATAAAGACCGGATATGTCCTTTTTGCGTTCATCGACCGTCCGGGGAGGCGAAGACATGCGTGTTGCGCAAGTGGTCGGCAAGCTTGCCGCCGGCGGCGTGGAGGCCGTGGTCAACACCTACTACCGCCGCCTGGACCATACGCGCATTCAGTTCGATTACTTCATTGACGAGGACTCGCCCTGCGAGCCGCCTGAAAAGCTGATCGTGCTGGGCGCGCGGTATTACCGCATCCCGCCGACAACCCGCCCCATTGCCCGCGTCCTCGCGCTGCGCCGCCTGTTTGCGCAGAACTGCTATCCCATCGTCCACGCGCACATGACCACGCTCAACCTGCCGGTGCTGCTGGCCGCGCGCTGGGCCGGCGTGCCGGTGCGCATCAGCCATGCCCACAGCACCAGCGCGCCCGGCGAGGGCGCGCGCGGCCTGCTCAAGCGCCTGCTGCGCCCGACGGCGCGCCTGTTTGCGACGCACTTTATAGCCTGCGGCCAGGCGACCGCGCAGTGGATGTTCCCGCGCCGGCTGATCGATGCGGGCCGTGTGACGATCCTGCCCAACGCCGTGGACGTGGGCCGCTTCCGCTTCAGCGAGGCCGTCCGCACGCAGGCGCGCGCGCGGCTGGGCCTGCAAAGCGCCCTGGTCGTCGGGCACGTCGGGCGCTTCATGCACCAGAAGAATCATGCCTTTTTGCTGGAGATCTTTGCGGCGCTGCACGCGCGCAGGCCGGATGCGGTGCTCCTGCTGGTGGGCGACGGCGAGTTGCGCGCCGGCGTCGAGGCGCAGGCAGCTGCGCTTGGCCTGACGGACTGCGTGCGATTTCTGGGCATCCGCCACGACCTGCAGCGGCTGTATTGCGCGATGGACGTCTTTGTGTTGCCCAGCTTTTACGAGGGGCTGCCCGTCGTGGGCGTGGAGGCACAGGCCTGCGGTCTGCCCTGCCTCGTATCCGACGCCGTGGACGCACACACCGCCGTCTGCGATGCGGTCCGCTTTTTGCCGCTGCGGGCCGGGGCACAGTCCTGGGCGCGGGCGGTCGAAGCGTTGGCCGCGCCGGTGCGCGCGCGCCAATCGGGCGCGCAGGCCGTACGCCGGGCCGGGCTGGACATCGGAGATACGGTCCAGCAGCTGAGCGGCCTGTATGAAACACTTGCAGCGGGAGGTGGCCGGCATGATTAAGCAGCACCAGCGTCAGCTCAGCCAGCTCAACGGCGCGCTCGACGCGCTTTCGGCGTTCGCGGCAATGATGCTGGCGTTCGTCATCCGCTTCTACCTGCGCGACGACGGCGCCATTGCCTACGGCGTGGCGTCGCACGTGCTCGTGGCGCTGGGCAGCGCAGCGCTGCACTTGGTGGTCTACAGCGCGATGGGCTTTTACAAGACCCATCGCAGCATGCGCTACTATGCGGAAATCTGGCAGATCGTGGTGGCGGAGAGCCTGTGCTTTGCCATCGTGCTCAGCGTGTTTTACTTCTTCAAGCTGCCGAACTTCTCTCGCGCGATGCTGGGCTACAGCTATGCGCTGGGCATCGCGCTGTGCGTGTGCAAGCGCATGACCATCCGCCTGATGCTGCGCGCCTATCGACGGCGCGGATTTAACCAGAAGCATGTCGTGCTTGTGGGGTGCGGCAGTACGGCGGCAGACTATCTGCGCATTCTCGATGTGCACCGTGAATACGGCTTTCGCGTGGCGGGCTACGTGGCGGACGACGCCTCCTGGGGCCGCGTAAAGCATCTGGGCGGCTATGACGCGCTGGAAGACGTATTGAACCGCCTCAAGCCGGACGAAGCGGTGCTGGCGATGGCCGCCCGGGACTACACACACATCGAGGACGCGATCCGCGCCTGTGAAAAGACCGGAACGCCGCTGTCGATCATCCCCTGCTACGACCGCTACATCAGCTCGCGCATGCAGGTGGAGGAGATCGACGGCCTGAATGTCGTCGGCATTCGCTCCATCCCGCTGGACAACCTGATGAACGCGGCGATCAAGCGCACGATAGACGTGGTGGGTTCGTTGGCGCTGCTGGTGCTGACCTCGCCGCTGATGCTCGCCGCGGCGGTCGGCATCCGCCTCACATCGCCCGGTCCGGTCATCTTTCGCCAGGAGCGGGTGGGCCGGCACAAGCAGACATTTGAGATGTACAAGTTCCGCTCCATGCGGCTCAACTCCGAGCAGGACAGCGCCTGGAGCAAAAGCGAGGACGCGCGGCGCACGCGCTTTGGCTCCTTCCTGCGCAAGTTCAGCATCGACGAGCTGCCGCAGCTGATCAACGTGCTCAAGGGCGACATGAGCCTGGTGGGCCCGCGCCCGGAGATCCCCTACTTCGTCGACAAGTTCAAGGAGGAAGTCCCGCTGTATATGATCAAGCACTACGTCCGCCCGGGGATCACCGGCTGGGCGCAGGTGTGCGGCTTTCGCGGCGACACGTCGATACCCAAGCGCGTGGAGCACGACATCTACTATATCGAGCACTGGACGCTGGGCTTTGACCTGAAGATCCTGTTTTTGACGCTCTTCCGCTTTGCCAACGACGAAAAGCTCTCCGCGGGCGGCACGCCCAAAGCCCGCGCGTGACGCGGCGCGCCAAATATGGTATAATGACCTCAACCCATTTCGACCACGTGAGCAGATTTTTTCCCGCGCGAGCGGGCAATTTACGGCGGACGCTTCCGCCGCCGGAAAGGATGGACTGCATGAAGGACGAAAAAACGCTTTACATCGTCGTGCCCTGTTACAAGGAAGAGGCCGTGCTGCCGGAGACGTCGCGCCGCCTGGGCGAAAAGATGCGCGCGCTGATGGCGGCGGGCAAGATCTCGGACAAGAGCCGCGTGATGTTCGTCAACGACGGCTCCAAGGACCGCACGTGGGAGATCATCGCGGGCCTGCACGAGCAGGACAAGCTCTTCTCGGGCGTGAATCTCTCGCGCAACCGCGGCCATCAGAATGCGCTGCTCGCCGGACTGATGACGGCGGTCAACTATGCGGACATGATCATCTCCATGGACGCGGACCTGCAGGACGACGTGAATGCCGTGGACGCCATGGTCGACGCATACCACGCGGGCTACGACGTCGTCTACGGCGTGCGCAGCGCGCGCAAGACCGACACGTTCTTCAAGCGCTTCACGGCCGAGGGCTTCTACAAGCTCATGCAGGCGCTGGGCGTGGACATCGTGTTCAACCATGCGGACTACCGCCTGATGTCTCGTCGGGCGGTGGAGGGCCTTTCGCAGTTCAAGGAGGTCAATCTCTTCCTGCGCGGCATCGTGCCGCAGATCGGCTATCCGTGGACGACCGTGGAGTATGAGCGCGCGGAGCGCTTTGCCGGCGAGAGCAAGTATCCGCTCAAGAAGATGCTGTCCTTCGCATTTGACGGCATCACCTCCTTCAGCATCAAGCCCATCCGGCTGATCCTGGCGGTCGGCATGGTGATCTTCGTGGCAAGCATCGTCGCTCTGCTGTGGGCGCTGATCTCCAAGCTGATGGGCTCGGCCCAGGCGGGCTGGACGTCGCTGATGGCCTCCATCTGGATGATCGGCGGCATTCAGCTGCTGAGCCTGGGCGTCATCGGCGAATACATCGGCAAGGTGTACAACGAGGCCAAGGCCCGCCCGCGCTACATCATCGAGCGCGTGCTGAACGATTGATTTTTTTATTCACCCCCTTGACGCCGTGCTCTATGTGTGCTATAATAGTCCACGTCGTCAAGAGGTCGCATGGCTCAGTTGGTAGAGCACATCGTTCACATCGATGGGGTCACAGGTTCGAGTCCTGTTGCGACCACCACCAAACCCTCGAATCGCAAGGTTCGAGGGTTTTCTTTTTCCCATCTTGTGCCGAAAGGGCGTAAGTCCCATGCCCCGATTCATTTCGCGGAGCAAAATGAGGCAAAAGGCACGTCGGGCGCACGTACAACGTACTCATGCAGGCGCCCATCTCCGACATGCACTATCCGGCGTATTGCACGCAGATGGGGCTCCCGCCCCAACGGATCCGAATGCCTGCAAGGGGCCACAACTTTCTCTTCAACCGGCTCACGGCCCTGTTCAACGGGATGGGGAGCGACCGCGGCGCACGCGCAAACAGGCGGCGCTCATGCTGCTTTTCGCATGGGCGCCGCCCGTATCATTTTTTCAGAGGATCCGTCACCAGACGGTGACGCTGTCCGCCGCCTGCGCAAAGGGGCCGGGGATCGTGGACGCGCCGCGGTGGTTGCCCAGGTAGTCTCTGTCCAGGATGAGGTCCGAGCCGTCGGGTTGCTCGAAGCGCTGCTCCGGCTCAAACGCCTTGCCCAGCACCTCGCTGGTGATGATGCCGTCGCCAAAGCCATCCAGCAGCGAGAAGACGTTGGTCCTGAGCGTCAGGCGTCCGCCCTCCTCGGCCAACTCCACCTGCGCCCGGTCCCCGCCGTTGACGAGATGGTGCCGCTCGTGCCTGCAGACGGTGGCGCCGTTGAAGTACGCGTTGCCCTCCACCCATACGGGCAGGTGGCCGAAGTGATACTGCGCCAGCGCGCCCATGTCCGGCTCCCGGTCCATCTCGAAGTGTGCGATCCACTCCTCGTAGGTCGGGAAGATGTCAAACGGCGCGGTGCCGACCACCTCGTAGTTGTTGGCGGACGGCTCGCGGGTTGAATCGGTGATCTCATGGTGCTGGATGAAGATGTTGTTGTAGATGCGGTCGTCGCCGTGCAGGATGGTCATGAAGCCGGCCACCTCCGTGCGGTGGCGGATGTGATAGGGCGTGTAGCGCGGCTCCCGCTGGCCGTTGACGACGGAGTCCACGCCGGCGTTGATCAGCGTGAAGGCGCCCAGCATCAGGTTGTGCACGCAGGCGATGCCCTCGCTGGGCATGCACACGGACTGGCGGGAGAGCAGCAGGTTGTTGTCAATCAGCGTGGGGCCGTGGCCGACCTCGATGAAGATATCCTGGCTGAACATGGCGCCCTGGGCGGGCTTTGCACCCCGGGGCGGATGGTTGTCATGCATGAGGTTGCCCGTGATGCGCGCGCCCTGCGCCTGCCAGTCGAACCAAATGCCCATGATGCAGTGGTGGATGTGGTTGCGCCGGGCGATGACGTCGATGGCCGCGTGCAGCTTGATGCCGGCGGTCTCAGCGCCGCCCAGCTGCTGCGAGTTGCAGATGTGGTGGATGTGGCAGTCCTCGATGACGGAGAACACCGCACCCATGCGTCCGACAATGCCCGTCTGCTCGCAGTGGTGCACCTCGCAGCGGCGTACGATGTGACTGCCGACCTTCTCCTTGAGCCAGCCGTGGTACTGGCCGCGGCACACGGCGTCCCGCTCCATCTGGGTCGGGCTCTTGACGTGCCTTTTGTAGAAGTACATGTCGTTCTCGGGGTCCAGGTACTTGCCCAGCGAGATGCCGCAGCACTTGCTGTTGTAGATCTCGCAGTCCTCGATGATCCAGCCCTTGCTCCAGTGCGGGCCGATCAGGCCGTCCTGGTAGGCCGCGGGCGGCGCCCAGGTGGTGGCGGCCTTGCTCATCACGAAGCCGCTGACCGTGATGTAGTCCACGCCGTTGCGGTCCGGCATGAAGACGTTGCGCCGCACATTGATCTCCATGCGCTCCCGGCGCGGGTCCAGGCCGTGCAGGTTGACGTAGAGCACCGTCTCGTCCCCGTCCTGCTCGGCATACCACTTGTATGCGCTCGCCTCGGGCTCCCAGGAGCAGGGATCCTCCTCGCCCCGCAGGCATTCCTCCAGCGTGACCGTCTCATAGAGCATCCGGTCGTTCAGGTAGACCGCGCCGGTGTGGCGCACGGTCGGCGCGAAGTACCAGTCCCCGCACACATAGGTCGTGTAGGGGTTATAGCCGCCGAAGACGCCGTTGGACACCCGGGCCGTCCACACGTCGTCCCGGTAATGCGTCCATGCGGTCACCTCCTCCGCGCCGGTGATATGCGCGCCCCGCGGCACGGCCGAGCGGTAGACGATGGGCTGCTCCTGCGTGCCGGCGTGCCGTGGATTCACATACTCCCTGTACAGGCCCGGCGCGACGAGCACCTCGTCCCCGGGCCGCGCTGCCTGCGCCGCGTCGTTGATGCGCTTGAACGGCCGCTCCCGGCTGCCGTCCCCGTCTCTGAATGCCTTTGCGTCCACATAATAGATCATGTTCTGCTCCTCTGCACGGCCCTTTGCGGCGGCCATGCGCGCCTTTCGCTCGTCGTGGGGTCCAGTGGTTGCTTTATCCTTCATTATAGCACACGGGCGGCCGCTTGCCTATGCCGAAGTGACGGCAGGGCGCCCCCCGGCCCCGCGCAGAGAGAACCGCAATTTTGAGACAGTCCGGCGCAATCGGCAGTCTGGCCCGGGCGCCGGACGTATGGTATAATCAGGGCGTACGGATCGGGGGGATTGGATGAGATCGCTGGAGCCGCACGTGGCCGCATCCTCGGAATACTACAACTTTTCGCCGGGCACGCTGGCGCGGGAATACCTGCTGTACGTGCTGTGCGTGGGCGAGTTCCGCTACGAGGCGGGCTACGACCTGCGCCGCGCGTCCTTTGACAGCTTCCTGCTCGAAGTCATCCTCGACGGCACGGTCAATATCGAGACAGAGGGCGAGACGCTGTCCGCGCATGCGGGGCAGGTCGTGCTCATCGACTGCAACAAGCCGCACCGCTACCACTCCGACGTCGGCTGGCGCGCGCTGTGGGCGCACTTTGACGGCGCGGCGGCGCGCGGGTACTTCCAGCTCATCCTGCGCCAGAATGGGCGCGTCTTCTCCACCCACCGGCAGCGCGAGGTTTTCGACGCACTCGGCGGCATCTACGACATGTTCCGCCGGCAGCAGCCCCTGAGCGAGCCGCAGATCGCGCTGCGCCTGACGCAGGCGCTCACCGCTATGGCCGAACCCGCCGCGCCCGGCCCGCTGCGCGACCGCTACGGCCTGATCGATCAGGCAGTGGCCGTCATCAATCGCAGCGTCGGCCACGAGCCGTCCGTCGCGCAGCTCGCCGGGCAGGTGGGCCTGAGCGCGTATCACTTCATCCGCGTGTTCCGGGACGCGATGGGCATGACGCCGCGCCAGTACGTCATCGCCGCGCGCATGAACCACGCGCGCTATCTGCTCAAGGCCACGGCCCTGTCCGTCGCCGAGGTCGGCGCGCAGGCAGGCTATGCGTCGGAGAGCATGTTCTCCGCGGCATTCAAGCGAACCCAGGGCATGACGCCCAGCGACTACCGCGCGCAGCAGCACGCATGACGACAATCGGGAGGCATTTAAAGATGGCAGGCATCGCAAGCATCCGCGTCGAGACGGTCATGATCCCCACCTACGGCATCGGCGCGGCGGACAAGAACCCCATGTTTCTCGAAAAGCGCGTATACCAGGGCTCCAGCGGCAAGGTCTATCCGCTGCCCGTGGTCGACAAGATCCTGGATGAAAAGCGCGACCAGCCCTACACCGCCGTGTTCCTGGAGAACGACTACCTCCTCGTCATGGTGTTGCCCGAGCTGGGCGGACGCATCCAGCGTGCCTATGACAAGACCAACGGCTACGACTTTGTCTACTACAACGAGGTCATCAAGCCCGCACTCGTCGGCCTGACCGGGCCCTGGATCTCCGGCGGCATCGAGTTCAACTGGCCGCAGCACCACCGGCCTACCACCTATGCGCCCGTGGACTGGCGCGTGGTGGACCATGCGGATGGCAGCAAGTCCGTCGAGCTCAGCGAGGTCGACCAGATGTACGGCACCAAGGGCAAGATGACCTTCACCGTCTACCCCGACCGGGCGTACATCGAGATCCGCGGCCAGCTCTACAACCGCACGCCCCTGCCGCAGACCTTCCTGTGGTGGGCCAATCCCGCCGTGGCGGTCAACGACGACACCCAGTCCGTCTTCCCGCCGGACGTGTGCGCTGTATACGATCACGGCAAGCGCGACGTGAGCGCGTTCCCCATCGCCACGGGCGTGTACTACAAGCACGACTACGGCGCGGGCGTGGACATCAGCCGCTACAGGAACATCCCCGTGCCCACCAGCTACATGTGCGCGCACAGCGACTACGACTTCGTCGGCGGCTATGACTACGGCATGCAGGCCGGCATCCTGCACATCGCAGATCACCACGTATCGCCCGGCAAGAAGCAGTGGACCTGGGGCTGCGGCGACTTCGGCCAGGCCTGGGACCGCAACCTGACCGACGCCAACGGCCCCTACATCGAGCTGATGACCGGCATGTACTGCGACAACCAGCCGGACTTCACCTGGCTCAAGCCCTTTGAGGAGAAGACGTTTACCCAATACTTCATGCCCTACAAGCGCTGCGGGTACGTCAAGAACGCCAACCGCGACTGTGCGCTCAACCTGGAGGTGCGGGACGGGCAGGCCAGCCTGTGCGTGTACGCCTCGCGCCCGATCCCCGGCGCCCGCGTGACGCTGCGCGCAAAGGGCGAGACCGTCTACGCGCGCACGGTGGACCTGAGCCCGGTGGACGTGCTGCAGGATACGGTCGCCGTTCAGGCCGCGCAGACGGATCTCACCCTCGCCGTCTGCGACGAAGCGGGCCGCACACTCCTGTCCTACACCCCCGCGGCCCGCAGGATCGAGCGCATCCCCGACCCGATGCCGCCCGTCCAGCCCCCGCAGGAGATCCGGACCGTCGAGGAGCTCTACCTGACGGGCCTGCACCTGGAGCAGTACCGCCACGCCACCTGCCTGCCCGACCCCTATTACCAGGAGGCGCTCCAGCGCGATCCCGGCGACATCCGCAGCAACAACGCATACGGAGCGCTGCTGCTGCGCCGCGGCCTGTTCGCCCAGAGCGAGGCGTACTTCCGCGCGGCCGTCGAGCGCATGACGCAGCGCAACCCCAACCCCTATGACAGCGAGCCCTACCTGAACCTGGGCCTCTCGCTGCTGTATCAGGGCCGGGACGAAGAGGCCTACGATGCGTTCTTCAAGTCCGTCTGGACGGCGGCGCAGCAGGAGGCCGGCTATTACTACCTGGCCTGCATCGACTGCCGCCGCGGCGCATACGAGGCGGCGCTGGAGCACGTCGAGCGCAGCCTGGTCCGCAACGGCCACAGCCTGAAGGCCCGCGCGCTGCGGGGGATGATCCTGGGCCGCCTGGGTCGTACGGACGAGGCCGCCGCGTGGTTTGCCGAAAACCTGAAGCTGGATGCGTTCGACTACGTATCCCGCATCGAGTCCGGCGACGTGCAGGGCGCGCTGTCGATGATGGGCGCGCGCGCGAGCAGCTATGTGGAGTGCGCGATCGACTACGCGGAGGCCGGCTTTGCGGACGAGGCGCTGCGCGTGCTCGGGCTCTGCCCGGTCGAGCATCCCATGGTGTTCTATCACCGGGCGCTGCTGGGCGACGAGGCCGCGCTGCAAAGGGCCGCCGCGTGCTCCAGCCTGTACTGCTTCCCCAACCGGCTGGAGGACATCCGCGCGCTGGCGTTCGCCATCGAGCACAACCCCTCCGACGCCAAAGCGCCCTACTATCTGGGCTGCCTGTGGTACGACCGGCGCCAGTACGACGCGGCCATCGACTGCTGGGAGCGTAGCGCGCGCCTGGACGGCAGCTTTCCCACCGTCTGGCGCAATCTGGCGCTGGCATACTTCAACAAGCGCGGCGAGCGCGAGCGCGCCCTTTCGTGCATGGAGCGCGCCTATGCGCTGGACGAGGCCGACGCGCGCGTGCTGCTGGAGCTGGATCAGCTGCGCCGCAAGCTGAACGTGCCCGTCGCGCAGCGCCTCTCCCTCCTGGACGCGCACCGCGGCGTAGCCTTCCTGCGCGACGACCTGTACACGGAGTACTGCACGCTGCTCAACGACCTGGGCCGCCACGAGGAGGCGCTCTCGCTGCTCATGGCGCGCCGCTTCCACCCCTGGGAGGGCGGCGAAGGCAAGGTGACGAAGCAGTACGCCGTGGCGCTGACGCAGCTGGGCCGTGAGGCGCTCGCGCAGGGCGACGCGGCCCGCGCCAGGGCGCTGCTGGAGCGCGCGCTCGTCTTCCCGGAAAATCTGGGCGAGGGCAAGCTGGAGGGCGCGAAGGACAACGACATCCACTACTACCTGGGCCTGGCCGAACGCGCGTTGGGCGACGAGGACGCGGCCCTGCGCCACCTGCAGCTGGCCGCCGAGGGCGAGGGCGAGCCCGCCGGCATGATGTACTACAACGACCAGCCCGCGGACATGATCCTCTATCAGGGGCTGGCCAACCGCGCGCTGGGTCGCGAGGAGCGGGCCCGCAGCCGCTTCCACAAGCTGATCTCCTACGGGGAGAAACACTACTATGACGTGGTGCAGATCGACTACTTCGCCGTCTCCCTGCCCGACCTGCAGCTCTTTGACGAGGACCTGACGGTACGTAACCGCGCCCACTGCGAGTACCTGATCGCGCTGGGCAGCCATGGGCTGGGCGATCAGGCGCGCGCCGCCGCCTGTTACGACGCGGCGCTGGCCATCGACTGCGCGCACCAGGGCGCGATCCTGCACCGGCGTCTGAAGGAGGATGCGCATGGAATGCTTTGATCTTTCCGGTCTCTGGCAGTGCGACATTCCGGGCCAGCGCGCGACCGTCCGCCTGCCCGGCACGCTGGATGAAAACGGCGTCGGCCACCCCGACGCCGGGACCAACCAATGGCACCCGGACGAGTCCGGCAACGCCGTGCTGCAATCCGCCGGCGTGATCGCCACGCGCCTGACGCGGCGCTTCACCTACGAGGGCCCGGCCTCCTTCTCCCGCGCGCTGCGCTGGACGCCGCCACAGGGCAAGCGCGTCTTTCTGGAGTGCGAGCGCTCGCGCTGCCTGTCGCTGCGCGTCAACGGCGCGCCGGTCCCGCCCTTTGTGGAGCCGTCGCTGTCCACGCCGCACGTGTTCGAGGTGACGGGCCTGCTCACCGGGGACGACCTTCTGACGCTCGTTTGCGACAACAGCTATCCCGGCTGGCCGCGCGAGGACATCGTCTATTCGTCCGCCGCCACGGACGAGACGCAGACCAACTGGAACGGCTTGCTCGGCTATCTCCGCCTGCGCGTGGAGGAGCCGGTCTTTCTCCACGCGCTGCGGGTCTATCCGCGCGGCGGCGCGCTGGACGTTTGCGCGGACGTCTCCGCCCAAACGGCATGCGAGGTCGAGCTGCGCATCGACTGCGAAGCGCTGGAAGCGCCGGTCCGACGCCAGGCACGCCTGGCCCCCGGCCTGCAGGAGGTGCGGCTGGCAGGGCTGCCGCTCCAGCCGTCCGTGCAGCGCTGGGATGAGGCGGACGGCCGGCTGTACGAGCTGACCGCAGCGCTGGGCGCATCCTCGCGCACTGTGCGCCTGGGCATTCGGGACTTTGGCGCGCAGGGCGGCCATCTGCAGCTGAACGGGCGCAACATCTTCCTGCGCGGCGAGGCCAACTGCGCCGTCTTCCCGGAGACGGGGCATCCGCCGATGGACGCGTCGTCCTGGCGGCAGATCCTGTCCGTCTACCGCAGCTACGGCGTCAACTGCATGCGCTTTCACAGCCACTGCCCGCCGCAGGCCGCCTTCGAGGCCGCGGATGAGATGGGCATGATGATGCAGCCCGAGCTGTCGCACTGGAACCCGCGCGACGCGTTTGCCGCGCCGCAGAGCCGCGCCTACTACCGCGCCGAGCTGGAGCAGACGCTGCGCATGCTGGCCAACCATCCGTCGTTTGTGATGCTCTCCCTGGGCAACGAGCTGCAGGCCGACGAGGCGGGCCACGCCTTCATGGCGCAGCTGATGGACCTGGCGCGCAGCCTCGACCCGACCCGCCTGTATGCGACCGGGTCCAACAACCACTACGGCCAGCGGGGCTGCGACGACGCCAGCGACTTTTACACCTCCAGCAACGTGGGCGAGCTGGACCTGCGCGCGACCAACTGCAACATGCAGGGCTGGCTCAACCGGCGCTATCCGGACCTCTGCACAGATTACACGCCCGCCGTGGACGCGCTGCGCAAGGGGCACGACCAGCCGGTGTTCTCCTTTGAGGTGGGGCAGTTCGAGGTGCTGCCGGACTTTGACGGGTTGGACGGCTATCGCGGCGTGACCGACCCGGCCAACCTGCGGCTCGTGCGGGACAAGGTGGAGCAGGGCGGCCTCATGCCCATCTGGAAGCGCTGCGTCGAAGCCTCGGGCGAGCTGGCGTTGCTGTGCTACCGCGCCGAGGTCGAGGCCGCGCTGCGCACGCCCGGCATGAGCGGCATCTCGCTGCTGGGCCTGCAGGACTTCCCCGGCCAGGGCACGGCGCTGGTGGGCATGCTCGACCCGCACCTGAAGCCCAAGCCCTACGCGTTCGCCCGGCCGGAGCGATTCGCCCGCTTCTTCACGGGCGAGCTGCCGCTGGCCCTGCTGCCCAAGTGTACCTACCAAAGCGCCGAAACGCTGCGCGTGCGGCTGCGCATGGCCAACTACGGCCGCGTGGACCTGCACGGCGCGCCCGTCTGGTCGCTGGAGGGCGCCGGCCTGCAAGGCGAACTGCCCGCTGTATCCGCGCCTGCGGGCGGCCTGACAGACCTGGGCGAGCTGGCGCTGCCGCTGGCGGGCGTGACGCGCGCCAGCCGCCTGACGCTGCGCATCAGTCTGTGCGGTCGCTCCAACGAATATCCGATCTGGGTCTATCCGGACGAGCGGCCCGTCTGCCCGGCAAACGTGCACGAATGCCGCGCGCTGGACGACGCGGCGCTGGATGTACTTGCACATGGCGGCACGGTGTACCTTGCGCCCGACTCCACCCCGGAGGCGCTGCCGCACTCCATCCAGGGCCAGTTCAGCACGGACTTCTGGTCCGTGGGCACGTTCGCGGGGCAGGAGGGCGGCATGGGCCAGCTGATCGACGCCGCACACCCGCTCTTTGAGGGCTTCCCGACCGAATGCCACACGGATTGGCAGTGGTGGCCTATGGCCGGCCAGCGCGCGGCGATCCTCCCCCGCCCCATGCAGGCGATCGTCGCCGAGCTGGACAGCTACGCCTACCTGCGGCCCATGGCGCAGCTGCTCGAGTGCCGTTGCGGCGGCGGCAGGGTGTTGCTGTCCACGCTGGGACTGCATGCGCTTGAGCAATACCCCGAGGCGCGCGCGCTGCAGGGCTGCATCTACCGCTATCTAGGCGGGCATTCCACGCTGCCCCAGCAGGAGATGACCGTGCAGGAGCTGCGCGCGATCGTACAGCCCGTCCGATGAGAGCCACGCGGAGACGCAGGAAAATGCCTGTGTCTCCGCTTTTTTCATCTACCCTCCTCTCGCTTTTGCGCCATTGTGGTATACTAGAGTTGCGGCCATTCGCCGCCAAAGGAGGTAACGCCATGTGCACCAGTCTTGCATTTTCCAGTCCTGCGCTGTTTGGGCGCAACCTTGACCTGGAGTATTCCTTCTCTGAACAGATCGCCATCACGCCGCGCAATCATGCGTTTTCTTTCCGCCACAGGCCGTCGCTTGCGCAGCACTTCGCCATGATCGGCATGGCCGCCGTCGCCGGCGATGTCCCGCTCTATGCGGAGGCCGCCAATGAAAAGGGCCTGTACATGGCGGGGCTGTACTTTCCGGGCAACGCCCACTACTTTCCCGATCCCGATCCACAGTGCGATAACCTTGCGCCCTATGAGCTGATTCCGGCGGTACTGGGCGCCTGCGAAACGCTCGCCGAAGCCCGGCGCATGTTGGAGCGCGTGCGTCTGATTGCCGATCCCTTCGCGCCCGGTTATCCGCTCGCGCCGCTGCACTGGCACATTGCCGACGCCACCGGCTCCCTCGTCGCCGAACCCATGGCCGACGGCCTGCGTCTGTACGACGACCCGGCCGGCGTGCTGACCAACAACCCGCCCTTTCCCTTTCACCTCACGCGCCTGAGCGACTACCAGACGCTCTCGCCCCGGCCGCCGGAAAACCGGTTCGCTCCGGCGCTCGGCCTGCAGCCCTACGGACAGGGCATGGGCGCGATGGGCCTGCCCGGCGATGCGTCTCCCGTCTCCCGCTTCGTGCGCGCGGCGTTTCTCAAGGCGCATGCGGCCTTTGACGGAGATGAGGCTGCGCAGGTGGTGCAATTCTTTCATATCTTGGGTGCCGTCTCCATGGTGCGCGGCAGCGTCGTTACGCCGGAAGGTCGCCTGGACGAGACGACCTACTCCTGCTGCTTCGACGCGCGCAGCGGCGTGTACTACTACCACACCTATAACGCCAGCCGCATCAGCGCCGTCAGCCTGCTGGATGAGCCGCTGGACGGCGAGGCGCTGCGCGTCTTCCCGCTGGAGCGCAGCCCGCAATTCCATTATATCAACCGCCACATCTGACTCCCTGCGGAGGTTCTTGCCTCCGCTTTTTTTGCGCCGCGCGCCGGAAAAAGCCGCTCCCCTTTCTTTCATCTCAGGTCCGCATATGGTATAATAGAAATCGGTTGCAATGGCGCGCCATGCCGCGCACCCTCATCCACGAGGAGGCATCGATCTCTTGAAGCATCGAAGCACGCTTTCCATCAACAGCTCTTTGAGTCTGCTGTTGTTGCTCGCCTTCGTCCTGACGTTCGGGCTGGGCATCTCGCTGGTCCGCACCAAGCTGCTGCAAAACGCGCACAGCATGGGCATGTCCCTGGCGCAGAGCTATGCCACCGAAGAGGAAACCCATATCGCGTCCTTTCGCAACTTCATGGACCTGGGCATCCAATATGTAGAGGAGATCTCGCTGCGGGGCGGCAGTCCCGCCGAGATCCAGGAGTGGCTCCACAGCTACTTTTCCAAGCTCACCGTCATCCTGGGCGGCAACGCGATCGATCCCTACGCAGTCGTCAATGGCAGGATCATCGCCGCCAATCCCTGGGAAGACGACGAAGGATACGACTACCGAAACACCGACTGGTACCAGCGCGCGCTGGAGGCGGACGGCGAGCTGATCTTCACCGACGTGTACACCGATGCCATCACAGGCGAACCCGTGGTCACCGCTGCCCGCAAGTTTGGTCAGCCCGACGATGTGCTGGCCATGGACATCTATCTGCGCAACTTTCTGCTCGGCAGCGACGAGCTCTCCGTCGCAGAAGACTGCTCCTTTTACCTGTGCGACTCGACCGGCACCCTCATCTACGCCTCCACCGGCTGGTCCGTCACAAACGAGACGCTGCAGTGGTATACCGACAAACTCCTAGAGGGCATTTACGACGGGTCGCTTTCCTCTTATGACGCCTCTTTCGTCGATCCGGATGGGGTTGTTCGCGGCGTCTACTATCACCAGATGAGCAATGGCTGGACGGTGATCCTCACCGTACCGATTCAGTCCGTGCTGATGGGAGACCGCAACCTCACGATCTACTTTCTCGTCGGGGTGGGCGTGCTCGTATTTGCCATCCTGGCGGCCATGGTCATCCGCGATCTGTTGCAAAGCAAGCGCATCCGCTTGGCGGGCAACACCATTGAGATCCTCAGCGACTCCTTCTATGCCATCTATCGCGTCAACTACAGGGAAGGCACGTATGCCGCCATCAAGATCTCTCCGGACATGGTCGACCGCCTGCCCCCCAGCGGCGACTATGCCGCGCTGCTTCAGGCGGTGCGCGAATTGGTCGAGCCGAATACCTATCACGAATTTGAACTGTGCTTTTCGCTGGAGAGCATCCGCCAGCGCGTGGCGGAGCACGTGGCCGACTACGGCGGCGACTATCAGCGCCGGTTCGGCGACACCTACAAGTGGGTCAACATCCGCACGCTCTACGACTCCAGGCTCGCCCCGGACGAGGTCATCCTGTGCTTCCGCGAGGTGGATGTAGAAAAGCGTCAGGAACTTCAACACACCATCATTCTGCAGGAGGCGCTGGACACTGCGCGCAAGAGCACCAAGGCCAAGTCCGCCTTCTTCAGCAGCATGTCTCACGACATGCGCACGCCGCTCAACGCCATCATCGGCCTGTCCGAGTTGGCGCAGAAGAACGCCGATGACCGAGAAAAGGTCGACGACTACATTCGAAAGATCGAGTTCTCCGGAAAGCATCTGCTAGCGCTGATCAACGACATTCTCGAGCTATCCCGCCTCGAATCGGGGCGCAACACGCTGGCCCACGAGCAATTCGACATCCGGCTCTGCATCGAGGAGATCGCGGATATCTTCCGCGTGCAAGCCGCTCAAGAGAACAAGCGCTTTACCGTTCAGTTCGACCTGCGCGTCAGCGCCGTCATGGGCGACGCCTTCAAGCTGGGCCAGATCCTCAACAACCTGCTCTCCAACGCCTTCAAGTACAGCGAGGCTGGCGCGCAGATCTCCCTGTCCGTTCGTCAGTTCGACTTTCAGCAGCACAGCAAGTATCAAATCATCGTCGAGGACACGGGCATCGGCATGTCTGAGCACTTCCTGACCCATCTGTTTGAGCCTTACGCTCGAGAAACTCACTTCGCCACCCGCCCCACCATCGGCACGGGGCTGGGCATGCCTATCGTCAAGAGCCTCGTCCAGCAGATGAGCGGCGAGATCTCTGTGGAGAGCGAGCTGGGCAAGGGCAGCAAGTTCACCGTCACGCTGCCGCTGGTCGCGGCTACGGCAGCCAACTCATCCGCCGCCACCACCGAGCCCGCCTCCGAGGCGTTGTCCGACCTGTCCGGCCGTCGCATCCTGCTGGCCGAGGATAACGAGCTCAACATGGAAATCGCCACCGAAATCCTCGCCATGAACGGCGCCGAGGTCATCCAGGCCCGCAATGGCGCCGAGGCCGTCCACCTGTTTGAGGCCTCTGCGCCCCATTCATTCGACGCCATCCTCATGGACATGCAGATGCCCGAGATGGACGGCTGCGAAGCCGCACGAACCATTCGGCGTCTGGACAGGCCCGACGCTGCGCATGTGCCCATCATCGCGGTCACGGCCAATGCGTTTGCCGAGGACATCGCCAAGACGACGGAGGCGGGCATGAACGGCCACATCTCCAAGCCCATCGACTTCAAAGTTCTTCTTCAGACGCTGAGCACGCTATTTGTGCACAGGCGGGGAGACGATGATCCCGCCTGATCCGGTTGCATTTGAAAGACGCCACCCGGTTGCACGGCCGGATGGCGTCCTCCTTTTTTTCTTTACTTTCGCCCCATGGGCGTTCAATCCTCCGGCGCATCCCGGCGGATGAAGCGCTCAACCAGCTCGCTGCACACGAACATGACCGCCGTCAGGCACAGCAGCGCAACCGGGATGAGCAGCAGCGTCGTCGCGCCGGCAATCGCGCCCAGCAGCGGCGGCAGGAACGTCGAGCCGACATAGGCCACGGCCATCTGCAGGCCCATGGCCGCCTGCGAGGCGTCACGGCCGAAGCGTCGGGGCGTCTCATGGATCATGCATGGATAGATCGGCCCGCCGCCCACGCCCAGCAGCAGCAGCCCGGGCAGCGCAAACTGCACCGGCAGCAGCAACAGCACCGCACCTGCCAGCATGACCAGCCCGCCCAGGCGAATCTGCCTGCAGCTAGACAGGCGCGTGGCGAGCAGGCCGGACAGCACGCGCCCGACGGTGATGCCGGCAAAGAAGCACGAACCCCATGCGGCGGCCGTAGCCTTCTCCAGGCCGCGGTACTCTGCCAGATAGCTGGCCATCCACAGGCCCGTCGTCGTCTCTGCGCCGCAGTAGAGCAGGAATGTCAGCAGCGCGAAGGCGATCCCGCGCAGTCGCAACGCCTCCCTATTGGAGACGAACACCGCCTCCTCCCCACCGGCCTGCGCGCCACGCCCCTCTGCGCGCCTCCACAGGCGCATCGTGCACACCAGCGCAGCAAAGAGCGCGAACTGCAGGCCCGATACGACGCGGTAGCCGCCGCGCCAGCCGACGCCCGCAATGCACGCCGCCATGATGATCGGGCTGACCGTCACCCCGATGCCCCAGAAGCAGTGCAAAAAGCTCATCTGCCGAGCGCTGTAGTGCAGCGCCACGAAGTTGTTGAGCGCCGCGTCGATCGATCCCGCGCCCAGCCCCAGCGGCACCGCGAGCAGGCACAGCACCCACAGCGACGGCGCAAACGAGAAGCCCAGCAGCGCCGCCGCCGTCATGAACACGCTCACGACCGTGATGCGCCCCGTGCCGAAGCGGCGCACGAGGCGGTTGCTCATGAGGCTGGAGACGATCGTGCCAAAGCTGACGATCATCGACAGGACGCCAGCGGCCGCCAGCGGCGCGGACAGGTCGGCGCGCATGACGGGCCAGGCCGCACCGAGCAGCGAATCCGGCAGACCCAGGCTGATGAAGGCCACATAGATGATGACGAGCAGCGCGGTCATAGGCCATTCCTCCGCAGGTTCAAACTGCCTTCATTATAGCACAAACGCGCGGCCGCATCCATCCCGCGCGCGAAGTTTTGCCGGTTCAGGCGGACTCCGGCCGTGGCGCAGCCTCCGCCTCGCCGCGGCGCATCATCACGCCCGCCATCAGCGCCGTGAAGGGCGCCACGGTCACCAGCCCGAAAGAGCCCACGAGTGTAGTCAGCACCTCGCAGGCGACGAACTTGTAGTTCAGGATGTCGACAACCGGCGTTCCCTGGCCCATGAAGTACATGAGCATCGACAGGTAGCTGCCCGAGTAGGCCAGCATGAGCGTCGTGGTCATCGTGCCGATGACGCTGCGCCCGACCGCAAAGCCCGAGCGGATCAGCGCGCGTCGCGAGATGCCCGGGTGGTGCGCGATCACCTCCTGACAGGAGGCCGACACGTCCATCGCCAGGTCCATCAGCGAGCCGGAGTTGGCGATGAACACCATCGCCAGAAAGATCTGGCTCACATCCAGCTGCATGGCGCTCTGGGAGAGCAGCGGCACCACGTAGGGCAGGTTCGTGCCGTCCAGGCGCAGCAGCGCGCCGAACGCCGCCGCCAGCAGGCAGGTGACGAACGTGCCCAGCAGCGAGCCGGCCAGCGCGCACAGCGCCTTGCGCGTGAATCCCGCCACCAGGAACATGATCAGCGCGGTGAGCAGCAGCACGACGCCCAGCGCGACCGGTACTGGCGAGCGCCCATCGAGCAGCGCGGGGATGAGCAGCTTCCACACGATCATGACGCTGGCCACCAGCGAGACCAGCGCGCCCGCGCCCGCCACGCCGCCAAAGAGGATCAGCAGCAGTCCGAACAGACCGAACAGCAGCCCCTCGCTGCCCAGCCGGTAGTGATCCACGAGCGTCGCCTGCGTGGGGCCGTCCTCGTCCGCGTGGATGATCGCCAGGCCCTCGTCGCCCACGGCAAAGAGCTTGTCCTTCTCCAGGTCGGCGTTGAGCGCGTTGGAGGCGTCGAGCTCATGCCCCGCCCATTCGCCCGAGAGGATCCGCACGCGCAGAGCCTGCACGCCTGAGTAGACGATGCCCAGCGGCGCGAGAAAGTCGTCGTTCACGCTCAGCACGCGCACCCGCTCGCGCGTCGAATTGGCCGGCATGCGCTCCGGATAGCCTGTGGGCAGCAGCCCCAACGCGATGCACAGCAGCCCCACCACGATACAGAAGATCCAGTTGCGTCGTCGATCCCGCCTGATCTGTACGTCCATTGCGTCCTTCCTTTCCCATGTGCGCCCGAAAGGGCCGGAGCGTCGCCCCAGCCCTTCCTGCGCGTCCGCGCGTCATTCCTGCGTCAGGCCCATCGCCTGCATGGTGTGCGTGAAGATGTCGCAGTTATCGTAGGCGCCCGCGAACAGCTCCGCATTCACACCCATGGCGTAGATCGGGATCTGCAGTCCGGTGTGCGAGTAGGAGGTGAAGGCCACGCCCGCCTTGTTGTTCAGGATGTGGCACACCGCCATGGACAGCGGCTCGTATCCGCCGTAGGCCAGGGCCTCCGCGTCGCCCAGCTCGCGATCCTCGGGCGCGGTCATGCTCAGCGCGTAGGCGGCCTCGATGCGCTCCAGTTCGTCCGCGGTCAGCGTCAGCTCCTGCCCCTCGGCAGTGGTCAGCCCATAGTTCGTCTCGATGGCCGCCAGCGCATCCTCAAGGCTCGCGCCCGCCTCGCGCATCGCCGCAATCTGGGCGTCGAACGCCTCGTAGGAGACCTTCTGGTTGGCCAGGTACTGGAAGTGCGTGTCGTAGGCGGTGGCGGCAAAGCCGATCGTCAGGCCGCCGGTCTCATGGTCGCCGGTGACGATGATGAGCGTCTCTTCCGGATGCTCGGCCGCAAAGTCGATGGCCACCTGCACCGCGTCGGCAAAGGCGATCGTCTCATAGATGGAGGTCATGGCGTCGTTGGCGTGGCAGGACCAGTCGACCTTGCCGCCCTCGGTCATCATGAAGAAGCCGTTCTCATTGTCCAGCACGCGGATGCCGGCTTCGACCATCTCCGCCAGGGAGAGCGAATCCCCGCCCGCGGCCTCGGTGTTCAGACGGTCGATCTCCCACTGCATGGCCGCGTCGCCCGCCAGATCCGGCGCGATGGCCAGGGTCTTTCCGCTGTCCGCGTTCAGTGCGCGGATCGCCTCGTTGGTGTTGGCGATGTTCCAGCCGTTCTCCTCGGCGATCGCCAGGACATCCTGCTGGTCGCCCTCCGCGCCCGTCGGCTGCGCGTACCCGCCGCCGGCCAGGTAGTCGAGCGTCGTGCCCGTCAGGCCCTGCACGGCAATGCCATACATGTCCTTGCGGCTGGTCACCTTGGCGTAGTAGGCTGCCGGGGTCGCATGGTCCAGCGACACGCTGGTCACCACGCCGATCTTCCTGCCCGCCTCCTTGGCGTACTCGGTGATGAGCTTGAACGGCTCGGTCAGCTTCGTGTCATAGTTGATGACGCCCGACAGCGTCTTATGTCCGCTGGCCATGGACGTGGCGGTCGAGGCGGAGTCCGGGCAGAACGACGTCGCGTCGTACGTCGTCATGATGCCCGTGTAGGGAAACTGCGTGAAGGACAGCGCCTGCGGCGTGGGCATCGCCGCGTCGGGGTTGGCCAGCGTGCCCAGGTAGTACTGCGTGGCGTTGATCTGCGGCAGCCCCTGGCCGTCGCCGATGAACATGAACACGTACTTGGGCACGTCGGGCGCCTCGACGGCGTCCTGGGCCTGCGCGATACAGCCCGCCAGCAGCAGGGCCACGCAGAGCATCGCAGAGAGCATTTTGCGAATCATTGGTCTCTTCCTCCTTCTTTTCAGTACGGGGAAGATGATAACAGCCGCAGATGAATGCCCGTTGTGCGCGCGGTAAAACCTCGGTAAATCCTCCCGGCGCAATGTAAAACCGGCGTCCGCCATCAGGCGAACGCCGGTTTGGATGTTTGGGGGATTCAGGCTCAGTACATGCCGCCCATGCCGCCCTGCGGGGCCGCGGCGGGAGCCGGGTTCTTCTCGGGCAGGTCGGCCACCAGGGACTCGGTGGTCAGGACCATGGCCGCCACGGACGCCGCGTTCTGCAGCGCGCTGCGGGTGACCTTCGTCGGGTCGAGGATGCCGCGCTCGACCATGTCGCAGTACTCGCCCTTCAGGGCGTCGAAGCCGTAGCCGACCTTGTCGGACTTCTTGAGGGTCTCGACGATGACGGAGCCCTCGATGCCGGCATTCGCGGCGATCTGACGGACCGGCTCCTCGAGCGCGCGCAGCACGATCGCCACGCCCGTCTTCGCATCGCCCGTGTGCTTGGGCAGCTCCGCGGCGACGCGGCCCAGGACGCTCAGCAGCGCGGTGCCGCCGCCCGGCACGATGCCCTCTTCCACAGCGGCGCGGGTCGCGGCCAGCGCGTCCTCGATGCGCAGCTTGCGCTCCTTCATCTCGACCTCGGTCGCAGCGCCGACCTGGATGACGGCCACGCCGCCGGCCAGCTTGGCCAGGCGTTCCTGGAGCTTCTCGCGGTCATAGTCGCTGGTCGTCTCGCCAATCTGCGCGCGGATGGACGCAACGCGGGCCTGAATGGCATCCTTGTCGCCGGCGCCCTCGACGATGGTGGTGTTGTCCTTGTCGACCTTGACCTGGCGGGCACGGCCCAGCATGTCCAGCGTCGCGTCCTTGAGCTCCAGGCCGACCTCCTCGGTCACGACGGTGCCGCCGGTCAGCACGGCGATATCCTCCAGCATGGCCTTGCGGCGGTCGCCGAAGCCCGGCGCCTTGACCGCCACGCACGTGAACGTGCCGCGCAGCTTGTTGAGCACCAGGGTCGTCATGGCCTCGCCCTCGACGTCCTCGGCGATGATCAGCATCTTCTTGCCGGACTGCACGACCTGCTCCAGCAGCGGCAGCAGCTCCTGGATGTTGGAGATCTTCTTGTCGGTGATCAGGATGACCGGATCGTCCAGCACGGCCTCCATCTTCTCGGTGTCGGTGGCCATATACGCGGAGACATAGCCGCGGTCGAACTGCATGCCCTCGACGATGGACAGCTCGGTCTTCATGGTCTTGGACTCCTCGACCGTGATGACGCCGTCGTTGCCGACCTTCTCCATGGCGTCGGAGACCAGCTTGCCGACCTCCTCGCTGGCCGCGGAGATCGCAGCCACGTGCGCGATGGCGTCCTTGCCCTCGATGGGCTTGGACAGCTCCTTGAGGCCCTCGACCGCAGCCGCGGTCGCATCCTCGATGCCGGACTTGAGGACCATCGGGTTCGCGCCCGCGGCCAGGTTCTTCAGGCCCTCGCGGATCATCGCCTGCGCCAGGAGCGTGGCGGTGGTGGTGCCGTCGCCCGCCACGTCGTTCGTCTTGGTGGCGACTTCCTTGACCAGCTGCGCGCCCATGTTCTCAAAGGCGTCCTCCAGCTCGACCTCCTTGGCGATGGTCACGCCGTCGTTGGTGATCAGCGGAGAGCCGAACTTCTTGTCCAGCACGACGTTGCGGCCCTTCGGCCCCAGGGTGATCTTGACGGTATCAGCCAGCGCGTTGACGCCGCGCTCCAGCGCGTGACGGGCCTCTTCCCCGAAAATGATCTGCTTCGCCATAACGATAACTTCCTTTCTTTAATTCCAAACTGTCGGGCTTATTCCACGATGGCCAGGATGTCGCTCTGACGGACGATGATCAGCTCTTCGCCGTCGATCTTGACCTCGGTGCCGGCATACTTGGAGTAGATGACCTTCTGGCCGACCTGCACCTGCATGGTGACCTCCTTGCCGTCCACCACGCCGCCGGGGCCCACGGCCAGCACCTGCGCGGTCTGGGGCTTTTCCTTGGCGCTGCCGGCCAGGATGATGCCACCCTTGCTCGTCTCTTCGGACTCCAGGTTCTTGATGACCACGCGGTCAAACAGCGGCTTTACGTTCATAAAACAATGCCTCCTTGATGGAATGTTGTCTCATCTGGAATATCTCTTTGCGCCTTTATTGTTAGCACTCTCACGAAGCGAGTGCTAATTCACGGTGATTAGTTTAAGCCATTCTCCCCGCCGTGACAAGTGGCAAATCTGCACAAAAATTCGTATTTTTTCTTTTTGCCCTCTGTCTCTTCATGCGGGCGGGACGATTTCCCGTTGGCACGCGCATCCGCTCTGTGTTACAATGGCAGCACGGAGGTTTGACATGGATACAACGCAATTTGCCCGCGCGCTGCTTGACTGGTACGACGCCGGGCACCGCGCGCTGCCCTGGCGGCAGACGCGCGATCCCTATCGCGTCTGGATCTCGGAGATCATGCTCCAGCAGACGCGCGCAGAGACGGCGATTCCCTATTATGAGCGGTTTGTGCTGCGCTTCCCGGACGTGCGCGCGCTGGCGGAGGCGCCCGAGGAGGACGTGCTCAAGGCCTGGGAGGGCCTGGGATATTATTCCCGCGCGCGCAATCTGCAATCCGCCGCACGGCGCATCGTCTGCGAATATGGGGGCGAGCTGCCCGCCACGTCCGCGCAGCTGCGCGGACTGCCCGGCATCGGGCCGTACACGGCAGGCGCGATCGCATCGATCTGCTTTGGCGAGCGCGTGGCTGCGGTGGATGGCAACGTCGAACGCGTCGTGTCGCGGCTCTGGGGCGTGCGCGAGGATGTGTCGCTGCCGCCGGTGCGCCGTGCCATCGCCGCGCACGCGCAGTCGCTCGTGCCGCCCGAGCGCACGGGCGATTTCACCAACGCGATGATGGAGCTGGGCGCGACGGTCTGCGTGCCCGGCGCGCCGCGCTGCCTGCTGTGCCCGGCGCAGGCGCAGTGCGACGCATGTGCGCGCGGCGACGCGCAGGATCTGCCCATCAAGAAGAAGGCCCGGCCCCAGCGTGTGCAGCGCATGGGCGTGGCGATCGTGCGCTGCGGCGGGCGCGTGCTGCTGCGCCAACGCGCCGAGCGCCTGTTGGGCGGACTTTGGGTCTTCCCGCTCTTTGAGGATGCGACGCAGCCCGAGTCGCTCGCACGCGCGTTGGCCGATACCGGCATGCAGGCGGCGTACGACGCGCCGCTGGGCGAGGCGCGGCACGTGTTCACCCACATCATCTGGGAGATGGCGCTGCATGCCCTCTCCAGTCCGGACGCGCCCGATCTGCCCGGCTGCCGCTGGGTGGACGCGCAGGCGCTGCGCGCGCTGCCGTTGCCCACGGCGATGAAGGCCGCGCGGATCGCCGCGCTGCAGCTGCTGGACGAGTGGGAGGAGGAAACGACATGACCGCGCGCCTGTTCGAGGTGCTGTACGCGCTGCTGGAGCGCAGGCAGGTCCGGGCGGGCGAGCTGGCCGAGCGGCTGGGCGTGAGCGTGCGCACGGTCTATCGCGACGTGGAGGCGTTGAGCGCGGCGGGCATTCCCGTCTACGCCTGCCGCGGGCACGGCGGCGGCATCGCACTGATGGAGGGGTTCACGCTCTCGCGCGCCGCGCTGTCCGAGGGCGAAAAGGACGCGCTGCTCATGGCCGTCAAGGGCCTGGCCGCGTCGGAGCAGGACGCGCGCTCGGCCCTGCGCAAGCTCTCGGGCCTGTTTACACGCGAGGCGCAGGACTGGCTGGAGGTCGACCTGTCCTCCTGGGGCGCGGCCGGGGTGAAGGACGAGCGGTTCGCGCTGCTGCGCTCGGCGCTGCGCGAGCGGCGCGTGGTGACGTTTTCCTACCGCGGGGCGGACGGCTCGCGCCGGATGCGGCGCGTCTGGCCGGCACGATTGTGCTTCAAGGCGTCGGCGTGGTACCTGCAGGCCTGGTGCTGCGAGCGGGAGGCCTACCGCACGTTCCGCCTCTCGCGCATGTCGGACGTGCGCGCCACGCAGGAGCGCTTTCCGGACGGCCTGCCGGACGCGCCGGACATCGACGTGGCCTGGTGGGGCGACGCGCCGCCCGAGGAGGTCGTCGTGCGCATCGCGCCGGAGGCAGCCTTTCGCGCGATGGACGACTTCGCGCCCGCCCAGCTCTCGGAAGGCCCGGACGGCTCCGTCACGGCGCGGCTGTTTCTGCCGGCCGGCAGCGCATTGCTCTCCTTCCTGCTCTCCTATGGCGACGCCCTGGAGGTGCTCGCGCCCGAGACGGCGCGCACGCGGCTGCGGGAGATGGCGCTGCGCGTAGCCCAAAGATATGAATCCGGTCAAACCTGACGCGCTGCTGTCAGGTTTGGGGGCGTACAATGGGGGCATCACTCAATAAAGGAGGACTGCCCCATGACCGAAAGACCCTTCTGCCAGAGCTGCGGCATGCCCATGGACGTGCCCGGCAGCGAATACGGCACCGAGCGGGACGGCACGCGCAGCCGGGACTACTGCAGCTATTGCTATCGGGACGGCGCGTTCACCACGGACTGGACGATGGAGGAGATGATCGAGTTCTGCGTCGGGCCGGAGACGGCCGCCTGCCCCGGCCTGACGCCGGAGGCGGCGCGCGAGCGCATGCGGCGCGTGTTTCCGCAGCTCAAGCGCTGGCGCGACGGCTGACGTCTCCTCCCCTCCGCCGGGCCGCTTTTGCGGTCCGGCTTTACGTTTTCGCAAAAAGATGGTATGCTATAGGCGGAGTGGGAAGATTGTCGTCTTTTTCTCAAATCTTTGTAACCTTCCCGCCCTTTTCTGCGTATAACATATAGAGGGATCTCCGGCTGTATTTCTCATCCGCTTTTTATCGTGCGTTCGCTTCCCGCGGCGCGCGGGATGCGGTATAATGAGTTTTGTATATCGACCCTCGGAAATGGAGCGAAGGCATGATGCGCTGCGTCGGCTGGACAAAAACGCTCCTGCGTCATATGCTCTGCGCGGCGGTGCTGCTTGCGCTGTGGCTCTTCCCCACGTCCGCGACGGGCGAGGGTTCGGTTCGTGCGCTCTTCGTCGCCTGTGAAAATTTTCTCAGCGCCGAGAGCATTGCGCCGTCGGCCGGCAACAACCTGCGCCTCTTGACGAGCGCCTTTGCCCAAAGCGTCGCGCCGTCGGACCTGCGCGTCGAGAATGGGACGATCGCCTCCTCCGCCGCGCTGGGCGAGGCGATCGCCGAGGCGTTTGCTGGCGCGCAGGAGGACGACGTGTCGCTTCTTTATCTGAGTACGCACGGCCTGTATGACGCTTCCAGGCCGGACGAGCCCGCGCGCCTGCTGCTCAGCAACGGCGTCGCCGAGGACTCGATCACCGCCGCACAGCTGGCCGAGTATCTGGACGGCGTACCCGGCACCAAGGTCATCATACTGGATGCGTGCAACTCCGGCGCGTTCATCGGCAAGGGCATGCCCGTGTCCGTCGTGCGCTCGATGAGCCTGCCGCTGAACCGGGCGGGATACAAGGTCATCGCCTCCAGCGGCGGCTATGAGGATGCGTTCTACTGGAACGCGGGCGGCTACGGCGCGCAGGGTTCGTCGTACTTTGCGCTGGCGCTCTATCACGCGCTGACGCCCCAGGGCGGGCAGTACGAGGCGGACCAGAACCGCGACGGCGCGATCACGCTCGAGGAGCTGTCCGACTATCTGCTGCGGGCCAACGGCACCTCCAGCGTCCAGTGCTATCCCGAGCAGGACGACTTCGTCCTCTTCTCCTATGACGTCCAGGCCGTGCCCGATACGTCGACCGCGGCGATCGCCTACTTCTCGCTGGGGAATTCCATCCTCACATACGACGATCCGACGCTCACGTTCTCCTTTACCGCGCTGCGCGACGCACGCATCAGCTACCAGATCGTCTACCACCAGCAGGGCCGCTGGATGTGGGAAAGCGCCCAGCGCATTCTGGATACGAGCGAGAGCGCCGACGGCATGGTCCGCGCCGGACGCAAGGAGCGCGCGCTGTCGCTGTCGGTCGATTCGCTCGCCTCGGACGTGGCCGGCTATGCGCTGCTTCAGGTGATCGCCGAGTCCGATGCGGGCACGGAGGTCGCCGAGAGCCGCCTCATCTCCGTGCAGCCCATCGTCGGCAATCCGCAGCTCTCGCTCGCCGCGCCGCTCTCGCTCACGCTCGGCGAGGAACGCGAGCTGGTCATCGAAGCGTTCCACGACTTTCCCGTGTCCCTTACGCTGGATGTGTATACCGCGCTCGGCGTGCACGTGCGCAGCCTCGCGCGCTCCGTTCCCTCCAGGCCCAATGCGCTCACGCCCGAGGCGTCGCTCTTCTACTGGGACGGGCGCGACGACGAGGGCGAATACGTCCTGCCCGGCCAATACGCGCTGCGCCTGTCCACCACCGTTGGCGGACGCCAGTACGGCGCCGTGTTCGAATACGTCTACGTCCGCGAGGGAACGGTCATGATGCCCGTTCAGCCCATTGGCTGATTCACCGGTGCGGACGAAAGGGCAGTATGCGCCCGCCGCTCACGCCCCAGGCCGTCAGCAGTCCGTCCAGCGCCTCCACCGCGCAGTCATAGCCCGCCTGTTCACATTCCTCCACCCTCCGCGCCGACAGCGCGCCCATGCCGCGCGGCATCGCCGGCGTCAGCACGCGCGCGCCCTCGATCCGGGCGAAGCGCCGCGCATGGCACAGCGCGCAGCGCGTAAAGGCGTCCGGCCGCCCGTCCGGCTGGTAAACCGGCACGACGAAGAGCAGCTCCTGCGCGCCCAGCGCGCGCAGCGCCAGCGCGCACGCCTCGGGCTCCTGCGCCGCAATGAGCGGCACATCCATCCATGACGCAGGCGTGACCCAGGCCGGCGCGCTCATCGCCGCGCGCACCCCCAGCCACAGCGGAGCTTCGCGCGTGAAGACGAGCCCGGACCCCGCGGGCTCCGACAGCGCGCGCAGGCCCGGCGCCGACGTGAACGCCAGGCCCTTGCCCGACAGCGCTGCCACGCATGGCAGCGCCAGCGGCGTCTTGCATGCGCGCATTGGCGCACCCTCCGTGAGCGCAAGCAGCGCGCGGGAGAGCGCGCGTCCGCGTGCCGCCTCGCCTCCCAACGCGTGCCTCCCGGCCAACGCCGCGCTCAGCGCGGCGCTTTGCATCGGCTCCCCGTCCAGCGCGGCCAACGCCGCGGCCAGCGCGCCCCCGCCTGCGCCGCAAAGCGCGCCGGGCGCAACCGACCGCTCTGCCAGCGCGCGTAGCACGCCCACGTGCGCCGCCGCTGCGATGCCTTCGCCGCATAGTGCCAGCCCCAGGCGCAAGGCCATCCCTCCCTTCGCCCACAAGCGTATGCGCGCGGCGCGCGTTTTCTCCCGCGCGCAAAAGATTTTTTTGCGAGATTCTTTTCCGTTGAAACGACGCGGGGGCTTTTCTCGTCTTATTGTTGTGTGCTATAATGCGATATGGGCCGTAAGGCCCGACCGACCGCGGCGCTTCCCTTTGACTGTTCGCCGCCCCGGAAAGGTGGAATTTTCTGCATGCGTTCATCCCGTACCCAGACCGCGTCCGGCGCGCGCAAGCGGCGCACGGGCCGCGAGACGAGCCCCAAGGGCACGGTGCTGGGCATCGTATTGCTGGCGGTCTTTGTCGCGGCGTTCGTGCTGCTCGCGCCCAAGACGCCCACGCAGACCGCAGCCGCCAACGTGACCGGCACGCAGACCGACGCTGGCGCCAGCACGGGCAGCCCCGACCTGCACATCACCGAGGCGATGTCCTCCAACCGCACGGCCTATCCTGACGAGACGGGCAGCTTCCCCGACTGGATCGAGCTGACCAACGAGGGCGACTCCGCCATCCAGCTCAAGGACTACGGCCTGTCCGACACCGAAACCAAGATCACGTTCGTCTTCCCCGAGATGACGCTCGGGCCGGGCGAACGCGTCGTCGTGTTCGCGTCCGACGAGAGCCGCTCCGAGTCCGGCAAGCCCCTGCACGCCAAGTTCAAGCTCTCGTCGCTGGGCGACAACGTGGTGCTCTTCGGCCCCGACGGCGTGGTCATGGAGACCGTCCAGCTGCCGGCGATGGATGCAGACGTCTCCTACGCCAAGACGGAAGAGGGCTGGATCATCACCGACATGTACACGCCGGGCTATGAGAACACGCAGGAGGGATACGCGCTGTTCCTCGCCTCGTCCTATCTGGAGACGGGCGCGCTGGTGATCAACGAGCTGATGGCCTCCAACGTGACCACGCTCAAGGATGACGATGGCGACTACAGCGACTGGATCGAGATCTACAATACCTCTTCACAGACGATTGACTTGTCCAACTACGCGCTCTCCGACGACCCGAGCAGTCCGATCAAGTTCCGCTTTCCGCAGGGCGCGACGATCGAACCCGGCGGCTATTACGTGGTCTTCGCCTCCGGCAAGGACCGCGAGGGTACGGATGGCAGCTGGCCGCACGCGCGCTTCAAGCTGCGCGCCGAGGGCGAGACGGTGCTGCTGTCCGACATCCAGGGCCGGCTGCTGGACAAGGTGACGTACGACCTGCTCGAGGCCGACACCTCCTGGGGCCGCAGCCCGGACGGCACGGGCGGCTTCACCACCTATACACAGCCGACGCCGGGCCTTCCCAACACGCAGGAGAGCGCGCTGATCATGGATCAGCGCCTCACCGCGTCCAACACGCTGGGCCTGTTCATCACGGAGGTCATGTCCTCCAACCGCGAGACCTCCCTGCCCGGCGTGCAGGGCACATACGATTACGTTGAAATCTACAACGCCAGCGGACAGGCCGTCAACCTGAAGGGTTACGGCCTGTCCGACAACGTGAAGAAGCCGCGCAAGTGGCTCTTCCCGGATGTGACCATCCCCGCGGGCGGCTACCTCCTCGTCTACTGTGAGGCGGCCAACGTCGGCATGGAGACCGATACGGTACACTACGCCAACTTCAACCTCAGCGTCGGCGGCGAGACGGTGCTGCTCTCCACGCCGGACGGCACGCTGATCGACAAGCTCATCGTGCCCGCGCTGTACAGCGACGTATCCTACGGCAGAACGGTCGGCCAGAGCGGCCTTTTTTATTACAGCACGCCCACGCCCGGCGAGCCGAACCTGGGCGGATTCTCCGGCTTTTCCGAGCCGCCCGTGTTCATCACGCGCGGCGGCCTGAACGAGCGCCCCATCGAGGTCGAGATCCAGGTGCCGGAGGGCGCGACCGTCTACTACACGACGGACAGCACCGATCCCACGCAGCAGTCCGCCGTCTACACCGGCCCCATCGCCGTCTCGCAGACGACGGTCATCCGCGCGCGCGCCTACCAGCCCGGCCTGGAGGGCTCGCAGATCGAGACGCAGACCTACTTTATTTCCACCTACCACACGATGCCCGTCATCTCGCTGGTGACCGACCCGGACAACCTGTGGAACGAGGACACCGGCATGCTCGCCGACGGCCCGAACCTCGACCGGGACAACACGGAGCCGCCGTGGGAGGACGCCACCTACTGGAAGAAGCTGCACTATTCAGGCTTCATTGAATACTACGACGAGGACGGCGTGCAGCAGATCTCCCAGGGTATGAACTTCCACGTGATGGGCCAGTTCTCGCTGGACATGCCGCAAAAGTCGTTCGCCATCCGCGCGGACGCGCAGTTTGGCGAGGAGCTGTTCAACTACGCGTTCTTTGAGGACCGCCCCTACACCTCCTACTACGCCATCGTGCTGCGCAACGGCGGCCAGGACGGCAAGTACACCCGCGTGCTGGACGGCCTGCAGGCGCGCCTGGTCGATCAGGCGGGCTCGTCCGTCGTCACGCAGGCCTGGAAGCCCGTGATCGTCTACCTCAACGGGCAGTACTGGGGCCACTACAACCTGCGCGAGCGCGTCGGCGCGGAGATGATCGCCCAGCATGAGGGCTGGGACAATCCGGACGCCATCGACATTCTGGAATCCGACGGCACGCGCTCCAGCCAGGTCAACCAGGGCTCCAATGCGGACTACGTCGACCTGGTCGAATACGTGGAGAGCCACGACCTGACGCAGGACCCGGAGGCGCTGCAATACGTGCTGGACCGCGTGGACGTGGAGAACATGATCGACTACTTCTTCTTCGAGATGTTCTTTGGCAATACCGACCCGGGCAATATCCGCTTCTACAAGAGCGATGAAGAGGACGGCAAGTGGCGCTACATCCTCTACGACGTGGACTGGGGGCTGTTCAACTCCTCGGCCGGCGGCGTGGCCTACGTGCTCAACGAGAGCGGTATGGGCAACTACCGAATCAAGTCCAACGTGCTGCTGCGCCATCTGATCCAGGTGCCGGAGATTCAGGATCAGTTCCTGCGCCGCGGTGGCACGCTGTTCCAGACCGTGCTGACCACCGACAACATGATCTCGCTGCTGGATGAGATGATCGCCGAGATCACGCCCGAGATGGACATGCACTTTGACCGTTGGGCGGCCGAGATGCATCCCAAGATAAGCTTTGACCAGCCCAAGAACGGCCCGGGCGCCAAGTCCTACTGGCAGGAGCGCGTCGCCCGCGCCAAGAACGTCATGAAAAAGCGTCCGTCGATCTTCTGGGCGGAGGTGCAGGAGTACTTCGGCCTCTCGCAGGCGAAGATGGAGGAGTACTTCGGCCCGCAGCCCGAGATCCCCGCCGACGCGGTTTAATGAAACAAACGACGAGGAGGAACCCCCATGCAGAGCATCCAGAATGATCCCGGCGTACTGAGTTGGTTTTCCGCGCAGTTCGCGCAGCTGACCCCGATGGAGATGGTCATCGCCCTGGCCTCCGGCCTGTTCGTCGGCCTGATCATCGCCTTCGTCTACCGCAAGACGTACCGCGGCGTGCTGTTCAGCCCGAGCTTTGCCACCACGCTGATCATGCTCACGATGATCACCACGCCCGTGGTCATGTGCATCGGCTCCAACATCGCCCTGTCGATGGGCATGGTCGGCGCGCTGTCCATCGTGCGCTTCCGCACGGCCGTCAAGGATCCCATGGATACCGCCTACATGTTCTGGGCGCTGACGATGGGCATCCTGCTGGGCGCCGGGCTGTACCTGGTCGCGCTGGTCGTCGTGGCCGGCATCGGCCTGACGATGCTGGTGCTCTCCTTCGTGCGCATGAAGAGCCCCAACACCTACCTGCTGGTCGTCCACTATGACGAGGACGTCGAGCCCGACGTCAACAGCACCGTCGCGCGCATCCGCAACCGCCGCCTGCGCTCCAAGGTCGTCAGCCGCGGCGGCGTGGAGCTGACCGTCGAGGTGCAGCTGGGCGAGCGCAGCGACATCGTCAACCGCATGCTCGACATCGAGGGCGTGCATAACGCCACGCTGATCGCCTGCCAGTCCGAGGCGGGCAACTGACGGACGGAGGCGGAAGATGGCCATCACCAGCTATCCCGTGCGCCATGAGCTCAAGTACCTCGTCCACCCCGCGGAGCTGCACTACCTGCGCTCCGTGCTCGACGGCCTGCTCATGCACGACCCCAACGGCGACGAGAACAACGAATACCACATCCGCTCGCTGTACTTCGACTCCGTGCACGACGACGCGCTGCATGAAAAGATCGCCGGCGTAGGCAATCGCAAGAAGTACCGCATCCGCATCTACAACTTCTCCGACCGGCTGATCCGCCTGGAGTGCAAGCGCAAGATCGGCGACCTGATCTCCAAACAATCCGTGCGCATCCCGCGCGACCTGGCCGAACAGATCATCGCAGGCGACCCCTCCGGCCTGGAGTACATGCGCCACCCGCTGCTGCGCGAGATGTTCGTGCAGATGCGCACCAACCTGCTGCACCCCGTCGTCATCGTCGACTATGTGCGCGAGGCCTATATCACCGACGCGCAGGATGTGCGCATCACGTTTGACAGGCGCCTGCGCACGGGGCTGTACAGCAGCGACCTGTTCAATCCGCGCATTCCCACCTTTCCGGTCTTCGACGACTGCAAGGAGATCCTTGAGGTCAAGTTCGACCAGTTCCTGCCCGCCTACCTGCAGACCGTGCTCTCCGGCGTCACCGCCGAGCGCAGCGCGGTCTCCAAGTACGTGCACTGCCGCAGGTATGAAGAAAAAGAGTTTTAAAACAAAAAACAAAGCGGGGCTGGGGAGAACATCTCCCCGGCCCCGTCTGTTTGACCTATGGCTCCTCAACCCTCCCGGGCAAGCCGCTCGCCGCTCTCGCGCGCGATACACACGCCCATGAACATCGTAAACGCCGTCATGCCCAGCGTCAGCACCAGCGGCAGCGCGCGGTTCAGCTCCGACAGCACGCCAGCGATCAGGCCGAACGGCGCCGTCACCAGCAGCATCATCGCGTAGAACAGTCCCAGCATCCGCGCGCGCTCCTCCGGATCGATCGTCAGCATTTGGATGGACGTCGTCAGCGGGTTGAGTGTGGACAGCGCCAACGCCTCCAGCAGCACCGAGAGCACGACCATCCAGTAGGCGCCCGCAGGCATGAGCAGCACGCACAGCTGCGACGCGGCCAGGATGCCCACGCCCGCAAACAGCGGCAGGCGGAACCGGCGCACCGACACGCGCGGCACGATCGTGAAGTAGCACACGAGCATCAGCAGCGACTTGACCGTCGAGAAGATCGACAGGTTTTCCGGGGCGATGCCCAGCCGGTCCGTCAGCAGCAGCGGCCAGAACGTCTCCAGCACGTTCTTGATCGCCGCGTAGGAGGCCACCATGCCGACCGTCAGCATGACGGCGCGGTTTTGGAGCATGGCGCGCAGCACGTGCCGGCTGTCCAGCAGGTGCGTCAGCAGCGGCACGTTCGCGCACTCGCGCATGCGCCGCTCGCCGATCTTCGTCTCGTGCGAGAGGAAGTAGAGCACGATGAACTTCGTCGTCATCAGCACGAACGTGAAGCCGTAGATCGCGCGCATCGTCGGCACCAGGCCGAACGCGCGCACCAGCAGGTAGGCCAGCGGCGCCACAAAGCCGGCCAGCAGCCCCGCCACGTGCGAGACCGCATACAGCCGCACCAGGCGCGAGGGCTCCGAGTCCTCCATCAGCAGCAGATCCCACGAGTTCTCCGTCACGCGCCACATGCCGTTGAACAGCGCCGCCGCCACAAACCAGCGGTAGTCCTGCGCGAGCATCCACAGAAACGTCGGCACGCTCCAGGACAGCAGGTCGAAGATGACCGTGCAGCGCCGCCGGCCCAGTTTGTCCGTCAGCACGCCCGACAGCAGCGCCCAGAACATCTGGGAGATGAAGAAGATCGTCGACATCGCGCCGATCTGCACCGGCGTCATGCCCAGCGCGGCCATGTACACCGACACGAAGGGTACGTACAGGTTATACGGGATGCCCCAGAGGGGTTCCGTCCACAGGCATGCCCGCTCGTTGCCCTTCAGGTGCACGAGCAGGTCGATCAGCGGGTTGCGCGCGATTCGCTTGAGCATGGGTGTCCTCCTCACATCCGGTCTTTACAGCAGACCCTCGATCAGCTGCATCAGGGGAACGACGGCGATGGGCATGAAGACCGCGGGCAGCAGATTGCCCACGCGCACCTTGAACAGGCCGAACATGTTGATCGCGATGCCGACGATTAGCAGCCCGCCGACGGCGGACATCTCCGTGACGACGGCGTCGGTCAGGAACGGCGCGACGTACTGCGCCAGCAGCGCGATCGCGCCCTGGTAGACGAGCACCGCAGCCGCGGAGAGCAGCACGCCCGGCCCCATCGCCGAGGCAAAGATCACCGCGCTCACGCCGTCCAGCGCGGACTTGGCGATCAGCGTGCTGTGGTCGCCGCGCAGGCCCGAGTCCAGCGCGCCGACGATCGCCATCGCGCCCACGCAGAACATGAGGCTCGCGGTCACAAAGCCCTCGGCAAAGCCCGAGTCGCCGCCCTTGGCCAGCAGGCGCTGCGCGCGCGCCCCCAGCCCCTCCAGGCGCTTCTCCACGTCGACGGCCTCGCCCAGCAGCGCGCCCAGCACCATGCTGACGATGACGGCCATCGTGTTTTGCGTGCCCAGCGCGCCGTCCAGGCCGATCAGCGCCACGCACAGCGCCAGGCCCTGCATGATCGTATCCCGAAGCCGCCTGCCGATGCCGCCCCGCAGCAGCAGCCCCAGCAGGCCGCCTGCGACGACCGCCGCGGCGTTGATGAGCGTTCCCGCCATGTTGCATTCCTCCGGACATTTCCCGCCCCACGGGCAGATGAAAAGCGGGGTCGACTGTGCCGGCGCATTGGCTTCCTGCACGATCAACCCCGCTTTTGTTTGACAGATGGATTACTGGGCCTTGGGATAGACGCTGCACTGCGTCTTGTCGCGGCCAAGGCGCTCGAAGCGCACCACGCCGTCGATCTTGGCGAAGAGCGTGTCGTCGCCGCCGATGCCGACGTTCTGGCCGGGATGGATCTTCGTGCCGCGCTGACGGTACAGGATGTTGCCCGCCAGGACGAACTGGCCGTCCGCGCGCTTGGCGCCCAGGCGCTTGGACTCGCTGTCGCGGCCGTTATGGGAAGAACCGGTGCCCTTTTTATGGGCGAACAGCTGCAGATTCATCGTAAGCATTGTCTTACCTCCATTCTTTGAGCAGTACCCGCACATACCTCGGGTAAGATGTCTGGATGTCCATCAGTCCCTGCCGCACCGTGCGCAGCACGATGTCGGCGGTGCGCGCCCGCTGCGCGTCCAGCCCCTGCGGGAGGACGCACTCAAGCAGGCCCGCGTCTTCATCGACGGTCGGATGGGTCTGCACGCCGGCGACCGTCTCCAGGGCGTTGACCGCGGTCTGCGTCAGCGCGGAGACGGCGGCGCAGACGATGTCGCGCCCCGACGTGCCCGCGCCGGCATGGCCCTGCGCGCGAAAGCCGCGCAGCAGGCCGTCGGGCCCGCGGTAGACCTCAACGGTGGTCATCAGGCGTTGATGGCGGTGATTTCCACCTTGGTGAACGGCTGACGGTGACCCTGCTTGCGACGGTAGTTCTTCTTGGACTTGTACTTGAAGACGACGATCTTCTCGCCGCGGCCCTGCTGGAGCACCTTGCCCTCGACCTTGGCGCCCTCGACCAGCGGCGCGCCGACCTTCAGGTCGCCGTCCTTTTCCACGAGCAGCACGTCGAAGCTGACGGCGTCGTTCTCGGCGGCGTCGAGCTTCTCCACATAGATGACGTCGCCCTGCGCGACGCGATACTGTTTGCCACCGGTAGCGATGATAGCGTACACGGTTAGCACCTCCCAATTCTGGACTCGCCGGGATGCAGGCAGCCGGAGACCGGCATTTGGACAGACCTATCCCGAGCGGCTTACCGATACATGATAGCAAAACGCTGCGCGCTTGTCAAGCGAAAACCCGCCTGCGAACGCGTTTTTTTCGGCTTTTTGCGGATTTGCGCATGCGAATGTTGCACAGCGATTGACACTTCCTGCCGCGTTTGCTACACTGTCCTGGATGGCGCGTTGGCAGCAAAAGGCCAGCGCATTACCAATGCAAAGGAGCGCAGGGATTTTTATGAAGGAACGGGAACGGTTTGGTTCGCGGCTCGGGTTTATCCTGATCTCCGCGGGGTGTGCAATCGGCTTGGGAAACGTCTGGCGCTTTCCCTACATCACCGGCAAGTACGGCGGGGCCGCCTTCGTGCTGGTGTATCTGTTCTTCCTGGTGGCGCTGGGCCTGCCGATCATGGTCATGGAGTTCGCGGTGGGCCGCGCCAGCCAGCGCAGCGCGGCGCGCTCGTTTGACGTGCTGGAGCCCAAGGGATCCAAGTGGCATATCTTCCGCTATTTTGCCATGGCGGGCAACTACCTGCTGATGATGTTCTACACGACCGTCGGCGGCTGGATGCTCAGCTACTTCTTCCGCATGGCGTCGGGCCAGTTCGTGGGCCTGGACCCGGCCGGCGTGTCCGGCGTCTTCAACGAGATGCTCGCCCAGCCGCTGCCGATGACGTTCTGGATGGTCGTGGTCGTCGTGGCGTGCTTTGCCGTCTGCTCGCGCGGCCTGCGTGGCGGGGTGGAGAAGGTCAACAAGTTCATGATGCTCTGCCTGCTGGTCATCATGGCGGCGCTGGTCGTACGCTCGCTGACGCTGGACGGCGCCTCCGAGGGCCTGCGCTTTTACCTGATGCCCGACTTTGGCAACATGCTCCAGGCCGGCGCGTTTGAGGTCATCTTCGCGGCGATGGGCCAGTCGTTCTTCACGCTCAGCCTGGGCATCGGCGCCATCGCGATCTTCGGCAGCTACATCGGCCGCGAACGCAGCCTGATGGGCGAGGCGATCAACGTCGTGTGCCTGGATACGTTCGTGGCCATCACCGCGGGCCTGATCATCTTCCCCGCGTGCTCCGCATTTGGCGTGAGCGCCGGCGAAGGGCCGGGCCTGGTGTTCGTCACGCTGCCCAACCTGTTCAACCAGATGGCGGGCGGCCGCTTCTTCGGCTCGCTGTTCTTCGTGTTCATGACGTTTGCGGCGCTGACGACGATCATTGCGGTCTTTGAAAACATCATCTCCTTTGCGATCGACCTGTTCGGCTGGAGCCGCAAGAAGGCCGTGCTGGTCAACCTCGTGGCCATTCTGGTGCTGTCGATGCCCTGCATCCTGGGCTTCAGCGTCTGGAGCGGGATCACGTTCCCCGGCGTGGGCAACATCCAGGACATGGAGGACTTCATCGTCTCCAATAACCTGCTGCCGCTCGGCTCCCTGATCTATCTGCTGTTCTGCACGTCGCGCTATGGCTGGGGCTTTGACAAGTTCCTCGCCGAGGCGAACACCGGCGAGGGCGTCAAGTTCCCCCGTGGGCTGCGCGCGTATGTCGCCTATGTCCTGCCCGCGATCGTGCTGTTCATCCTCATCGCCGGGTACATTCAGAAGTTTATGGCAGGCTGATTCGGCCTATTCGACAAGCGCGGACGTGTTCCGCGCTTTTTTGGTTCAATTCGCCAATATGCGTGCAATCTGGTACGCCGTTCATTCGTCCTCTATGTAGAGATACAAGGGGGGGATCCGCTTGCGGTTCAAAGGATGGCGCGCCCTGTGCGTGCTCCTGACGTGTATGCTTCCGATGCTTTTTGCCCCGGCCCGGGCCGAATCCGTCGCGTTCACCCACGGCGATGTGGCGATGCACAGCGCGCCCTCGCCGGACGCGCAGGTCATCGCGCGCATCGCCGGCGGGTCGCAGATGACGGTGCTCGACGCCAGCGGCGACTGGTGGCACGTATCGTTCGGGCCGCTCACCGGCTACATGGAGGCGGCCTCGCTCGACGTGCCCGGCGGCGTCTCGCCTGTGCCGACGGCCGGACCGGCGGCCGCATCTACCGCCGACGCGGCGTCCACGCCGAGCAGCCCCTACCGCTTTGCGCCCGACGAGGCCGTGCTCGTGCATCAGGTGGGCTATTCGGAGTCGCTGGTCGACTATCAGGCACACCTGGCCACCTCCATCTTCTATCCGGTGACGGGCGTTCCCGCGATGGATGAGGCGATCGTCCGCTGGGCGAAGGATACGCATGCCGTGCATCTGGCCTCGCTGGAGGACCTCTCCAATGCCCATCCGGAGGCGGATGCGGAGAGCGAGCTGACGGTGCATTACAATGCCTACTTGACCGACCGCTACGTCGGCGTGCTGGAGGCCGGCTGGTACCGCAGCCCCTTCCTGGCGCGGGAGGAGGACGTGCTGCGCACGTTCAACGCGGACCTGTCGACCGGGCAGCTGCTCACCTATGGGGACATCTTCCGGCGCGACCGCCTGGACGACGTGTGCGCGCTGCTGGCCTCGCGCCTGGCGCAGATTGCTGCCCTGGAGGGCGATATGCCCGAGGTCGACGTGGGTTGGCTGCAAAATCTGGTGCTGACGGATACGGGCGTGGCCATCGCGTTGGCGCGCGGCGAGTATCTGCCGGCATATCTGGGCGCGCAGCTGGTCGTCCTGCCCTATGCGGAGATCGCGGATCTCATGCAGATCCCCGTGCCGCAGGCGCGGCCGCAGACGCCGCAGCCGGCAAAGACCGACGCGCCGCAGACCGGTCCGCGCACCATCGACCCGACCCGCCCCATGGTTGCCCTGACGTTCGACGATGGCCCGAGCGAGTATACGAGCGAAATTCTCGATCTGCTCACGCAGTACGGCGGTGCGGCGACCTTCTGCGTGGTGGGCAACCGCATCTCCAGCTATCCGGACCAGATCCGCGCCATTGCCGCGCAGGGCAGCGAGATCGCCACGCACACGTGGAGCCATCAGAAGCTGACGAGCCTGGGCGCCGAGTCCATGGAGCGCCAGATCGTGCGTCCGATCGAGGCCGTGCACGAGATCGTCGACGTGCCCGTGCGGTTCATCCGTCCTCCGTATGGCTCCGTCGATTCCAACGTGCGCGCAGTCGCGCGCAAGCTGGGCATGCCGATCGTCCTGTGGTCGATCGACACGGAGGACTGGCGCACCATGAACGCGGACAAGACGGCGCGCGCCATCCTCAAGAATGTGAAAAACGGCAGCATCGTGCTGATGCACGACGTACACCAGCCGACGCTGCAGGCGATGCGCACTGTGATCCCCGAGCTCGCAGCGCGCGGATATCAAATGGTCACGCTCTCGGAGCTCTACTCCGTGCGCGAGGGCGGCGCGCAGCCGGGCGTCGTCTACAGTCACCTAGACCCGAGCAAGATCGTCACCAAGCGATGAGCCCGTCGGGGCAAGACGCAAAAAAACACGGGCTTTTTGCCCGAAGCTGACGCGCGCTTCACCTGCGCGTGGCATACTGAAGAGGAAGGCTACAGAAATGGGGCGATCGCTTGATCTGCTATGAAGACATCCGCCGCAACGACGAAATCAACGCCTACATCGACGCGGGCAACGCCATGCTGGGCGTGCTGGGCTACACCGAGCACTCGCGCGCGCATGCCGCCAAGGTAGCCGAGGAGGCGGGCGCGATTCTCAGGGCGCTGGGTTATCCCGAGCGCGACATCGAGCTTTGCCGCATTGCGGGCTATATGCACGACATCGGCAACGCGGTCAACCGGACCGACCACGCGCACAGCGGCGCGCTGATGGCCCGGGAGATCCTCAAGGAGCTGGGCATGCCCTATGCCGACATCGCAGACGTGATGGCGGCCATCGGCAACCACGACGAGAAGACCGGCACGGCCGTCACGCCCATCTCCGCGGCGCTGATCCTGGCCGACAAGACGGACGTGCGCCGTAGCCGCGTGCGCAACAAGGACATGTCCTCCTTCGACATCCACGACCGGGTGAACTATGCGGCCATCGCCTCGGAACTGTCGATCACGAAGGAGACGATCCACCTCAACGTCACGCTGGACGAGCGCATCTGCTCGATGCTCGACTACTTCGAGATCTTTCTGGACCGCATGCTCATGTGCAGGCGCGCCGCGGAGCTGCTGGGCGTGCGCTTCAAGTTCACGGTCAACGGCAGCAAGGTCATCTGACGCGGCGCAAAGCGGCGGCGGGAATCTCCTTCCCGCCGCCGGTCTTTTTTTACTTTTTACTGCTTTTACTTTTGCACTTCGATGATGACCTTCATCGTCGTCTCGCGGTGTTCGTCGATGTAGCGGTAGGCGTCCAGGTACTCGCGGAAGGGGAAGCGCCGGCTGACCAGGGGCGCGAGCTGCACCCGGCCCGCGCTCGCCAGCTCGATGGCCTTTTCGTAGTCCTCGCTGCGGTACATCATGGAGGTGTTCAGGTCCAGCTCATGGTCGTTGAGCACGGCCAGGTCCACCTTGGCCATGCCCGCGAACACCGCCACCAGGATGATCGTCGAGCCCTTGCGCGCGTAGCGGATCGCTTGGCCCATGGTCACGTCGTTGCCCGCGCAGTCGTAGATCACGTCCGCCTTGTCCGGCCCAAAGACCGCCAGGATCGCCTCGCCCAGATCCTCGCGCTTCGTGTTGACGCAATGCGCGACGCCGCACTGCGCGGCCTTCTCCAGCCGCCAGTCGCTCACGTCGGTGATCATCACATCCGCCGCGCCCAGGCCCGCTGCGGTCTGCGCGACGAGGTTGCCGATCGGACCCGCGCCGAGCACGACGATCTTCTGCCCGCGCACGTCGCCCGCCCGGCGCACGGCGTGCACCGCCACGGCCAGCGGCTCGATCATCGCGCCGTCGTCCAGGGACATCGTCTCCGGCAGCGGCGTCACCTTGCGCGCGTCCACCGCAAAGAAGTGCGACGCCACGCCCGTCGTCTGAAAGCCCATCACCTTGAGCTGCTCGCACAGGTTGTACTTGCCGTGCCTGCACGGGTAGCATTCGCCGCACACGACCTGCGGCTGGATCGTCACCTTCTGGCCGACGCGCAGCCCCTCCACGCCCTCGCCCAGCGCCTCGACGACGCCGGAGACCTCGTGCCCCTGCGTGACCGGGTAGCTCGTAAACGGGTGCTCGCCGTGGTAGACGTGGATGTCCGAGCCGCAGATGCCGATCTTCTCGATGCGCACAAGCGCCTCGCCCGCCGCGGGCCGCGGCGTCTCAATCTCGCGGAACTCGATGACGCCCGGGGACGTCATGACCTGTTGCAGCATGCGTATCACTCCTTTATCGGGATTCTCTGCCCTTACATTACGACGCGCGGGGCGGTTTTTCCTACATGTTTCCGCCCCGCGCCCCGCTTTTTTTGTTCTCAGCCCCGCCATGCCTCGGGCAGGTAGTTCAGGGTATTGCGGACCATGTCGTCAAACAGCTGCCGGCCCTCCGCCAGGCCGACCGCGCCCATCAGCGGGTCGTTCATGAACACGTCGAACGCGAGCGTGCGGTCGCACGTCAGCGCTGCCTGCACCGTCGCCTCCTGGTTGAGCGCCTGGCGCGCGACCAGCGCGTCGACGCCCGGCGGTAGCGCGCCAGCCTGCACAGGCGCGATCTCGCCGCGGCGGAACAGCGCGTTCGTCTCCACCACCGCGCCCAGCGGCAGGTTTGAAACCTGCCCGCGGTTGGGCACGTTGACGTTGGAGACCAGGTCGCCCAGGCCGAGCAGCGCCTTGATGAGCAGATGCCCCTCCTCGCCCGAGCCCTGCATGTCCAGCTGCTCCTCGCCCGCGAGCAGCCGCTGCTGGCGCGCCAGACGGCGGGCCAGATCCTCCTTGCGCCAGGAGACGGGCGTGAGCCCGAACCCCCATGCGCGCGCCGTCTGCGGGTCCTTCAGATACCACGGCGGCACAAACTCGGCCAGGTGGCGATCGCCCGCCGCCGCGATCAGCCCATAGCGCAGGAACAGGTCGAACTTGACGCGGTGGTTGCACGCAAACGTGTTGTTCATCCAGTTGTCGTCCAGTCCCCTGTCAAAGCCGGTCGCGCGGTACTTCTCCGCGAACGTGCGGTAGAGCGGAAACAGGTCCATCCCCTCATAGGATGCACTCGTGAGCCACGTGAAGTGGTTGATGCCCGTGACGGTCGTGCGGATCTGCTGGCGCGCGACGCCCGCGATGCCGCACAGGTCCTCCAGCATGGCGCACAGGAGCTTCTGCGTGCCGAACACCTCATGGCAGCAGCCGAACGCGCGGATGCCCGGATAGGCGGCGTACAGCGCGCGCATGCAGGTGCTCATGGGATTGGTGTAGTTGACGACCCAGGCCTGCGGCGCGAAGTCGCGCACCGCACGGCCGATCTCGGCCATCATGGGCAGCGCGCGCAGGGCGCGGATCAGGCCGCCGGGGCCGACCGTGTCGCCCACGGATTGATACACGCCTATGCGCTCGGGCAGGTGCACGTCGGATTCCATCTCGTCAAACGTGCCGGGCAGGATGGAGATGACCACAAAGTCCGCGCCGGCAAGCGCCTCGTGCAGCGAGCAGGCCACCTCATACGTCCAGGCGCTCTTCGCCTCCGGGCGCGCCGGGAGCGTGCGGCCGATGCGCGCGTTGCGCTCGGCGGCCTCCCGGTCGATGTCGTACAGGCTGACCGTGCCGCTCAGCTGCGCGTCGCACGCCAGATCGGTCATGAATCCCCAGGCCCAGCCGCGCGAGCCGCCGCCGATATAGGCGATCCGCAGATCGCGCGCGCGTCCGTTTTCCACTCGCATGTCAACACCCCCTGTGCATTTCGCCGCTATCTTCGGGCCGGCGCCGCGTGAATCGCGCGCCCCTCGACCGCCTCGAGCGCCTCGGTCACCGCCTCTTCAAACGTCGGATGCGCGCGCACCGCGCGCAGCAGCTGCGCGCGCGTCAATCCGGCGGCGATGGCGGCATTCAGCTCGCCCACGAGGTCCGTCGCCCGTCCGCACATCAGCTGCGCGCCCAGCAGCGCGTCGCTCTTGGCGTCGACGACGACCTTGACAAAGCCGCGCGCGCCGCCCGCGATCTGCGTGCGGCCGTTCGCACCCATGAGCGCCTTGCCGGTCCTGACTGCCAGGCCCTGCGCCTTCGCCTCGTCCGCCGTCAGGCCGACGCTGGCGATCTCGGGATCGGTGTATACACACGAGGGAATCAGGTCAAGCCGCAGGCCGCTGGATACGCCCGCGATGCCCTCGACGCAGGCGATGCCCTGTGCGCTGGCCGCATGCGCCAGCTGCACACCGCCCGTGACGTCGCCCACGGCGTAGATGCCCGGCACGCTCGTCTCAAAGCGTCCGTCGACGCGGATGCGCCCGCGCTCCATCTCCACCTGCACATGCGTGCCAAAGAGGCCGTCGGTATTCGCGCGGCGTCCCACGGCGCACAGCACGGCATCCGCCGTACAGGAGGCGGGGCCGCCGCGCGTCTCAAACTCCACGCACAGCCCGTCCTGCGCGCGCGACACGCGCGACACGCGCGCGCCGGTGAAGACCTGCGCGCCGTCCCGCTTGAGGTTCATCGCCACGCTCTGGCCGAACTCGCGGTCCAGCGCGGGCAGCAGGCGGTCCAGCGCCTCGATCACCGCGACGCCGCGCCCCAGGCCCGTCAACAGCGTGGCGAACTCCACGCCGATGACGCCGCCGCCGATGATCGCCAGGCGCTGCGGCAGGTTGTCGCCGTCCAGCAGATCATCGCTGGTGATGCACAGGTCGATCCCCTCGACCGGCGGCAGCGCGGGCACGGAGCCCGTCGCCACGAGGATGCGCTCGGCCTCGACGGTCGAGCCGCCTACGGCGATGCGGCCCGCCGCCTCGATGCGCCCCTCGCCCTCGTACAGGTCGATCCGGTTGGCGCGCACGAGCTGCGCAATGCCCGACCGCAGGCCGCGCACGACCTCTTCCTTGCGCGCAAACATCGTGCGCTCGTCGAGCGTGACCTCCCGCGCGCACACGCCCAGCGCCGCGCCTTCCTTCGCCGCGCGGTAGACCTCGGCCGTGTGCAGCAGCGCCTTGGTCGGGATGCAGCCCCGGTTGAGGCAGGTGCCGCCCAGCGCGTCCTTCTCGATCAGCGCGACGCGCAATCCCAGCTGTGCGGCGCGAATCGCGGCCTCATATCCGCCCGGGCCCGCGCCGATCACGGCCAGCTGATACATGTCATTCCCCCCTTAACATTCCAGCGCGCCCACCAGCGCGCGCAGGTCCTGCGCCTGCCCGGCGTCCTCCGCCTCGAGGGCGCAGAGCGCTTCGCAGAGCGCGGCGCGTTCAAACCGGCAGCCGCGCAGCGCGCGCTCCACGCGCCCCGGCAGCCCGGCGTCCATCGCATCCGAATAGCAGGCGCAGTCAGCCACGCGGCCCGCGTCGACGCGCAGGCACAGTTCCACCCCGCCCCACGCGAACCGGCGCGATACGCGCTGCGAAAACGCGATGGGCCGGCCGTATGTCCAGTCCCAGGAGGCAAAGCGCGCCTCCAGCTCGCGCAGGCGCGGCCCGTCCAGCGCGTGCATGTCGAGCGGTCGAGGTTCCGACCCATACTCCGCGCCGAGCGCCTCCGTCAGCGCGCGGGCCATCGCCTGCGGCGTGATCGAGGGCTCAAGCGCGCGCAGGTTGACCACCCGTGCGCGCACGGAGGCCACGCCCTTGCCCGCCAGCTTTTCGGGATCGACGTTCAGGTAGCGGCCCATCCGCTCCATGTCCACGTCCAGGAGCAGCGTGCCGTGGTGGCAAGCGCGCCCGCCGTGCCTGTAAAAGGCGTTGCCGGAGAACTTGCGTCCGTCCGCCTCCAGGTCGTTTCGTCCGCTGACGCGCGCGTCGACGCCCAGCGAGCGCACGGCGCGCAGGATCGTGCGCTGCTGGCGCGCGACGTCGTAATCGCCGTCGTGGAGCAGAAACGTAAAGTTCAGGTTGCCCAGGTCGTGATAGACCGCGCCGCCTCCGGACGGACGGCGCACGAGGCGGCCGCCGTCCGCGCGCAGCAGATCCACGCGGCACTCCCGCCAGGCGTTCTGGTTGCGCCCGACGACGACGGTGTGCGCGTTCTGCCACAGGTAGAGCACGCACGTCTCCCGGGGCAGTCGCTCCATCAGCAGCGCCTCGAGCGCCAGGTTTTTCGCGGGATCCGTCCCCAACGCGCGCGCCACGCGCAGCGCGCGGATCATGCGAAGTCGAAGCGCAGCTTCGGATTGCGCGCCGCGCCCACCTCGTCCGGCCTGCGCACGGGCGTCGTCAGCGGCCGCGCATGCAGCGACTCGGGCTGCTCGCGCGCCTCGCGCGCCAGGTCCTTGAGCGCCTGCACGGCCTCGTCGAGCGTCTCGCGGCTCTCCGTCTCCGTCGGCTCGACCATGAGCGCCTCGTGCACGATCAGCGGGAAGTACATCGTCGGCGGGTGGATCCCCGCATCCAGCAGGCCCTTGGCCACGTCCAGCGCGCTCACGCCCGTCTCATGCTTGAGCCTCTCCAGCGTCATGACGAACTCATGCATGCAGGTGTGGTCATAGGCCATGTCGTAGGTGTCCTTCAGCGCGTGCATCATGTAGTTGGCGTTGAGCACCGCGTTTTCGGACGCCTCGCGCAGGCCCTGCCCGCCCAGGGACAGGATGTAGCACAGCGCGCGCAGCGTGACGGCGAAGTTGCCATAGAACGCGCGCACCTGGCCGACGCTCTGCGCGCCGGGATGGCCGCCCAGGCGGCTGTCCGGCAGGAAGCCGCGCAGGAACGCCTTGCAGCCGACGGGGCCGCTGCCCGGGCCGCCGCCGCCGTGCGGCGTGGAGAACGTCTTGTGCAGGTTCAGGTGCACCACGTCAAAGCCCATGTCGCCGGGGCGCGCGATGCCCATGACGGCGTTGAGGTTCGCGCCGTCGTAGTAGCACAGGCCGCCCGCCTCGTGCACGATGCGCGTGATCTCCAGGATGTTGCCGTCGAACAGGCCGACGGTGTTGGGGTTGGTCAGCATCAGGCCGGCCGTATCCGGTCCGACCGCCGCGCGCAGCGCCTGCAGGTCGACGCAGCCGTCCGGACCGGAGGGCACGTTCACGACCGCATAGCCGGCCATCGCCGCGCTGGCGGGATTCGTGCCGTGCGCGGAGTCCGGCACCAGGATCTTCGTGCGCGCCGCGTCGCCGCGGGCGCGGTGGTACGCCTGGATGAGCAGCAGGCCCGTGAACTCGCCGTGCGCGCCCGCCGCGGGCTGGAACGTCATCGCGTCCATGCCCGTGACCTCGCACAGCGCCGCCTCGGCCTCCCGGAGCGCCTCCACGCACCCCTGCGCCGTGCGCGCGGGCTGCAGCGGATGCACGCCCGCAAAACCCGGCAGCTGCGCCAGCTCCTCGTCGATGCGCGGGTTGTACTTCATCGTGCACGAGCCCAGCGGATAAAACCCGCTGCACACGCCGTGCGCACGCCGGGCGAGCGCGGCATAGTGCCGGTCCAGGTCGCACTCGGCGACCTCGGGCAGGCGCAGCGGCGTCTGGCGGCGCAGCGCGTCGGGCAGGGGCGCGGCGGGCACGTCGCTGGGCGGCAGAATCGCGCTCCCGCGCCCCGTGCGGCTCTTTTCAAAGATCAGCTGCATGCGAGCACCTCCCTGACGACCTCGGCGGCGCGGTCCATCTGCGCGCGGCCGACGGTCTCCGTCGCGCACCAGAGGATGCCGCCGGGAATGGGCAGCCCGCCGAGGATGCCCTCGGCCTCCAGCGCGCGCATCAGCCGTTCGGCGTCCGCCGGGCATTCGGTCACAAACTCATGGAAGAAGGGGGCGCTGCCCACGCGCTCAAGGCCCGCCCGCTCCAGTGCGGACTGCAGGTAGTGCGCGTTGTCCACGCAGCGCTGGGCGATCTCGCGCAGGCCCCTCGGCCCGACGGCGCACAGATACGCCCCGGCCGTCAGCGCGCACAGCGCCTCGTTGGAGCAGATGTTGCTGCCGGCCTTCTCGCGGCGGATGTGCTGCTCGCGCGCCTGCAGCGTCAGCACATAGGCGCGCTTGCCGTCCGCGTCGCTCGTCTCGCCGACGATGCGCCCCGGCAGGCGGCGCATCAGCGATTGCCGGGCCGCCATGACGCCCAGATACGGCCCGCCATAGGAGAGCGGCAGGCCCAGCGGCTGTCCCTCCGCGACGGCGATGTCCGCGCCCAGCTCGCCGGGCGTTTGCAGCAGCGCCATCGCCATGGGATTGCACGAGAGTACAGCCTTGGCGCCCGCCTCGTGCGCGGCCGCAATCGCCTCGCCGGCGTCCTCAATGGCGCCATAGAAATTGGGCGACTGCAGCACGACGCAGGCGACGTCCGGCGTGAGCATCTCGCGCAGCGCGTCCAGGTCGGTGACGCCGTCGCGCTCAGGCACGACGCGCGCCTCCACGCCCGCGGCGCGGCAGTATGTCTGCACCGTCGCGATCGTGTCCGGGTGCGCGGTCGCGCTGATCAGCGTGGCGGTCCGCCGGCGCTCGCGGCACATGGCGGCGGCCTCCGCTGCGGCGCTCGCGCCGTCGTAGACGGAGGCGTTGCTCACATCCATACCCGTCAGCTCGCAGACCATCGTCTGGTATTCGAAGATCGACTGCAGCACGCCCTGGCTGATCTCGGCCTGATAGGGCGTGTAGGCGGTCACAAACTCCTCGCGCGAGGCGACGGACTTGACGATCGCCGGGATATAGTGGCTGTAGGCGCCCGCGCCGCGCAGCACGATGGGGAACACGCGGTTCTTCGCCGCGAGCGCCTCCATGCGCGCGCGCAGGGCCATCTCGCTCAAGCCCTCGGGCAGGCGCAGCGACGCAGCGCGCCGGACCTGCTCCGGCACATCCCGGAACAGGTCGTCCATGCGCTCCAGGCCGATCGCGCGCAGCATCTCCTCGCGCTCGCGCGCGGTGGAGGGAACGTAGCTGCCCATGTTATGCCTCCTCTTCCAGCACCTTGGCGTACTCCTGCGCGTCCAACAGGCCCTCCGGCTCGGCGGACAGCTCGATGCGCGCCATCCACGCCTCATAGGGCGCCTCGTTGATGCGCTGCGGCGCGTCGAGCAGCTCCTCGTTGACCTCCACGACGCGGCCGCTGACCGGGCTGTACACGTCGCTGACCGCCTTGACGGACTCGACGTCCGCGAGCGTATCGCCCGCGGCGACCGGATCATCCACCTGCGGCAGGTTCACAAAGACCAGGTCGCCCAGCGCGTCCTGCGCATGGTCGGTCAGCCCGATCTCGACGACGTTGCCCTCCAGCTGGCGCACCCATTCGTGGGACTTGGTGTAGCGAAGTTCGGCGGGAATGTTCATGACAGCATCCTCCTTATTCTAAAATCCATGATTGGAATTCCGGTCACTTTCTGGAACGCCTGTAAAACGGCAGCGGCACCACCTCGGCGGCAATGCGCCGGCCGCGCACGTCGACCTCCAGCGGCGTGCCCTCCTCGCGGCAGCAGTTGTCCACCAGGGCCATGGCGACCGCGTACCCCAGATACGGGCAGTGCGTGCCCGACGTCGTGCGGCCGACCCGCACGCCGTCGCAGTATACGTCGCAGCCCTCGCGCGCAATGCCGCGGCCGGTCATGCGCAGGCCCACGCGGCCCACGCGCGGCGCGCCGCGCGCCACCAGCGCGTCCCGGCCGATGAAGGGGATCTCCTTGTCCGGCTTGACAAACGCGCCCAGCCCCGCCTCCAGCGGCGTGATCTGCTCGTCCATCTCGTGGCCGTACAGCGGCATGGCCGCCTCCAGGCGCAGCGTGTCGCGCGCGCCCAGGCCGCACGGGATCAGGCCGTCCGGCGCGCCGGCCTGCAGCAGCGCTTCCCACAGCGCGGGCGCGTCCGCGGGCGCACAGTAGAGCTCGAATCCGTCCTCTCCCGTGTAGCCCGTGCGCGAGATCAGGCAGTCGACGCCCGCGACCTCGCGGTGCGCGGTGAAACTGTAGTACTTGCCCGGGATGTTCTGCGCGGGCGTCAGGCGCAGCAGGATATCCTGCGCGCGCAGGCCCTGCAGCGCCAGCTGCGCCACCTCGTCCGACAGGTCGCGCAGCGTCGCGTCGCCCGTCACATGCGCCTGCATCCAGGCTACGTCCTTGTCATGGTTGGCCGCGTTGACGACGACCAGGTAGCGGTCCTGCGAAAGGCGATACACGAGCACATCGTCGATCACGCCGCCCGTCTCGCACAGCATCGGGCTGTAGCGCACGCGCCCGTCCTGCATGCCGTCCATGTCGTTGCACAGCAGGCGCTGCAGGTTCTGCAGCGCGTCGGGGCCCTCGAGCAGCACCTCGCCCATGTGCGATACGTCGAACAGCCCGCAGGCCGTGCGCACGGCCATGTGCTCGGCGATCACACCCGTGCCGTACTGCACGGGCAGCAGATAGCCGGCAAACGGCACGATCCTGCCCCCCGCCTGCTCGTGGCACGCGTACAGAGGCGTCTTTTTTTCCATGTAATCCCCTCCATTTCGTTTGTTTTTAACGAATTGTCCGTCCAAACGCACAAAAGAGGCGCACGACAAATACGTCGTGCGCCTCTGTCTGGTAACCTGAAAGATTCCCCGGCGAGCGCCGGGTTGCTTCTTCGGTGCATCGCTGCTTTCCAGAGTTCCGTCCAGGGCGGGTCTTTTTGCCTGAGAGTTTTTAGCGCTTCCCCTTCGGCGCCGCATGCGCGGTCTCTCCCCGTCCCTTCGTCCGATATGCGGTTTTCTATCTTGGTTATACCATCCCGGCCGGCGTCTGTCAATCCCCTTTTGCCGCGCTCACTGAAACTGCGCGCGGTACAGCTCGGCATAGAAGCCGCCCCGGCGCATGAGCTCCTCGTGCGAGCCCTGCTCGACGATGTTGCCGTCGCGCACGACGAGGATCACATCCGCGCTGGTGATCGTGGACAGCCGGTGCGCGATGACGAAGCACGTCTTGTCCTGCATGAGGCTGCGCATGGCCGCCTGGATGCGCTTTTCCGTGCGCGTGTCGACGTTGGAGGTGGCCTCGTCCAGGATGAGCATGTGCGCGCTTTGCAGCATGGCGCGCGCGATGGTGAGCAGCTGTTTCTGCCCCTTGGAGATATTGCCGCCGTCCTCGCGCAGCACGGTGTCGTAGCCCTGGGGCAGCTGCGTGATCGCGCCGTGGATGTGCGCGGCCTTGGCGGCGGCGACGACCTGCTCGCGCGTGGCGCTGCCCGCGCCGTAGGCGATGTTCTCGTAGATCGTGCCGCCGAAGAGCCACGTCTCCTGCAGCACCATGGCAAACGCGCCGCGCAGGCTCCTGCGCGTGACGTCGCGGGTGTTCTGCCCGTCGATCTCGATGACGCCCTGCTGCGGGTCGTAAAAGCGCATGAGCAGGTTGATGAGCGTCGTCTTGCCGGCTCCCGTGGGGCCGACGATGGCCACCAGGCTGCCGGGCTTGGCGACCAGGTTGACGTTTTTGAGGATCAGCCGGTCGCGGTCATAGCCGAAGGACAGGTCCTTCACGCGCACCTCGCCCCGTTCGCAGCGCAGCGGCTGTGCGCCCGGCACGTCCGCGGGCTCCTGCGGCTCGTCGATCAGGCGGAACACGCGCTCGGCTGCGGCGCAGGCGCTCTGCAGCTCGCTGAGGATGTTCGCCGCCTCGTTGATCGGGCCGGAGAACTTGCGCGAGTAGAGCACGAACGAGGAGACGTTGCCCAGCGTGATGCCGCCCGCCAGGTACAGCAGCGCGCCCATGACGCTGATGAGCGAGAGAGAGATGTTGTTGATCAGGTTGACGCACGGGCCGACCATGCTGCCGTAGTACTCCGCACGGTAGTAGGACTGCACGGCGTCCTCGTTCTTCTCGGCGAAGCGCGCCTGCACGTTCTGCTCCCTTCGGTAGGCGCGCAGCGTGCGCTGGCCGGAGACCATCTCCTCGACGAAGGCGTTGAGCTCGCCCAGGCTCGCGCTGCGCCGGCGAAACAGCGGGCGCACCTTGCCCGTCATGTAGCGCGTGAGCAGAATGGAGGCCGGCACCGTGACGCAGAAGACGAGCACCAGCTTGGGCGAGAGGCGGATCATCATCAGCAGCGCGCCCACGACGGTGATGAGGCTGGTGAGGATCTGCACCAGGTCGCTGGACAGCGACGCATTCACCGTGTCGATGTCGTAGGAGATGCGGCTGAGGATGTCGCCGGTCTGCGTCCGGTCGAAGTAGGAGACCGGCAGCTCCATGAGCCGGTCGAACACGTCCTTGCGCATCTGGCGCGTGATGCGCTGGCTGATGCGGATCATCAGCAGCGACAGCGCGAAGGAGAGCACGGACGACGCGGCATAGAACGCGACCATCCATCCCGCATATAGAAACACGCGGGCGAAGTCGACGTGGCCGGGTCCGCCCTCCACCGCATCGATCGCCAGGCCGCACAGCGTCGGCCCGACCAGCTGCAGCAGGTTGCTGGAGACCGTCAGCGCCACCGCCAGAAACAGCATGCCCTTGTAGCGCATCATGTAGCGCAGCAGGCGCAGGATGACGCCGCGGCGGTCCTGCGGACGCTCGATCTTACCCCTGGGCGGCATCGTCCTCACCTCCCATCTGCAAAAGCGCGGTCTCGCGGTAGGGCTCGCACGTGCGCATGAGCTCCTCGTGCGTGCCCAGGCCGACGGCCTCGCCCTCCTCGAGCACGAGGATGAGATCCGCCCGGCGCACGGTGGACACGCGCTGGGCGATGAGCACCGTCGTCGTGTCCGGATACATCGCGCGCAGCGCGCTGCGCAGCGCGGCGTCGGTGCGGTAGTCCAGCGCGCTGCTGGAGTCGTCCAGGATGAGGATCTGCGGGTTGCCCGCCAGGGCGCGCGCGATGAGCAGGCGCTGGCGCTGCCCGCCGGAGAGATTGGTCGCCTTGGCGGTGAGCATGTGCGCATAGCCGTCCGGCAGCGCCTCGATGAACGGGGCCGCCTGCGCGCAGCGCGCAGCGCGCTCGATCTGCTCGCGCGGCAGGCCGCGGCCCAGGTCGATGTTCTCCAGAATGGTATCGGCGAAGAACGCGTCGCTCTGGAACGCCACGCCAAACATGCGGTGCAGTTCGTCCGCCGGGATGGCGCGCACATCGCGCCCGTCGATGCGGATGACGCCCGAATCGACCGGATAGAAGCGCTGCAGCAGCTGCATGAGCGTCGTCTTGCCGCTGCCGGTCGCGCCCATGACGCCCAGCGTCTTGCCATGTCCGATGGAGAAGCTGATGTGCGAGAGCGCCGCGCCCTGTCCGCTGTAGGAGAAGCTCACGTCCTCAAAGCGGATGTGATCGCCCGTATCCATCGGGGGCAGCGCGCCCTGCGAGGGCGTCTCCTCCTCCTCGGGCGCGAGCAGCACCTCCTCGATGCGCGCCGCCGACGCACTGGCCTGGGAGTAGAGCACGAACATGCGGTTGACCGACAGCAGCGCGTTGAGGATGATCGTAAAGTAGGTCAAAAACGCGATGATCTTGCCCGGCTCTGTCCGGTTGGCCTGCACCAGGAATGCGCCCGCCACGATGACGCCCGTCAGGCCCAGGTTGAGCAGCAGGTTCATCAGCGGGTTGGTCGCGGCCATGAACGAGGATGCGCGCGTCTCCTTGGCCGACAGCTCCTCGTTGATGCCCGCAAAGCGCTGCTTCTCGTAGCCCGTGCGCGAGAGCGCCTTGATCACGCGGATGCCCGTCACGTTGTCGCGCACGATGCGCACCATGCGGTCGCCCGCCTCGCGCACCAGGCCGTACAGCGGCACGCCCTTGCGCGAGATGAACACGATGCCCGCCGCCAGCAGCGGCAGCGTCGACAGGAGCACAAGGCTGAGGTTGACATCCAGCAGCAGCGTGACCGTCACGCCGCCCAGCAGCAGGATCGGCGCGCGCACGCCCAGGCGCTGGATGCGCCCGAGGAAGGCGTTCATGTTGTACGTGTCGCTCGTCAGGCGCGAGATCAGGCTGGGCGTGGTAAATGCGTCCATCTGGCGGCTGGACAGGCGCGTGATCTTGGCGAACAGGTCGCGGCGGATCAGGCGCGTCGCATCGCGCGACACGCGGGAGGCCATGCGGTTGGCTACGACGTTGCCCACGACCGCCACGCCCGAGCAGGCGAGCATGGCCACGCCCCACAGGTAGATTGCCGCAACGCTGCCCGTGGGCACGACGTCGTCGATCACGTGCGCCAGAATCCAGGGCAGCAGCAGGTCCATGATCGTGCCGACGAACTTGATCACCAGGCCCAGCGTCATCGCGGCGACGTAAGGCTGCAGATACGAAAGGATCCTCCGCATCGCTCTCTCCCCCGCAAAACTCCAAAGATGTTTCCAGTATACCGCCCGCATTTTTCAAAAGTCAACAGTAAATGCAGACAAAAAGTCTGCATTTCGCCCATACGGTGCCGGCATCATCGCGCGCCTGCCGCAGGAATTTCAAAATTGTTCGCACTCCGTTCACCGGTTTTTTTAGGTTCATCTTAGCTTGAGGACGTACAATGCGCTCATCGCAAGTGCGAAAAAAGCCGATTCATGGGAGTGATTTCACATGGCACACACGCATCTCCGCCTTCTGATCCCGCTGCTCGCGCTCGCGCTGGCAGCGCTCCCCTGCGCCGCGCTGGCCGAGGAGGCGGCCACCCCGGCAGCGGAGCGCTATGTCGAGCTGAGCACGGAGTACCCCGCGCTGACCGCCAAGGCCGGCGACAGCCTGACCTTCGCGCTGGAGCTGGACAACTACAGCGGCAGCTCGCAGGACTTCACGCTGGCCGTCGACGAGATCCCCGAGGGCTGGACGGGCTCCTTCAGCGCCGACAACCGGCAGGTCAGCGTCGTGCACGTTCGCGACGAGGCGACGCATACGGGCGTCAGCTTCGCGGTCGATGTGCCGCTGGAGGCGGCCGACGGTGAATACGAAATCTTGCTCAGCGCCGAGGGAGACGCCGGCGCGTCCGACGAGATGGCAATCTCCATCCGCGTCAATGCCGAAGAAGTTGGCCAGAGCAGCTTCTCCGTCGAGTACGATTCACAGGAGGGCGATGCCGACACGGCCTTTTCCTTCAGCGCCACCCTGATCAACAACACACTGTCCGAGCAGTCCTACGCGCTGGCAGCCAGCGCGCCCTCGGGCTGGGATGTGAGCTTTACGCCGTCGGGCTCGACCACGAAGGTCGCCGCGCTGACCGTGCCCGCGCGCACCTCGCAGGGCGTGACGGTCTCCGTGACGCCGCCCGAAAACATCGAGATGGGCACCTATGAGATCCCCTGCACGGCGACGTCGGCCGATGAATCGCTGAGCCTGCCGCTGTCCGTGACGATCAACGGCTCCTACGGCCTGACGCTCTCCACGCCCAGCGGCCGGCTGAGCACCGACGCCTACGCCAACCAGGAGGGCGCCGTGCAGCTGAGCCTGACCAACACCGGCAACACGGAGCTGACGAACGTCAACCTGACCTCCAGCGCGCCCACCGGCTGGAACGTGCGCTTTGCCAGCGAGACGATCGACCTGATCGAGGCGGGCGCGACCGTGGAGACCACCGCGTACATCACCCCGGGAGAGGACGCGATGTCCGGCGACTACGTGACCACCGTCACCGCGCGCTCCAGCGACGCATCCGACTCGGTGGAGTTTCGCATCACCGTCAAGACGGAGACGAAGTGGGGCGTCGTGGGCATCGGCGTGATCGTCCTGCTCGCGCTCGGGCTGGCGGGCGTAATGCACAGGTTCGGGAGGCGCTGAGCATGGGCGACAACGTCATCGAAATGGAGGGTCTGACCAAGCGTTACGGCGCGATCACTGCGGTGGACAACCTGACGCTCTCGGTCCGGCGCGGCGAGGTCTTCGGCCTGCTGGGCCCCAACGGCGCAGGCAAGACGACCACCACGCTGATGCTCCTGGGCCTGACCGAGCCCACGGCGGGCAGCGCGCACATCGCGGGCGTCGACTGCACGCGAAGCCCCCTGCAGGTCAAACGCTTCGTCGGATACCTGGCCGACAACATGGGCTTCTATTCCGAGATGACCGGGCGCGAGAACCTGCGCATGACCGGCCGGATGAACGGCCTGGACGGCGAGGCGCTGGAGCGGCGCATCGACGGGCTGATCGAGCGCGTGGGCATCGCCGAGGCGGTCGACCGGCGCACGGGCACGTATTCGAAGGGCATGAAGCAGCGCCTGGGCATCGCGGACATCCTGATGAAGGACCCGGACGTGCTGATCATGGACGAGCCGACCAACGGCATCGATCCCGAGGGCATGCGCGAGCTGATGGCGCTCATCCGCCAGCTCGCGGAGGAGGACGGCAAGACCATCCTGATCTCCTCGCACCAACTGCACCAGATCCAGCAGATCTGCGACCGCGTGGGCATCTTCGTGTCGGGCCGGCTCATCGCCTGCGGCGGGATCGGCGACCTGGCGCGCCAGCTGGAGCAGGAGAACGGCCTGCGCTATGAGATCGGCGCGCGCCCTGGCGGCGAGGCGCTCGTGCAGGCGCTGCGCGGCATCAAGGGCGTCGAGGAGGCCGCACTGCAGGAGGACGGCCTGGTCAGCCTGCACACGCGCGCCGATCTGGGCGATGCAATCGTGCGCACGCTGCTGGACAGTGGATTCTCCCTGACCCATCTGCGCCAGAGCAGCACGGACCTGGACGAAATCTACGCCAAGTACTTTGAAAAGGCAGGTGAGAGCGATGCGCAGGACAAACGCGGCGCAAGCCGTCCCCGTCGCGCCCGCTGAGCGCCGCAGCTGCGGCTTTGCGACGCTGTACCGCAAGGAACTGGCCGATCACTTCCACAGCGCGCGCTTCAAGCTGGTGCTTTTGCTCCTCACGCTCGCCGGGCTGGCCAGCCTGTTCGGCGCGCTGGAGGCCGTCTCCGACGCAAACGCCTCCAGCAGCGAATACGTCATCCTTGCGCTGTACACGCTCAGCAGCAATTCCATCCCGTCGTTTGCGTCGTTCCTGGCCTACCTTGCCCCCCTGGCCGGCCTGGCGCTGGGCTTTGACGCCATCAACCGCGAGCGCGCGCAGGGCACGCTCAACCGGCTGGTCTCCCAGCCGATCTACCGCGACGCGATCATCAACGCCAAGTTTCTGGCCGGCGTGACCGTGATCTTCCTGATGATCTTCTTCGTGGGCATCCTGGCGGGCGCGCTGGGCCTGCTCGTCGTGGGCATCCCGCCCGAGGCCGAAGAGCTGCTGCGCATCGGCGCATACCTGCTGCTCACCGTCGTGTATACGTCGATGTGGCTGGGCCTGTCGATGCTCTGCTCGGTGCTGTGCCGGCACGCGGCCACGTCCGCGCTAATCGTCATTGCGTTGTGGATCTACCTGACGCTCTTTGCCAGCATGGTCGTGAGCGTCATCGCCAACCTGGCCTATCCGCTGGATGGCATCATGGGCTTTTATAACGCCATGGACAACTACCAGCTGCAGCTCACGCTTGAGCGCGCTTCGCCCTATTACCTGTACTGCGAGGCCGCCAGCACGCTGCTCAACCCGAACATCCGTACCGTCGGCATCACGACGCAGGCGTCCATGTCCGGCGCGCTGGCCAGCTATCTGACGTTTGATCAGAGCCTGCTGCTCATCTGGCCGCACCTGACGTGCATGGTCGCCCTGGTGCTCTTCGCGTTCACGTGCTCCTACGTGCTGTTCATGCGCCAGGAGATCCGCGCCTGACGGCGCGCAGGCGGGCGGCGTCCGATCGGACGCCGCCCGCTTGCTGCGTTCCCGCTCAGCCCGGCAGCACGGCGCTGACGACCAGCGCATGCGCCCCGCGCAGCGAGGCCGTGATCCGTCCCCGGTGCGCCTGCACGATCGAGCGCGCGATGGACAGCCCCAGGCCGTATCCCTCCGCGCCGCTGCGGGACGCGTCCGCCCGATAAAAGCGCTCGAACATGTTGTGCAGCGTCTCCTGCGAGACCGTCCCGACCGCGTTCTCCACGCTCAGGCGCATGCCGCGGCCCTGACGCTCCAGCGTGAGTACGACGTCGCCGCCGGTCGCATACTTGACCGCATTGTCCAGCAGGATGCCCGTCAGCTGGCGCAGGGCGCGCTCGCTTGCCCGCAGGCGGAGCGCCGGCTCCACGCGCAGCACCAGCTCCAGCCCGCGCGCACGCGCCGGCGCCCGAAACGACTCCGCTGCCTCACACACGACGTCGGACGCCGACAACTCGACCATCTGCAGCTGCGTCTGTTCGTCCATGCGCGAAAGGTCCGTCAGCGCGCCGGTGAGCGCGCTCAGCCGCCGGGTCTGGCTGCGGATGTCGTCGAGCCATTCGCTGCGCCCCGTCTCCATCTCGATCACCTCCGCATCCGCGTCGATGATCGCCAGCGGCGTCCTGAGCTCGTGCCCCGCATCGGTGATGAACCGGCGCTGCTTCTCATATCCCTCCGACAGCGGCTTGACGATGCGCCCAGACAGCAGCGTCAGCAGCCCCAGGACCGCAAGCAGGCCCAGCGCCGCGATCGCCGCGCCCGTGAGCAGCAGGGTGCGGTGCCAGGAGAGGATGCGCCCGCAGTCCAGGAAGATGACGCGCTCCCCGTCCTGCGCCGTGTAGCGCAGAAAGCGGTATGTGTCCACAAAGCCCGACGGGCGCGCCAGGCGCAGCGCTTCGCGCACGCAGGCGTCCGCCTCTTCCTCGCCGACGGCGTAGATGCGCTCCAGGTCGAAGGAGGCGGCGCTGCCCGCCTCGTCCAGCAGCACGGAAAAGAACCGGATCTCATAGGGCAGTTCCGGCGACTGATACCGCATGCCCGCCTCGTCCCAGGCGAAGGTCTCCGGCGGCTCCGGCAGCCGTCCGTCCGTCCGGCGCAGCAGTTGCAGGATGCCGTCCACATCCGAGACGATGCCGCGGTAGTTCAGCGTCGCAATGATGCCCAGGATGACCGCGAGCACCAGCACGAGCGAAAGCATCGCGGCGGCGACAAACCGCAGTCGCAGCTTTCGAATCATGTGATCGCCTCCAGCGTATAGCCCACGCCGCGCACCACGCGGATCTGCACGTTTGCCTGCAGCGTCTGAAGCTTGCGGCGCAGGTAGGAGATGTACACCCACACGACGTGCGCCTGCGCGTCCGCATCGTACCCCCAGATCTTCTCCATGAAGCGCTCCGCAGGGATCATCCGCCCCGGCGCCTGCAGCAGCATCTCCATCATCTGGTATTCCTTGCTGGCCAGGCGGTAGCTGCCCGCCGCCGAGGAGAGCTCATGCGTCGCGCGGTCCAGGGTGATGTTGCCAAGATGCAGCCGGGGCTCCGGGCCGATGGCGCGTCCACGCGTCATCGCGCGCAGGCGCGCAAGCAGTTCCGGCATGGCAAACGGCTTGGTCAGGTAGTCGTTGGCTCCGCTGTCCAGGCCGAGCACCTTGTCCTCCACCTCGGATTTGGCCGTCAGCAGCAGCACGGGCGTCGTGTCGCCCTCCGCTCGCAGCCGCCGCAGCACGCTCAGGCCGTCCATGCCGGGCATCATGATGTCCAGGAGCGCGGCGTCATAGCCGCCATTTTCCAGGTATGCGAGCGCCTCCGTCCCGTCGTAGACGGCATCCACCTCATAGTGGTTCCGCTTCAAAATCGTCGCGATCGCACGCGACAGCGACCGCTCGTCCTCTGCCAGCAGCAGGCGCACGCGCATCCCCTCCCCCGTGTTGCTTCTCCTTCATTATATCGACCGGCTGCGCATCCGTCAAACCCCGTCCGACGCAAAGGGGGCGGAACCCGACCGGGTTCCGCCCCCTTCTTCTTGTCGATAAGCGCCTTTTACAGCGTCTTTTCCTGCTTGCGCGCCAACGCCTCGTCCATGGCCGTCGTCGCGTTGAAGAGCACCTGCGCCATGTCAAAGCCCAGGTGATCGATCTTCAGCTCCATGGAATTCACGCGCTTTTGCAGCATCGTCTGCCCGTCGCGCAGCAGCTCCTGCCCGCGCTTGAGCTCGTGGACGTCCGCCGCCATCGTCTCCTGATGGGCGCGCAGTTCGTCCTGTCCCTTTTCCAGTGCGTCCAGGCGGCCTTCGACCGACCCAAGACGGCCTTCAACCGACACGAGACGGCCTTCAACCGACCCAAGACGGCCTTCGACCGACACGAGACGGTCTTCCACTGACGTGAGGCGGTCTTCGATACCGCCCAGCTTATCCAGAATGAGATGCAATACGGCCTGTGTTTCCATGGTGCGTTCCTCGCTTTTCTTCTGCGCTTTGAACGGGGATCGGCCTGCGTACAGCGGTGACAGGACATGCCGCCCCGGCGGCCAGTGCGCAAACCGGAGCGGCATCATTATACCATATCTTTGGGCGAAATGCTACCGACGAAAAGATGGGATCGACGGCGTTCAACGGTTCTGCAGCATCTCGCGCAGGGAATCCTCGGCGTCATCCAGCAGGCCCAGGTCCCACAAGAGGCTGCTGGTGAGGTACTTGTCGCGCAGGTCGCGGCTGCCCACCAGCGCGTCCAGCGTATCCTGCAGCGAGACGCCCAGGTCCGCAGGCGTCATCGGCATGCCGCACGCGCGCATCAGGCGGTCGATCTCCTCCCGTGCGGGCAGTTCCTCGCGCATGGCCGCACGGATCTCATCCCAATGCCGGACGATGCGCGAAAGGCGCTCGCGGTGGCGCTGCGGGTCGTTCTTGTGCACGCGCGCCTCCAGCGCAATCAGCTCCGGTGCCGCCGGTCCGAACACGCGCTCCACGCGCTCGCGCCACGCCTGCTCCGAGAAGTCCGCCACCGACGCCAGCGCGTGCGCCGCGTCGACGCGCTGAATGGGCATGAGCACCTTGTCGTAGAGCCAGAGGGTCAGGCGCACGCCCACACCCACCTGAATGCCGTGCAGGTCGCACGTGCCGCCGCGCTGCAGCGCAAACATCTCCCAGACGTGGCTGAAGTAGTGCTCCAGACCACTGGCGGGGCGGCTGTTGCCCGCAAAGGCCATCGCCACGCCGCTGAGGATCAGTCCCTCCGCCACGGCGGCGATCGCCGCCTCGTCGCGCCGGAGCAGGCCGGGCGCGTTGGTCGCCACCTTGCGCACCGACGCGCGCACCAGCTGCGCGATCTGCGGGCAGTAGGCGTCCCCATATACCAGGTGGCTGATGCGCCACTCGCACAGGGAGACGTACTTGGCCAGCATGTCGCCCAGGCCCGCGCGCAGCATGACGTCCGGCGCGGTGGCCATCAGATCCGTATCCGCCAGGATCGCCTGCGCGCAGGCATTGTTCGGGCTCACCTTCACGCGGTTTTGCAGCATCGCGGAGCTGTTGGAGGCGTAGCCATCCATGGACGGGGCGGTGCACACGACGGCGCTGGGCACGTGCGAGGCGTGGGCCACGACCTTGCAGCAGTCGTTGATCACGCCGCTGCCCACCGCCAGCATCACGTCGCACGCGGGATCATACGCCATCGTGATCGCGCCCACGGCCGCCTCGTCCGGCTCGATGCGCTCGCTCTGGCGGAACACGAACGTCTGAAAGTCGATCCCGGCCTCGCGCAGCACGCGCTCCACCGTCTCGCCCGCCGCGCGGCGGGTGTTGGGGTCCATCACCAGGAACGGACGGCGCGCGCCGATGGCCTGGAGCGCCTGCGGCAGCAGCGAGACGACGCCCTTGCCCACACGCAGGTACTTCAGCCCGCAGTCGTGGTGCATGCCGCAGGCGCAGTCGTGCCCCTGGGGGCGGAGCAGCTCGTCAAAGGTCATCTGATCAAACGGCTTAGTCATCGTCCTCGTCCAGCTCCTTGTGGCGCGCCTGTCCGTAATAGGCGTTCGGGCCGTGCTTGCGCAAAAAGTGCTTGTCCTGCACGTACTGGGGGGCGCTGGGCGCGCCGGCGTTCACCAGGCGGGTATACATCGCCATGCGCGCGACCTCCTCCAGCACGACCGCGTGGTAGACGGCCTGCGCGGCGTCCTTGCCCCACGTGAACGGGCCGTGGTTGCGGCACACGATGCCGGGCACGTGCAGCGGGTTGATGCCCCGCTCCTTGAGCGTCTGCACGATGACCAGGCCGGTGTTCAGCTCATAGTCCTCGTCGACCTCCTCATGCGTGAGGCTGCGCGCGCACGGCACCGGTCCATAGAAGTAGTCCGCGTGCGTGGTGCCGTAGCAGGGAATGTCCTCCCCGGCCTGCGCCCACGCGACCGCATGCGGGCTGTGCGTGTGCACGATGCCGCCCAGCTGCGGAAACGCGCGGTAGAGCGCCAGGTGCGTCTTGGTGTCGGAGGAGGGGTTCAGGTCGCCCTCGACGACGTGGCCTTCCAGATCGAGCACGACCAGCTGGTCCGGCGAGAGGTCCTCATATTCCACGCCGGAGGGCTTGATCACGACGAGCCCCTTGTCGCGGTCAATGCCGGAGACGTTGCCCCACGTGTAGGTCACCAGCCCGCGCCGGGGCAGCTCCATGTTCGCCTCATAGACCGCGTGCTTGAGTTTTTTCAGCATGCTTCTCGCCCCTTACTTCAGCTTCCAGGCAATGTCGGAGAGGAAGAGATCGTGCTCCAGGCCCTCGACGGTGGTGTCCTTGCCGATGTGCACGAACTCGATGTCCATCATGCGCGCCCAGTCGCGCATCTGCTCGGCCGTCACGTCGTAGCTGAGCACGGTGTGGTGCGCGCCGCCGGCGGTGATCCAGCACTCCAGGCCGGTGGTGAGGTCGGGCATCGCGCGCCACATGACGCGCGCCACGGGCAGGTTGGGCATGTCCATGATCGGCTTGACGCACTCGATGTCCTGGCAGATCAGGCGCAGGCGGCCACCCATGTCGATCAGGCTGACGACGATGGCCTTGCCCGCGTGGCCCTCGAACACCAGGCGCGCCGGATCCTCGCGGTCGCCGATGCCCAGCGGGTGCACCTCGATGCGCGGACGCTGCGCCGCCACGGACGGGCAGACCTCGAGCATGTGCGCGCCCAGGCTGTACTCCTGTCCGGGCGCCAGATGATACGTGTAGTCCTCCATGAAGGCGGTGCCGCCGGTCTGGCCCTCGCTCATCGCCTTGAGGATGGCCGTCATGGCCGCCACCTTCCAGTCGCCCTCGCCGCCGTAGCCGTAGCCCTGTGCCATCAGGTGCTGGCTGGCCAGGCCGGGCAGCTGCTTCATGCCGTACAGGTCCTGGAACGTGTTGGAGAACGCCATGCAGCCCTCGGCGTCGAGCATCTTCTTCATGGCGATCTCCTCGCGCGCCTGGTAGCGCACGGTCTCAAGATCGTCCGTCGCAAAGTCGTAGGCCTTGCGGTACGCATCCATCAGCGCGTCGATCTCCGCCTCGGTGACGGCGTCCATCGTCTCCACCAGCTTGCCCACGGGCCAGGTGTTCACCTGCCAGCCGAGCTTGGCCTGCACCTCGACCTTGTCGCCCTCCGTGACGGCCACCTCGCGCATGTTGTCGCCAAAGCGCATGACCTTCAGGCCCTTGGAGAAGGCCACGCCCACCGCGGCGCGCATCCAGTCGCCCAGGCGGCGCAGCACGCCCTCGTCCTGCCAGTAGCCCGCGATGACCTTGCGCGGCATGCGCAGGCGCGCGGCGATGAACCCGTGCTCGCGGTCGCCGTGCGCGGCCTGATTCAGGTTCATGAAGTCCATGTCGATCTCCTCGTTGGGGATCTCGCGGTTGTACT
>CHCFC05602__coassemble_127_pt1 | contig 56031 bp, 47 predicted proteins | sample CHCFC05602__metabat2_high_PE_016 | metagenome-assembled genome bin CHCFC05602
GTCTTTAGAAAAATTCATCTTCATTCTGCGCCCTCCTTCTCTGTGCCGTTTCCGGAAAATACTTTTTCTATAAGCTGCCGCGCCATCCGAATGCTTTGGGATATTTCTGATAACAAACCGGAAGAAACAGGCAACTCCTGCCGTATATATGGTAGATGCGTCTGACGCAGGTTAGCCCGCGCCTCCATCACGAGAAGGCCGCCCTTGGAGCGTGCGAATGCTGCACGGATCGCTTTTCGCCCCATTCCCTTATCCTCGGCCGTTGCCGAAAGCATCTCTGAGGTGATCAATCAAACGGAGATGGGAACAGTAGCCGAAACCGCCATTGACAAGGAGGCATCACATGAAAAAACGCATTGCAGGATTCCTGAGTCTGGTCATGCTCATCGCGAGTTTGGGGGGTGCACACGCCGAGACGGACCTTCTTGAGGGATTGCTGGCTTCCGTGGATGGATCGAATGCCGTCAATGATCTTGAAATGGTTCAAGAGATGTTGGCCACGCATGGTTACCGGATGGAAGACAACGATGCAGGCGACCTGTACGACATGCTGCTTGCCATCTGTGAGCAAGAATACGGCAGCTATTATGGGTGGACGCTGTCTCAACGCTATCGGTTTGATGCGTTGATGGTATCCCCTTGAGCAGATACCCTATCCCGTCAATCTGGATCCGGCTTCAGACGGGCTCGAGCAGGAACAGGCGCTGGAGGCAGCTTTGGCTGAAATCGTTGAGCGCTACGGCGTTACATACGGGACGGGCGACTATACGGCTGCGGTTTCCTATACCGCGATGGAGCGCGGAAGCACGCAGGGGATGTGGCGATTTGGCGTTGAATTCGCAATTGGGGATTGCTTTGCGGTTCATGTGCTTCGTGGAGACGTGGTCTATTGCGCTCCAGAAAAGAAGATCGGCAGTCTGGAGGCGGAGTACAACGAACTCTGCGAGCAAAGAGGGGCCTTTTTTAAGTGGTCGCCAGAGGAAAAGATGGCGTATGCAAACTCGCTTCCCGATAAGCTACGCATAGCTCAGGAGAAAGACGAGATCAATATGAGTTATGATGAGCTTGCTGCCATTGCTCAATATGGGTTCTCCCTCCCGGGCAGCGACGACCTGCCGCAGGAGGAGATCACCCCCATCGCCCTGCAGGCGGTGCAGGCAGCGTATGGCCTATCAGAGGGCTGGCATGTCCATGCGGAAATCTATTATTCTTTCTTTACATCTCAAATTGGGGAAAGCAGATGGCGTGTGATCATCTGGCATACCGGAGACAGCGCATTCCCCAGCGGCATCGTAGAGCTGAATGCCAGGAGTGGCGAAGTGCTCAGGATCGCCAAAAACGGAACCCTGCCCAACGAATACATCCCATATCTGGAAAGGATATGACGCCTCGACGCGGCGCCCGGGCCCGAGCGTTTTCAACGGCCCATCCTGCGCTTTCGAGAAACCGGGCTGCGTTCCGTTTTCGGACGCCAGCTGCCAACAACCCATGAAAAGGAGGCCATTGCATGAAAAAGTTTCGTTCTCTGGGCTGCCTGATGGCGCTGATCCTGGCCGTTTTGAGCCTGCAGCCAGCTCTGGCTGCAAGTATGGGGGCCGATCAAGGGGCGGCTGCTGAGGATAGCGCGCCTGCCTATGCCGGCTATGACGTCAGCCTGGAGGTTGACGGCGGATTTCTGACGTTACGGATTCCGGAGGGGTATCAGTATCAGCCTGTTGAACGCACAGAACAGGAAAGCTATCCCTATAGATATACCTTTATCAACGAAGAGGCCGGGATTCAGTTTTCCGTATTCAGTACTTTGTCGCGTCAAAAAGACCAGGACCTCTTTCTGAGCAAGCTATATGACAGCAGCAACGGGTTCATCCTTTACGAGGATGTCCCGATAGGGGAACGTGCCTACATTGTCTATACAAATGAAACGTTTCCCTATGACTATGGCTTTCTTGTGCGCACAGATACCGGATACAGCTATCAGTTCTCCTACATCTTGCCGGAGGGAAGCATGACGGACGAAATACCGGAAGAGGCCGTCTGGATCCTGGAAACCCTGACCATTTCAGAGGCCTCAATGTGACCGGCTGAGAAGAAAACCACAGCAAAAATCCCCCGGCTTGCGCCGGGGGATTTTAATTCTATATTGCGGCTCAGCGGATGCTGTCGAGCACCTCCTGCGCGTCCTCGTAGCCCGCCTCCAAGGCCCGCTCCAGCCACGCGACGGCCATGTCCTCGTCCGCCTCGACGCCCTCGCCGTTGTAGTACATGATGCCCAGGTTGAACATCGCCTTGTCGCTGCCCGCCTCGGCCGCCTGCTCATACCACGCCACGGCCTGCGCGTCGTCCATCTCCACGCCGTCGCCGATGTCGTACGTCACGCCCAGGTTGAACATCGCGTCGGCATTGCCCAGCGCCGCCGCCTGCTCATACCAGTACAGCGCCTGCTCCATGTCGCGCTCCACGCCGTCGGCCAGGTCGTATGTCAGCGCCAGGTTGAACATCGCGTCGACATTGCCCAGCATCGCCGCCTGCTCGTACCAGTAGATCGCCTGTTCCATGTCGCGGTCCACATATTCGGCCTGGTCATAGATCAGCGCCAGGTTCATCATCGCCTTGTCATACTCCAGCGCTGCCGCCTGCTCGTACCAGTAGATCGCCTGCTCGGCGTCCACAGGCACGCCGTCGCCCCGATCGTACGTCACGCCCAGGTTGAACATGGCCCGCACGTCGCCCAATGCCGCCGCCTGCTCATACCAGTAGATCGCCTGCTCCATGTCGCGGTCTTCTCCCTCGGCGAAATCATAGGCCACGCCCAGATCAAACATCTCCTCCGCGCTGAGCTGCTCCTCCGCCAGCTCCGTTTCGTCTGCCGGCACGTCAGTCATTTCGCCTCCAAGCAGCTTCATCGCACTGCTGGGCGGCAGCGCCTCCGCCGCGCCGCATACGGGCAGGAGCATTGCCAGAATCAGCGCCCAGGCGCACATCCGAATCCGTCTTTTCATCAACGTTTCCTCCCATTTCTTTTTTTGCAGTGATGCCGCTACGGCTCCTACAGACTGGTATCAGTGTATCACAAAATCCTTTTCTTTACAAGGCTGCTTTTTGGGCCCGACACATGGTTGTGGCGCAATTGTGAACTCTTTGAGATCCCCCGTCTTTCCCCTTGACGCGGCGCGGGCTTTGTGCTAAATTACTTAGCGTGCTAATTATCTGTCCGCCACAAGGAGATGTGCTCATGGCAGAGACGACCCGCGTCAGCCTGATGCTCAAGATGCTGCATCACGCATTTGCGCGCAGGCTCAACCGCAACATCGAAGCGCTCGGCCTGACCAAGGCGCAGTGTGATGTGCTGGGCTATCTCGCGCGCCACGAGGACGAAACGGTGTATCCGGCGGACCTGGAACACCGGCTGCGCCTGCAGGGGCCGACGGTGACGGGCCTGGTCAAACGCCTGGCGGAGAAGGGGTTCGTACAGACGCTTCCCAGCGCGACGGACGGGCGGCGCAAGGAGCTGCGACTGACCGACAAGAGCCGCGCGATACACGAAGGGATGCTGCGCTATCTGGACGAGCAGGAGGAGGTGCTGCTGCACGGGCTGAGCGGCGCAGAGCGTGAGACGCTGCTGCGCCTGCTGGGCGTCATGCTGAGCAACATGCAGGACGAATGATTTCATCAGCATTCATGGCAAAATGCAGGGCGCGATCTGCCGCGCATCAGAGGAGGTAACTATGGTCAAAACGCTTCTGGCACAGGTCAAGGAGTACAAGCGCGCCTCGATCATCACGCCGGTGTTCATGGTGCTCGAGGTGCTCATGGAGATCCTGATCCCCACGCTCATGGCCGCGCTGATCGACAACGGCGTCAACAAGGGCGACGTGCGCTACGTGTGCATTCTGGGCTGTATCATGGCCGTGATGGCGGGCCTGTCGCTGCTGTTCGGCGTGCTGGCGGGCCGCTACGCGGCCAAGGCAAGCGCCGGCTTTGCGCGCAATCTGCGCAAGAGCATGTATGAAAACATCCAGACATTCTCGTTTCAGAACATCGACAAATACTCGACGGCAGGCCTGGTCACCCGCATGACGACGGACGTGACGAACCTGCAAAACACCTATCAGATGATCCTGCGCATGTGCTTCCGCGCGCCGATCACGATGATCCTGGCGTTCGTGATGGTCGTGCGCATCAGCCCGAGCCTGTCCATGGTCTATGTGGTGGCGATCATCTTCCTGGCGCTGTGCCTGTACTTCCTGATCGGGCGTACGCACTCGCTCTTCCGCCAGATGTTCAAGAAGTACGACGCGCTCAACGCCAGCGTACAGGAGAACGTGAGCGCCATCCGCGTGGTCAAGGCCTATGTGCGCGAGCAGCACGAGGTCGACAAGTTCGGCCGCGCGTGCGGCGACGTGTACGACCTGTCCGTCGCGGCCGAGCGCCTGCTGGTGCTCAACGCGCCGCTGATGCAGTTCACGGTCTACACGTGCATCCTGCTGATCTCCTGGCTGGGCGCGCACATGATCGTCGGCGGCACGCTGACGACCGGCCAGTTGATGAGCCTGTTCACCTACACGATGAACATCCTCATGAGCCTGATGATGGTCTCGATGATCTTTGTCATGATCGCCATGTCCCGTGCCTCCGGCGACCGCGTAGCCGAAGTGCTCAACGAGCGCTCCAACCTGACCAACGGCGAGCAGCCGGTGCGCGAGGTGCCCAACGGCTCCGTTGCGTTTGACCACGTGCGCTTCGCCTACAGCGAGGATGGCAAGCCGATCTTCGACGACCTGAGCTTTTCCGTGCCCTCCGGCGCGACGGTCGGCATCCTGGGCGGCACGGGCAGCGCAAAATCCTCCCTGGTGCAGCTGATCCCGCGCCTGTACGACGTGAGCGCCGGCGCGGTGCGCGTGGGCGGGCTGGATGTGCGCAAGTATGACCTGGAGACGCTGCGCAGCCAGGTGGCCATGGTGCTGCAGAAGAACGTGCTCTTCTCGGGCACGATCAAGGAGAACCTGCGCTGGGGCGACAAGAACGCCACGGACGAGCAGATCGAGCGCGTGTGCCGCCTGGCGCAGGCGGACGAGTTCATCCAGACCTTCCCGGACAAGTATGACACCTACATCGAGCAGGGCGGCACGAACGTCTCCGGTGGTCAGAAACAGCGCCTGTGCATCGCGCGCGCGCTGCTGTGCAAGCCCAAGATCCTGATCCTGGACGACTCAACCAGCGCCGTCGACACGCGCACCGACGCGCTGATCCGCCAGGCGCTGCGCACGGAGCTGCCGGGCACGACGAAGTTCATCATCGCCCAGCGCATCGCCTCCGTCATGGATGCGGATACGATCATCGTGCTCAACAACGGCCGCATCGAAAACATGGGCCCGCACGAGCAGCTCATGCAAGAGAGCGAAATCTACCGCGACATCTACGAACAACAGATGAAGGGCATCGAGGCCGGCCAGGCCGATGAGACCGAAGAGGCGCAGAAGGGAGGCGACGCGCAATGATGGGCAATCGCAGAGGGCCGCGCGGACCGCGGCCGAAGGTGGAAAACCCCGGCGTTATCCTCCGGCGCCTGTTCTCCGTGATCCTGGGGCATTATAAATTCCACTGCCTGTTCGTGCTGCTGCTCATCGTCGCCAGCACGCTGGCCAACGTCATTGGAAATCTCTTTCTCAAGACGCTCATCGACAGCTATATCACCCCGTTCCTGCACGAGGCCTCGCCCAACTTCGCGCCGCTGCTGCGCGCGCTGCTGCTGATGGCCTGCGTGTACTACCTGGGCGCGGCGGCCACCTACGGCTACAGCCGCATCATGATCTCCGTGACCCAGGGCACCATGCGCTCCATCCGCGAGGACCTGTTCCGCCACATGGAGAGCCTCCCCATCCGCTACTTCGACACGCACGCGCACGGCGACATCATGTCCGTGTACACCAACGACATCGACACGCTGCGCCAGCTGATCAGCCAGAGCCTGCCGCAGCTCGTCTCCTCCGCGATCACCGTCATCAGCGTGTTCGTCTCCATGATCGCGCTGAACATCCCCCTCACGCTGATCATGCTCGCGATGATCGCGCTGATGATCCGCGTGACCCGCGCCGTCACAGCCAAGTCCGGCAGCTACTTCATCGAGCAACAGCGCAACCTCGGCGCGGTCAACGGCTACATCGAGGAAATGATGGAGGGCCAGAAGGTCGTCAAGGTGTTCTGCCATGAGGAGGCGAGCATCGAGCGGTTCAACCAGCTCAACGATGCGCTCTACCAGAGCGCGGACAATGCCAACCGCTATGCGAACATCCTCGGCCCGATCAATAACAACCTGGGCCACATCAGCTACGTCGTCACGGCCATCGCGGGCTCGGTGCTGGCCATCTTCGGCGTAGGCGGCTTCACGCTGGGCGGCCTGGCCGCGTTCCTGCAGTTCAACCGCAGCTTCGTGCAGCCGATCTCCCAGATCAGCCAGCAGCTCAACTCCGTCGTCATGGCGCTGGCCGGCGCAGACCGCGTCTTCCGCATGATGGACGCTCCATCCGAGGAGGACGAGGGCTACGTCGAGCTCGTCAACGCCGAGCGCGATGCAAATGGCGACATCCGCGAGGCCGGCCACCGCACGGGCATGTGGGCCTGGAAGCACTTCCACAAGGCCGATGGCACGACCACCTATGTCGAGCAGCGCGGCGACATCGTGCTCGATGGCGTGGACTTTGGCTACAACCCGGACAAGATCGTGCTGCACGACATCCGGCTCTACGCGCGTCCCGGCCAGAAGATCGCCTTTGTCGGCGCAACTGGCGCGGGCAAGACGACGATCACCAACCTGCTCAACCGCTTCTACGACATCGCCGACGGCAAGATCCGCTACGACGGCATCAACATCACCAAGATCAAAAAGCCCGACCTGCGCCGCTCGCTGGGCATGGTGCTGCAGGACACGCATCTGTTCACCGGCACGGTCGCCGACAACATCCGCTACGGCCGGCTGGACGCCACAGACGAGGAGGTCCGCGCGGCGGCCGAACTGGCGGGCGCGGCGTTCTTCATCGAGCACCTGCCACAGGGCTACGACACCATGCTCACCGGCGACGGCGCCAACCTCTCCCAGGGCCAGCGCCAGCTGCTGGCCATCGCGCGCGCGGCCGTGGCCAACCCGCCCGTGCTCATCCTGGACGAGGCGACCAGCTCCATCGACACGCGCACCGAGCGCATCGTGCAGGAGGGCATGGACCGCCTGATGAAGGGCCGCACGGTCTTCGTCATCGCGCACCGCCTGTCCACCGTGCGCAACTCTGATGCGATCATGGTGCTCGACCAGGGCCGCATCATCGAGCGCGGCACGCACGATCAGCTGATCGCCCAGCGCGGCCGCTACTACCAGCTCTATACCGGCAAGTTTGAGCTGGACTGATGCCCCCCGAAGGTCCCGACGCCTCGCGCGCCGGGGCTTTTTTTCGCGCAATGGAGCAGGAATTCGCGCCGCAGAAACGAATGTTACAGCAAGACGAACGGCGCGCATGCGCCGCCTCCATCCGCACAAAGCGGACGGAAGAAAGGACGGTCCTGCCCATGCCCACCCCCAAGCGGCCCAACCTGCTCTTCGTGTTTGCCGATCAGCTGCGCTACGCCTCCGTCGGCTACACGGGCGGGCGGCCCGGCCTCACGCCCCACATCGACGCGCTGCGCGCGCAGAGCCTGGACCTGTGCAATGCGGTCTCCGGCCACCCCGTGTGCGCGCCCTTCCGCGCGTCGCTGTTCACGGGCAAGTACACGACCTCGACCGGCATGGTCATCAACGAGATCCGCATCAGCCCCAACCACCGCTGCATCGCGCATGTGCTGAATGAGGGCGGCTATGAGACGGCCTACATCGGCAAGTGGCACCTGTACGCCAATGAGTTGGGCAACCACTATGACCCGAAGAACTCGTTCGTGCCCAAGGGCCCGGACCGGCTCGGATTCGACGGCTTCTTCGCGCACTACGGCTTCCACCACGAGTACTATGCGCCGCATGCCTACTATCACCTGGACACGCCCGAGAAGATCTACCACGACGGCTATGAGCCCGACTGCGTCACCGACATGGCCATCGGCCAGCTGCGCCGTCTCGCCGCCGGGAACCAGCCCTTCTCGCTCTTCCTCTCCATCGGTACGCCGCACGATCCCTGGACGCCCGACAACGTGCCCGCCGAATACCTGGAGCGCGTGAAGGATATGACGTTCGAGCTGCCGGACAACTATCTGCCGCAGAATGACCCGCACGCGGACAACTGGGCGCGCCTTTCGGATGAAGAGCGCGCCGAGCTGACCAGTTGGATGCGCTGCTACCACGCGATGGTCGCCAACCTGGACGACAACATTGGCCGCCTGATGCGCGCGGTGGACGAGCTGGGCCTGGCGGAGGATACGATCGTCATCTTCACATCCGACCACGGCGAGTGCTTCGGCGCGCACGGACGGCGGGCGAAGAACATCTTCTACGAGGAGGCCGTGCGCGTGCCCTTCCTCATGCGCTGGCCCGGCCGGCTGCAGGCCGGCGGCACGTGCGACGTGTGCCTGAACACGGTGGACATCATGCCCACGCTGCTGTCGATGCTGGATCTGCCCATCCCGCAGACCGTGGAGGGCAACGACCTGAGCGGCTTCCTCTTCGACGCGCGGCGCGCCAGCGAGGACGGCGCGCTGATGATGTGCTGCGGCCCGACCGCCGCCTGGGGCGACGGCTACGAGTGGCGCGCCTACCGCACCAAGCGCTACACCTACGCCGTCTACCGCGGCGACGGGCAGGAGCTGCTCTTCGACCACGTGGAGGATCCCCTGCAGCTGCGCGACCTGTCCAAGGAGCCCGGCTATGAGAAGCTCAAGGCATCCCTGCGCGAGGCGATGTGGGACAAGATGCGCCGGATCAACGACACGTTCGAGGCCAATTCCTACTATCGGGACCACTGGGTGGAGGACCGCATCATCCGCCGCACGGCCACGATGGACAACTAAAAAAACGCGTGCCGGACGGAAACCCGTCCGGCACGCTTCGTTTACATCATCTTGCCTGCACGCGGTAGACCAGCTCGACCTGTGCGCTCACGCTCAGCTCGCCGCCCTGGATGGCGGTTGCGCCCGCCTCCTCCGCCGAGGCCACGGCGTCCGTCGCGTTCATGTACGCGCCCCGCCCGGAGCTGACGCTGATGCCGCCCACCTCGCGAATCTCCTCAATGGAGGCGATCTCCATGCCCGCAGCAGCCGCCATCAGCTGCGCCTTGTCCGCGGCCGCCTGCACGGCCTGCTCCAGCGCCTGGCGGTACAGCTCGCTGCGCGTGCTCACGTCGAACGTGATGCCGTACATCTCGTTCGCGCCCGCGGCGACCGCCTCGTCGATCACCCGATCCAGCAGGGAGAAGTCCTCCAGGTTGATCGTGACCGTGTTGGACACCTGATAGCCCACCAGCACCGAGCGCCCGGTATCGGCGTCGTACTCCGTCTGCGGGAAGATCGAGTAATTGCTCGTGCTGATCTTGCTCTCCTCCACGCCCAGCGCCTTCACGGCCTCCACGATGGCGTTGACCTTCGCGTTGGCGGTCGTCTGCGCCTGCGAGACCTCCGCCGCCGTCTCATTGACGCCCACGGAGATGCTCGCCCGGTCCGGCGCGGCGGTGATGGCCGCGCTGCCCGTCACGGTCAGGGAGCCATCCTGCGCGGGCGCGGCGGCCGGCTCCTGCACGGGCTCCGCCTGCGGCGCGTCCGGCGCGGGCTTGGCCGCCTCAGGCGCAGCCAGGCCCGGCAGCGCCGCGCACAGCAGCAGCAACGTCATGACAATGCAAAGCAGCTTTTTCATTCCGATCCATCCTTTCTTCTGGTCTGTCTCCTGCGGGCTTGCCGCGCAGTCAGTCCTGCGACGAGCGCCGCGGCCAGCGCGCCCAGCGCCCACGGCAGCACTGCGCCGCACACGCGGGCAAAGTCCTCGATGAACGCGCGCGGCTGCGATGCCGGCTCTGCGGCGGCCTCCTGCGCCGCATGCGGTTCTTCCGCCGCGTAGGACGCGCTCGGTCCATCCATCCCGGCCGTTTCGTCCATTTCGGGCAGCGCGCGCGCCAGCATCAGGCCCGGCTCCTGCACGTCCGGCGCGGCGGACGCCTCAACCCGGACCCCGCCGGGATAGGCGACGGGCAGCATGCCCTCGCGCCACAGCGCCGTGGAGCCCACCAGCAGCACGAGCGCCGCAGCCAGGCCGGCCACCGCGCGCAGGAAGGGCCTGCGCCGCATGCGCTTTGCGCGAAACGCCTCGCGCCGCACGGCGTCGCGCCAGCCCTGGGAGAATGCCTCCGGCGGCTGCACGCCGTCGTCCAGGTGCGCCAGCGCATCCCGCGCGTCCTCCCACACGGCGAGCAGCTGCGCGCAGCGCGGGCACGACGCGGCATGCAGCCGCAGGGCTTCCTCCTCGCCGGGCGAGAGCTCGCCGTCCCAGAGGCGGGAGAGCAGGGAAGCAAAGGTCTCACAGTTCACGCTTGCCCGCCTCCTTTCCTACATCCCTTTGGACGCGCCGCGCGCCGAAAAGTTCCGGGCTCTGCATCAGGAATGCGCAGAGCTTTTCACGCGCCCGGTGGATGCGCGACTTGACCGTGCCGACGCTGACGCCCAGCGCCTGGGCGACGTCCTCGTAGCGTTCGCCCTGCACGTCGCGCAGCACCAGCGCCGCGCGCAGATCCTCCGGCAGGGCGTCGATCCCCTGTGCCAGGCGTTCGCTGCGCGCCTGCGCCATCAGCGCCGCCTCCGGCCCCGCCTCGCCCGATGCGGGCGAGAAGCCCTCATCCACCATCGTCTCCAGCGACTCGTGCGCGCGCAGCTTGCGCTTGCGCAGCGCATCCAGGCACGCGCTGCTCGTCACGCGGTAGACCCACGTGGCAAAGCTCGCGCGCTCCGCATAGTCCGGCAGCGCGCGCCAGATGCGCAGCATGGCGTCCTGCGCGGCGTCGCGTGCCTCCTCCGGATCGCCCATCATCCGAAGGGAGAGGGCATACATCTTTCGCTCGTAGGGCGCGACCAGGCGCTCAAACGCATCCGGATCGCCGCGCCGCGCCCGCGCGATCAGCCTGCTTTCCTCCTGCATGACTCCCTCCACCATTCCATTTTTTCACTTCACACTACATAACGCGCCGCATGCCCCGCTTCATCCCGGGATTTGCGCGAAAACCCGGGGTATGCTATAATCGTTACGATCCAGTATAACAGGAGGGACCATGTCCAGACAAGTCCCCGCGTTTCGGTATGCGCTCCTTGCCGCCGCCGGCATCCTGCCGTTCCTGGCGCTGCCGCCGCTGTGCGCGCTGCTGCCGGCCCCGGCGCTGCAGGCCGCGACCTTTGCGTTCGTCTATCCGCTATGCCCCGCGCTCAGCGCGCTCGTCCCCTTTCGCATGGCCCGGCGCGGCGCGCCGCCCATCCTGGCCTGGCCCTGGCCGCTGCTGGGCTATCTGCTCCTGCCGCTGCACGGCATGCGCCCGGAGCTCGCCGTCGGGCTGCTGAGCGCGCTGGTCGCGCTCACCGGCGCGGCGCTTGGCGGCGAACTGCGCGCCCGTGAGGAAAAGCGCCCCCCGCGGCGCGCCCAGAGGAGGAGGAAAACGAGATGAAGTTCTCCCATGTCCTGCGCCGTGTGCTCTCGGGGCTCTCATGGCTGCTGCTGGCCGCCGTGTGCGCCTGCACGTTCTACCTCGTCGCCGTGATGGGCGAGCAGCCACAGACGGCGGACGAGGCCTCTCCCAGCCCGATCCCCACGGCCCTGCCGACGCCTGCGCCGCTCTCGCAGGCGGCCCCGCTCACGCCTGAGCAGGCGCAGGCATCCTTTCCCGCGCCGCTGCTGGCGCTCGCGGGAGAATCCCCGCAGAGCGCCGAGGCGCAAGACCTGCGCGTGGGCACGACGGCCTGCCGCGTCGTCACGCTCGCCTACGTGCAGGCGGACGGTTCGCAGGTGCGCTGCGTGAGCGCCACGCCCGCCGCCTACCTGAACACGCTGACGGACGCGGGATTTGCGCCCGCCGCGATGGACGGCGCGCGCCTGCGTGGTCTGGACGCGCTGCGGCTCACGGGCGACGGAGCCGGCGCGCTACTGGCGCAGGACGGAGACGTCGTCTACCTACTGCTGGGGCCTGACAATCCGCAATCGCTCCAGGCGCTGGGCGAGGCGACGCTTTGAGGCCACATATCGCCAAAAACGCAAAATCCCTGTCGCATGCGCGCCGCGCGTGCTATAATGGGAGCATCAGCGAGAAGACAGGAGGACAAAACCATGCAAAAGAGCATCGCCTTTCTGAACGGCGCGTTTATGCCCATCGAGGAGGCCAGGGTGCCCATCCTCGACCGCGGCTTCTACTTCGGCGACGGCGTGTACGACGTCGTCATGGCGTTCAACCGCAAGCCCTTTGCGCTGGACGATCACCTCGACCGCTTCGCCTACTCGACGCGGGAGATGGAGCTTTCCTGCCCCTACGGCCGCGACGAGCTGGCCCGGCTGATCGCCGAGGGCCTCTCGCAGGTCGAGGGCGACGAGCTGATGGTCTACTTCCAGCTCACGCGCGGCGCGGCCCCGCGCCGGCACCTGTTCCCGGACAAGGGTACGCCCGGCACGTTCGTGATGACCGTACGCCCGCACGCCTTCGACGCGCGCCTGTACCGCGAGGGCCTGCGCTCCAAGCTCTTTGACGACATGCGCTGGGGCCGCTGCGACATCAAGACGCTCAACCTGATCCCCAACACCTACTGCATGCAGAAGGCGGCCGAGGCCGGCTGCGACGATGCGATCTTCGTCAAGGACGGATATGTGACCGAGTGCGCCTCCTCGACGATGTACATCGTCCAGGGCGGCGTGCTGCGCACGCACCCGCTGACGCACGCCATCCTGCCCGGCACGACGCGCAAGCACATCCTCCAGCTCGCGCATGAGCTGTCCATCCCGGTCGAGGAGCGCGCCTTCACCGTCGAGGAGCTGCTCTCGGCGGACGAGGCGCTGTCCTCCAACGTCGCGCAGCGGCCCACGCCGGTCGTCTCGGTCGACGGGCATGTGATCGCGGACGGCAGGATGGGCCCCGTGACGCGCGCGCTGCAGCGCGCCTACCACGCGCGCGTGGTCGCCGCCTGCGGGCCGACGTACTTCGACGCGCACATCGACGGCTAAAGGAGGCAATCCATGGATCCAACATACGTTCAGCGGGCGGTGGACGACACCGTCCGCCTGCTGGAGATCGACAGTCCGACCGGCTACACGCAGGGCGTGACCGGCCACCTGCTGGACGCGCTGCGCGCAATGGGCTTTGCGCCCGTGCGCACGCGCAAGGGCAGCGTCGTGTGCCCCCTGGGCGGCGAGGGCTCGCCCCTGGCGCTGGCGGCGCACGTGGACACCCTGGGCCTGATGGTCCGCCAGATCAAGCCCGACGGCCATCTGCGCTTTGCGCGCGTGGGCGGCCCGTCGCTCAACGCCGTGGAGACGGAGAACGTCAGCGTCGTCACGCGCGCCGGGCGGCGCTACACCGGCGTGGTGCAGGCCGACAACGCCTCCACGCACGTCAACCGCGAGCTGGGCGCGCAAAAGCGCGACGAGGACCACATGGAGATCCTGCTGGACGAGCTGGTCTCCTCCGCGCAGGACGTGCGCGCGCTGGGCATCGACGTGGGCGACTACGTGCTGCTCGACCCGCGCGTGCGCGTGACGTCCTCGGGCTTCATCCGCAGCCGCTTCCTGGACGACAAGCTCAGCGCGGGCATGCTGCTCGCATTCGCGCGCGCCGTCGCCGACGGTGCCGTGCGGCTAGCGCGCAAGACCACGCTGTTCTTCTCCGTCTACGAGGAGGTCGGGCACGGCGCCTCCAGCGGCATCCCGCAGGACACCGAGGACCTGCTCGTCGTGGACATGGGCTGCGTGGGCGAGGGCCTCTCCTGCCGCGAGACGCAGGTGTCCATCTGCGCCAAGGACAGCCACGGCCCTTACGACTACGCGATGACGGGTGAGCTGGTCGCGCTCGCCCAGGCGCGCGGCATCGACTACGCGCTGGACATCTACCCCGCCTACGGCTCGGACGCCGCCACGGCGCTGGCCGCCGGGCACGACGTACGCTTTGCGCTGATCGGCGCGGGCGTGTATGCCTCCCACGGCTACGAGCGCAGCCACGTCAAGGGCGTAGAGAATACTCTGCGCCTGATCGAGGCCTTTGCGGCGCGGTGATCCGCCCGCTTCATCACATCTTTTTTAAGGAGGATTTTCCCTATGTTTGCACTTTCCGTCGCCCCCGGCGTCTACTCCGTGGGCGCCCTCAACCCCGGCCTGCGCGTATTCGACATCGTCATGCGCACAGAATACGGTACGTCTTACAACGCCTATCTGATCGACGATGAGAAGAAGGCGCTGATTGAGACCTGCCACGCCTCGTTCTTTGACGCGTTCGTCGAGGACGTCAGCGCCGTATGCGATCCCGAGGAGATCGACTACATCGTGCTCAACCATACCGAGCCCGACCACAGCGGCGCGCTGGCCCGGCTGCTGGAGCTGTGCCCCAAGGCGCAGGTCCTTTGCACGCAGGCCGCCAGCCTGTACCTCAAGCACATCACCAACCGCGCGGATCTGCCGCTGCGCGTCGTCAAGGACGGCGAGACGCTCAGCCTGGGCGCGCATACGCTGCAGTTTGTCGCCGCGCCCTTCCTGCACTGGCCGGACTCCATGTTCACCTACTGCCCGGAGAGCCGCACCGTGTTCACCTGCGACTTCCTGGGCAGCCACTACTGCGAGCCGCGCATGCTGGATGCGTGCATCACCTATCCGGACAAGTACGAGACGGCGCTCAAGGGCTACTACGACGCGATCTTCGGCCCGTTCCCGGCCTATGTGCGCAAGGGGCTGGAAAAGCTCGCGGCGCTGGACTTTGACACCGCATGCCCCAGCCACGGCCCGGTGCTCACGCGCGGGCGCCAGCTCGACGCCGCGCTGGAGAAGTACGCCGCCTGGTCCGCTCCGCAGCCGCGCGAGGGATTGCGCGTGCCGGTCTTCTACTGCACGGCCTACGGCAACACCCGCCGCGTCGCCGAGGCGGTGCGCGAGGGCATCCTGCAGGCCCGCCCCGAAGCGGCTGTCGACCTGCTGGACCTGGTCGATCAGGACATGAACGCCATGGGCGCCGCGCTCAACGCCAGCGATGCGTTCGTCATCGGTTCGCCGACGATCAACGCCGACGCCGTGCCGCCGGTGTGGCAGCTGCTCTCCCACATCGACGCGATCAACATCAAGAAGCGCCCGTGCGCGGTCTTCGGCTCCTATGGCTGGAGCGGCGAGGCCGTTCCCGCGCTGTGCGAACGCCTGGCACGTCTGAAGGCCAACGTCTTTGGCGAGGGCCTGCGCGTGCAGTTCGTGCCCTCTGAGCAGGAGTTCGAGGCCGCGCGCGCGTTCGGCCGCGCGTTTGGCGAGACGCTGTAACCGCCATTCTTCACCCCCCCGGTCCGTATGCAGGTCCGGGGGCGTTCTATAATTTTCCATTTTATGCACTTCCCCGTTGAGATTGCGCGCCCTTTATGGTATACTGTAGCAGATATAGAAAAATAGACCATGCGATGGGAGGTGAACCCGTGGTCAACCTCCAGGCCGTCTTCATTGCCAATGCGATCGGTGCGGCGTTGATGCTGGTGCTCATCATCAACAACCGAATCAATACGCGCAATGTCTTCCTGGATGAGCGTCTCTTTTCCCTCATGCCATATCTGACGTTGGTGCAGTGCGCCGTGGAGACGTTGAGTTTTGTCGTCGACGGGCAATCCTTCCCGGGCGCGCATGTGCTGCTGGTCATCTCCAATGTAACGCTGTATGTGGTCAACATCTCGTTTGCGTTCGTGTGGACGATGTACGCCGACTACAAGGTCTTCGAAGACCTGCACCGTCTGCGCAGGCGCTATCCGTTCGTGGCGATCCCCGCGCTCGTGGTGATCGTGATGTCGCTGCTCAATCTGTTTACGGACGTATTCTTCACCGTCTCGCCGCAAAACGTCTACGAGCGCACGCAGCTGTACCTCATCCCCTATGCGGTGACGTACGGCTATCTGATATACGGCGCAGTGCTCGTGTTGCATTCGGCCCGCCGTGCCAAAAAATACCTGTTTCTCCCGGTCGCGACATTCCTGACGCCCGTCTTTCTGGGCAGCCTGGCGCAGCTGCTGTGCTACGGCATCTCGCTGGTGTGGCCGTCCGTCGCAGTCGGCGTGATCTCGCTGTACATCAACCTGCAGGCCGAGGCCTCGTCCGTCGATTCGCTCACCGGGCTGTACAACCGCCAGTGGTTCAGCCGCTATCTGGCCGCGGCCCAGCAGCGCGGCGACGAGCCGATCGTGGGCGTTCTGCTGGATGTGGACATGTTCAAGCAGATCAATGACACGTATGGCCACCTGACCGGCGATCAGGCGCTGTATGACGCCGGCCAGCTGCTGCGCTCCTGCTCGGGGCCGCGGACCGTCACCGTGCGCTACGGCGGGGACGAATTCGTGATGCTCTCCCCGCTCTCCGAGTGCGGCAGCCCCGTAGAGCTGCGCGACGCGATCCACACGGCGCTGGTGCAGTTCAACGCCGCCCACGACCGCCCTTACCGCCTGTCCCTGTCGATGGGCTCGGCGGTCTTTCAGCCGGGCGCGCAGACCATCGACGAATTCCTCGCGCAGATGGATGGCGACATGTACGCGCAAAAACGCGCCGCCAGGGTATGACGCAAGCCCCGGGCCTTTCGGCCCGGGGCTTGTTTTTTTCATCCATCTGTCAGCCCGCCGTGCGCAGGTCGCGCGTGGAACACTCCCGAAAGATGCGCCGCAGCATCACTGTCGCCGCAACGGCCAGGGTCAGCTCGGCCACCGGCTGCGCATAGGTCAGACCGTAGAGCGGGAACAGCGCGTTGAGCGCCAGCAGCAGCGGAATCTCCAGGACGATCTTGCGCATGATCGCAAACACGAATGCATTGCGCCCACGCCCCAGGGCCTGGAACACGCCCACCGCCAGGAAGTCCACGCACATGAAGGGCAGGCCCAGGCAATAGCCGCGCAGGAAGCGCGTGCCGTAGGCGACGATCGTCTCGTTGTTCATGAACAGGCGCGTGAGCGCGCCCGCACCCGCGTAATAGCCCACGGCCACTGCCAGCAGGAAGGGCAGCATCAGCCGGATCGCAAAGCCGATCGTGCCCTTCATGCGCCGGTACAGTCCGGCCGCATAGGTATAGCTCACCAGCGGCATGATGCCCTGCGAAAAGCCCAGGGCAATCTGCATCGGCACCATGTTGATCTTCTGTGCGATGCCCATCGCCGCCACAGCATCCGCGCCATAGGCGGAGGTGAAGTTGTTGAGCAGCGTCATGCTCGTGACGTTGAGCAGGTTCTGGATCGAGGACGGAACGCCCACCCCGCAGATGCCCAGCACGACCTGCCGGCGCAGGCGCAACCGGCGCGGGTCGATGCACACATACGTGTTCCCGCGCCGCCGGTACAGCAGCACGAAGAAGTACAGGCACGCCACGCAGTTGGAGATGAGCGTCGCCAGGCCCGCGCCGCCCGCGCCCATGTTCAGCCCCCAGGGCATGATGAACAGCGGATCCAGCGCGATGTTGAGCAGGCAGCCGCTCATCGTGCCGATGCTCGCGTGCAGCGCCGCGCCTTCCGAGCGCACCATATAGGCCATCACCACGTTGAGGATCGCCGGCGTCGCGCCGCAGTAGACCGTCCAGATCATATAGCGCTCCGTGGCCTCGCGCGTGGCGTCGTCCGCGCCCAGCAGCGCCAGGAGCGGACCGCGAAACGTCAGGCACAGCGCCGAAAACAGCACGCCGCACAGCAGCGCGCAGTAAAAGCCCACGGCCGAGCTCTCTCGCACGGTGTCGTAGTCCTTGCGCCCCAGTCCGCGGCTCATCATGCTCGACGTACCCACGCCAAACAGGTTGTTCACCGCGTTGAACGCCAGCAGCACCGGCGCGGCCAGCGTGACGCCCGCGTTTTGCACCGGATCATTCAACAGGCCGACAAAATATGTATCCGCCAGGTTATACAGCACCATGACCAGACTGCTGAGCACCGTCGGCACCGCCAGACTTGCAACCGCGCGGGGGATCGACGTGCGCTCAAACAATTCCATCTTGTCGTTTGTCGCCACGAATTGTCCCACCCATTCAAAAAGTTCTCAATGAAACCATTATAAAAACGTTTGGCCCGCCTGTCAAGCGGCGCGCCCAAAATGCCCGCACACAAAAACGGACGCACGCCTTTCAGCGCGCGTCCCGGCAGGGGCCTGATCAGGGACCATATTCCAGAAAATACGAGCTGACGTAGCCGGTGCGGTTGCCGATGTTCACGCGCGTCCAGTCGACGCCAGGCTCCACCACCGTCACGCGGGTGCCGACGCTGTAGGAGCCCAGCACCTTGGCATACAGGCTGGGATCCGCGCGGAAGTTGACGACCGATCCCCCATTGGGGTTGACCAGGCGCGCGGTCAGCCGGATGACTTCCGTCCCCGACTGACCGGTCAGATAGATATACTGGGCCATCATGTAGCCGCGCTGCGAACCGACGAGCACCTCGTACCAGGTGTTGCCCAAGGAGAGCACCTTGACCTGCGTACCGTTGCTGTAGTAACCCAGCACCTTCGCATCCAACGAGGGCTGCTGGCGCAGGTTGAGCACCTGCGTGGGCTTGGGGTTGTCGACCACGCCATAATAGACGAGCACGCTCTGTTCGCTGTCGTAGTTGGACGGCGCGGTCAGGTACTGCGCAGACATGAAGCCGATCGTACCGCCCACGCGGACCTTATGCCAGTCCTTACCCTTGACGAGTATCTCGACCGACGTGCCCGGCTGCCAGGAGGACAGGCGCGGCGCGTCGACATACGGGCCGCCGCGCAGGTTGACGCTATTGCCATTGGGCGTAGAGACGACCGCATAGTCGACCGGCCTCACATCGCCCAGGCGAATCAGGTCGGAAACCATGAAGCCAGTCAGCCCGCTGACGCGCACCTGATACCAGCCGGTGTTCTGCGAGAGGATGTCGACCTGCGTGCCGCTGTCAAAGCGCGCGAGCACCTCGGCGCTCAGCGACGGCGTCTTGCGCAGATTGACGTAGCCGTCCGGGTTCTCGATGACGCCGTAGCTGCCGTCAGGCGTGTTGTCCGCCTCGATGTAGTTGGCGCTCATGTAGCCCACGGCGCCGTCGGGCAGGGTGACGTAGTACCATGACCCGGTCTGATAGCGGATCTCCACCCATGTGCCGGAGTCGTATTGTCCCAGCCGTTCCGAACCCGCGTGCGGCTCCGCGCGCAGGTTCAGCCTGCCGCCCCGGATCACGCCGTACTCGCCCAGGGCCCAGGCCGGCAGCAGGCACAGCAGCGCCGCCGCTGCGAGCAGGCATTTGATTTTGCGCATGTCCTCTCCCCCACTGTCCGGCGGCGCCTTGCAGGCCCCGCTCCTTTTGTACCCATACAACGCATGAGCGGTCCGTTTTATTCCCGGCCGTCCTGTGTTTGCGTCCCGCCGCTCTCCAGCGCCAGGGGCCGCGCGCCCTCCTGCAGAGCGATGTCCTGCGCCAGCGCAAACCAGCTGCCCGGCTCCGGCTCGCACATGGCGCGCCCATCCCGCGCGTGCCAGACGTGCGGGCGCAGGCTATCCTGACAGCGCTGCACGATCTGCACATAGGGCGGCGTGCGGCCCGGTTCGCGCGAGATGCCGTGCGGCGCGAGCGTCACCTCGCTCACCGCGCGGGTGAACGCCTCCGGCCCGACCTCCGACAGCAGATCCATGCACGCGCGCGCCATCGCCTCCAAACGCTCCTCGTCCAGGTTCTCATCCGTCACCGAACGGTAGGCGAGGATCAGCTGGCGCTCCAGCAGGCCGATGATGTCCGCAGCCGTCATGCCCAGTGCGGCCATTGCGGGCGTCAGGTACCGGATGCCCGCGTTCAGCGCGCCGAGCGTACGCTCCGCTATGCGCGCATCGGGCAGGTTGCGCAGCGCACGGCACATCCCTGCCACACCCGCGATCACCGTGGGCGTGTCAACCATGCCCGCAAAGAGCCGCCTCACGCGCTCGCGCGCATACTCCGCCTCCGGGCCGTCCGACCAGCCGTAGCACGCCGCGCGGAAGTCCTCATCCGGCACGTAGAGCATGTCCGTCCCCAGGCGCATGTACGAGCCGATGCGCGGCACAAAGTCGTCGGCGTTGACCACGTTGTACACGGGATAGGACGCCGGGTCGCCCGCAAAGACCAGCCCCGCAACCGTCGGCGCCGCGAACGTATAGCCCAGCAGATTCTCGCGCAGCGCGCCCTGCTCGCTGATGAGCAGGTGCACATACGCCTGCGCGGACGCGCCGCCCTGCGAGTGACCGCACACGAGCAGGCGCACGGGGCTGTCCGGCTGCGCGGCCAGCTCCACGGCGTCGCGCAGCGTCAGCCGCTCGCGGCCCAGCGCGGCGGCCGCCTGCGGATAGGCGATGCGCTCCGCGTTCTCCAGCACCTGGCGGGCGACCTGCGAGAAGCCCTCGTGCATGCCGTCCCGGCAGGACATCTTCATGTTGGTGACCCAGTCGTAGAACTTGCGGCTGGTGCCCATGAAGCTGACCGCCACCACGGCGCGCCCCTCCTGCAGCGGCAGCGCCATCGTCAGCACCTTGCCCGTATCCGTCGCCACGAGCTGGCGCACGCCGCGCAGCACGTCGCCCGGGGATACGCGCACCGCGCCGCGCGCGCGCTTCATGCGGATGCCGCGCCGCAGCGCGCGAACCGGCCGGTCGACAGGTCCGTCAATCGCGTCAAACAGGCGGTTTTCGGCCTGAAACGTGCAGTCGACCCAGCCTGCGTCGAAGAAGCGCTCGACCTCCAGATCATAGGTGGCCGCGGACAGCTCCGCGCACAGGCGCGCCAGGTCCGGATCAAAGGGCGGCAGCGCGCGTCCCCAGGCGTCCTTTACGGGCGGCGCGAAGACGGCCTGCGCCGCCGCCAGGTTGACGCGCGTCAGATGTCCGCGCACGATGTGTCTGCGCCGGGTCATGCCATCCCTCCTCTGCTCTCATTATAGCACAGGATGCGCACGGAAAAAAGCGGGGCGCATTGACAAAACGCCCGCGATTTTGTAGTATGGATAGGGCTGTTTGCTTCCAAACCTGTTTCCGGGAGGGACCCGATTGACCGCATTTGCCCTGCGCCTGACCGCGCTGATCTGCATGGCGATCGACCAGGTGGGCCTGGTTCTGTTTCCGGGCGCGCTGGCGCTGCGCGCCGTCGGCCGCGTCGCCCTGCCGCTGTACTGCTTCCTGCTCGCCGAGGGATACCGCCATACGCGCAGCCTGCGCCGCTATGCGCTGCGGCTGGCCGTGCTCGCCGTGCTCAGCGAAGTCCCGTTCAACCTGGTGCACTTCGGCACGCCGTTGGCCGCCGCGGGGCAGAACGTGCTGTTCACGCTGCTGCTCGCGCTGCTGGCGATGTGCTGCTGCGACGCGCTGATCGAGCGCAGGCCGCTGGCCGCCGCGGCCAGCGTGCTGCTGTGCTGCATGGCGGCGATGCTGCTGCGCACGGACTATGCCGCCTACGGCGTATTGCTCGCGCTGAGCTTTTATCTGTTTGACGGCCGCCCCGCCGCCCGCACGGCGGCCTTTGCGGGGCTACTGGCGTCCTACCTGCTGCAGCTGTACGCCGCAGGCGTGCCAACGGGCTTCCTGCTGGTCTCCCCCTGCGCGCTGCTGGCGCTGCTGCCGATCTCGCGCTATGACGGCCGGCCCGGCAGCAAGCGGCTGCGCCCGCTGTTCTACGCGGCGTATCCGCTGGGGCTCGCCCTGCTCTACCTCGTGCGCGCGCTACGGCTGATCCCGCCGTACTGGTTCCTGTAGACCCGCAAGCCTCCATGCGTCCGACTCGCCCACGACGCGCAGGCCGGCGCGCGCAAGCAGCCCGGCCGTCACGCCGTCCCCGTCCGTCAGCGCGCCAGAGAACGTGCCGTCGTAGATGCGCCCACAGCCGCAGGAGGGGCTGCGCTCCTTGAGCACGGCCGCCTCGCAGCCCAGCGTGCGCGCCAGGTCGAGCGCGCGCTGCGCCCCGTCGAGATAGGCCTGCGTCACATCGCGCCCGTCGCGCGTCACAACGCGCGCGCCGCGCCGTTCGGCGGGCGTGCGCGGCGTGGGCAGGCCGCCGAGCTGCTCGGGACAGACGGGCACCAGCTCGTGCGCGGCCGACAGCGCCGTCACGGCCGCATCGGGGCGGCTCTTGCCGTCATAGCGGCAGGGCACGCCCAGCAGGCACATGCTGACGAGGATCCTCATGCCGCCCTCCTCACAGGCGCGCCACGCCGCTCTCGCGCGCGGCCTGCGCCACGGCCGCCGCCACAGCCTTGCCTACGCGCGGATCGAACGCCTTGGGCAGGATGTACTGCGCGGAGCGCTCCGCATCCGACACCAGGTCCGCAATCGCGCGGGACGCGGCCATCTTCATCTCCTCGTTGATGTCGCGGGCGCGCACGTCCAGCGCCCCGCGGAAGATGCCGGGGAACGCCAGCACGTTGTTGATCTGGTTCGGATAGTCGCTGCGGCCCGTGCCGACGACTGCCGCGCCCGCGCGCAGCGCCGCATCCGGAAAGATCTCCGGCACGGGGTTGGCCATCGGGAAGACGACCGCGCCCGCATTCATCGAGGCGACCATGTCCTCGCTGACGACGCCCGGCGCGCTCACGCCGATGAACACATCCGCGCCGCGCATCGCATCCGCCAGCGCGCCGCGTACGCCGCGCGGGTTGGTCAGGCGGCTCATCTCCTCCTGGGCGGGGTTGAGTCCCTCGACGCCCGGCGCGATGACGCCGCACCGGTCGACCATCGTCAGGTCCGTCACGCCCAGGCGCAGCAGGTGCCGCGCGATGGCGATACCCGCCGAGCCCGCGCCGTTGATCACCACGCGCACGTCCTGCATGCGCTTGCCGACCACGCGCAGCGCATTGAGCAGCGCCGCCGCCACGACGATGGCCGTGCCATGCTGGTCGTCGTGGAAGACCGGGATGTCGCACAGCTCCTTGAGCCGGCGCTCGATCTCAAAGCAGCGGGGCGCGGCGATGTCCTCCAGGTTGATGCCGCCAAAGCCGCCCGAGATCAGATAGACCGTGCGCACGATCTCGTCCACATCCTTGGAGCGCACGCAGATCGGGAACGCGTCCACGCCCGCAAACGCCTTGAACAGCGCGCACTTGCCCTCCATGACGGGCATGCCCGCCTCGGGGCCGATGTCGCCCAGGCCGAGCACAGCGGTGCCGTCGGTGACGACCGCGACGGTGTTGTGCCGGCCGGTCAGCAGGAAGGACTTGTCGTAGTCGTCCCGGATGGCCAGGCAGGGCTCGGCCACGCCGGGGGTATAGGCGAGGGAGAGCTCCTCGCTGTTGGTGACGGGGCAGCGGGGCGTGATCTCGAGCTTTCCCGCCCACTCGTAGTGCTTTGCCAGCGCGCGCGCTTTGACGTCCATGATGCGCATCTCCTTTGCGTTTGAGCCCGGAGCGGGCTTTTTCCCTATCAGTATACCGCATGGAGCGGTCCGCGCGCAAGGGATGCCGCGCGGCTGACCGGGCGCGCTATTTTCTGCGAATGATTGACAGGCGCGGCGCATATTGGTATAATCTTCGAAACAGAATATCCCATGAGGGAGTAGTTCCGCGCCCTCCGGGCGCGTGGCCGGCCAACATCACGTCTGTGCGCCTGCGCGGGCTGGCCTGCCGTCAGAATGAGACTCATGCTGGCTCTGTGCTTCCGGCAGGGGTCTTTTGTTTTTACCCGCACACATCGCAGAAAAGAGGGAATCGCCATGCGCTATGAAACCCAGGAACCCCGGACCGTCCTCGCCGCGCTTCAGTCGGATGAGGCGGGCCTGTCGCAGGCCGAGGCCGCGCGCCGCCTGACGGAGCACGGCCCCAACAAACTCGCCGAGCAGAAGAAGCCCTCGCTCGTCGCGCGCTTTTTCGCCCAGTTCAAAGATCCGATGACGTTCATCCTGCTCGCGGCTGCGGCCGTGTCGGGCTTTACCGCCGCCTATGCCGGCGAGTCGTTCGCGGACGTCATCATCATCCTGGCGGTCGTCATCATCAACGCGCTGCTGGGCGTCATCCAGGAGAGCAAGGCCGAGCAGGCCATCGAGGCGCTGCAGCGCATGTCCGCCGCGCGCAGCCGCGTGCGCCGCGAGGGCGCGGTCGTCGAGTTGCCCAGCAGCGAACTGGTGCCGGGCGACGTCGTGCTGCTGGAGGCCGGCGACGCCGTGCCCGCCGACGCGCGCCTGCTGCACAGCGCCAGCCTGAAGGTCGAAGAGGCCGCGCTGACGGGCGAGTCCGTGCCGGTGGAAAAGCACGCCGAGGCGCTCGCCTGCGAGGAGGGCAAGGCCATCCCGCTGGGCGACCGCAAGAACATGGTGTACATGGGCTCCACCGCCGTCTATGGCCGCGCCGAGGCGGTCGTCACCTCCACGGGCATGCGCACCGAGATGGGCAAGATCGCCACCGCCCTGCAGGATGCCAAGGAGGAGCGCACGCCCCTGCAGCTGCGCCTGGCGCAGCTCAGCCGCATCCTCTCCGCCGCAGTGCTGGGCATCTGCGCGTTCATCTTCCTGCTGGGACTGTGGCGCGCATGGCCGATCGAGCATGTCGCCTCGCTGATCGATACGTTCATGGTCGCGGTCAGCCTGGCCGTCGCCGCGATCCCCGAGGGCCTGGCCACGGTCGTGACGATCGTGCTGTCCATCGGCGTGACGAACATGTCCCGCCGCAATGCGATCATCCGCCGCCTGACCGCGGTGGAGACGCTCGGCTGCGCGCAGGTCGTCTGTTCGGACAAGACCGGCACGCTCACGCAGAACCGCATGACCGTCACCACGCATGCCGGCGCGGACGAGGGCGCGACCGCGCGCGCGATGGCGCTGTGCTCCGACGCGCGGTTGAACGCGGACGGCGCTGCGCAGGGCGAGCCGACCGAGGCCGCGCTGGTGCAGTGGGCGGCCGGGCGTGGGCTGAAAAAGCCCGAGCTGGAGGCCAAGCTGCCGCGCGTGGCCGAGGCGCCGTTCGACTCCGGGCGCAAGATGATGTCCACCGTGCACCGCGCGGCGGATGGGTTCATCCAATACACCAAGGGCGCGCCCGACGCGCTGCTGGGCCGTTGCACGCACGCGATGCGGGACGGCGAGCGCGTGGAGATGACCGACGAGCTGCGCGCGCAGATCCTCAGCGACAACAAGGAGATGGCCGACCGCGCGCTGCGCGTGCTGGCCGCGGCCGAGCGGCGCTACGACGCGCTGCCGGGGGACACCTCTCCCGAGGCGCTGGAGCAGGGGCTCACGTTCCTGGGCCTGTGCGGCATGATCGATCCGGTGCGGCCCGAGGCCAAGGAGGCCGTTGCGCGCTGCCGCGAGGCGGGCATCCGGCCCGTGATGATCACGGGCGACCACCGCGACACGGCCGTGGCCATCGCGCGCGAGCTGGGCATCCTTCGCTCGCCGGACGAGGCGATCACCGGCGCGGACCTGGACGAGATCGACGACGAGACGCTGCAGCGGGACATCGAGCGCTACAGCGTCTATGCCCGCGTGCAGCCCGAGCACAAGGTGCGCATCGTGCAGGCCTGGAAGCAGCGCGGGCGCGTCACGGCGATGACGGGCGACGGCGTCAACGACGCGCCCTCCATCAAGGCCGCGGACATCGGCGTGGGCATGGGCATCACGGGCACGGACGTCACCAAGAACGTGGCGGACATGGTGCTCACGGACGACAACTTCGCCACGATCGTCTCCGCCGTGGAGGAAGGCCGGCGCATCTACGACAACATCCGCAAGTCCATCCAGTTCCTGCTCTCCTCCAACCTCAGCGAGGTCGTGGGCATCTTCGTGGCGACGCTGCTGGGCTTCACGCTGCTCAAGCCCGTGCACCTGCTGTGGATCAACCTGATCACCGACTGCTTCCCCGCGCTGGCGCTGGGCCTGGAGCGTGCGGAGCCGGACGTCATGCGCCGCCCGCCGCGCGACCCCAAGGAGAGCATCCTCGCCGGCGGCCTGGGCGCGGGCGTCGTCTATCAGGGCGCGCTGGTCGCGGCGATCACGCTGTTTGCGTATCTGCTGGGGCACTATATGGAGTCCGGCCAGTGGGCGTTCGTCAACAGCCCCGACGGCATGACGATGGCGTTCCTGACCATGTCCATGGCCGAGATCTTCCACTCCTTCAACATGCGCTCGCAGCGCGGGTCCGTGCTGCAGCTGCACAGCCACAACGTCATGCTCTGGGGCGCGATGGCGCTCTCACTGCTGCTGACGACGGCGGTCATCTACGTGCCGTTCCTCTCCGCCGCGTTCGGGTTTGAGCACATCTCCGCCGTGGAGTACTTCACCGCGCTGGGGCTGGCCTTCCTCGTCATCCCGGTGGTCGAGATCGTCAAGTTCGTGCAGCGCCGCCTCGCCGCCCGCCGCGGTTGACCTTTATATTTCTTGATATGTGTGGACATCGCCGCGCCGGTCTGATAGAATGAAGCGAAATCCAAAAACGGAGGCTTTTCATGAACAGACGCGACATCTGGATGACCGCGCTCAAGGGCGTGTGCATCGGCGGATCGATGACCGTGCCGGGCGTCAGCGGCGGGTCCATGGCGATGATCCTGGGCATCTACGACCGGCTGATCTCCGCGATCAGCTCGCTGCTGAAGGACCTGAAGGGCAACCTGCTGTTTCTGCTGGTCTTCCTGTGCGGCAGTCTGGCGGGCATGATCCTCTTTGCCAATCCGCTGCTGGCGCTGATTCAGCGCTATCCCAAGCCAATGCTCTTCTTCTTCATCGGCGCGGTCGCAGGCGGCGTGCCGATGATCGTGCGAAAGGCGCAGGTGCGCGCCTTTTCCGCGCCGGACGCGCTGCTCATCCTCGGCGGCGCCGCGTGCGTGGCCGCGCTCGGCTTCCTGCCCGAGGGGCTCTTCGGCGCGCAGTCCGGCCTGGCCGGCATGGCGCTGGAGTTCGCCGCCGGCGTCGTCGTGGCCGTCGCGCTGGTGCTGCCCGGCATCAGCGTGTCGTTCATGCTGCTGGTGATGGGCATGTACGACCGCGTGCTGCAAAGCGTCGCCTCGCTGGACCTGCTTTCGCTCGTCCCGCTGGGGCTGGGCCTGCTGGCCGGCATCCTGGCCACGACGCGCACGCTCGAGCGCGCGATGGCGCGCTTCCCCCGGCCGACGTACCTGATCATCCTCGGGTTCGTGCTCGGCTCGGTGCTTGAGGTCTTTCCGGGGCTTCCCAGCAGCATCCTGGAGTGGCTGATCTGCCTTGTGCTGGCCGGCGGCGGTTTCAGCGCGGTGCACCTGCTCTCCCGCCGTGAGGAGACGCTCTCGGGCGACTGAGCGCCGGTCTGACGGCGTTGAAACCGCAAAATGATGCTTTGAACCGCCTATCCATTGACAGCGGCACACAGTTCCTGTACCATGAAGCCATCCAAGGGGGCGAGGTCCCCCACTGGGAGGGATGAGATTCATGAAACGGGTATTCTGTGTGCTGCTTTCTTTGCTTCTGGCGCTCAGCGGCGGCGGCGCGCTCGCCTCCGGCATCGTGCTGGGCGGCGCGCCGGCCGAGCCGGCGGCCGAAGCGACGGCCGAGCCGGTGGTTGAAGCGGCGGCCGGACCGGCCGCTCAGGCGCAGGACGCCGCTTCCTCCGCGCCTTCGCCGCTGGCGGTGGAGGCACAGGAGAACGGCGACGCGCTGATCGCCGGCGCCTCCTCCCCCGTCGCGGCGGAGGGTATGCTGTACTTCGTGGCGGACGGCGTGGTGTACGCCTATGCGCCGGGCGCGGCCGAGGCCGAGGCGCGCTTTGCGCTCCCGCAGGGCGTGCGCCTGCTGGGCGGCGAGACGCTGTGGGGCTTTGACGCCGCGACCGGCGAGGTTGGCCCCTTCACGGCTGCGGGCGCCATCGACGCGCAGGTGCAGCTGGATGCGGCGCAGCTGGCGGCCTATGCGCCCTACGGCATGTGCCGGTCCGGAGACTTCCTGTGGATGCTGGCCTATGACGCCGCCGCACCCACTGCGGGCGAGGAGCAGCTGGTGCGCTTTGACCTGACGACGGGCGATTCGGAGGTTCTCTCCATGCCCTATGCGCTGGAGATCGCGACCTACAAGGATGGCGGCGTGCTGGTGCTTTGGCAGGATCTGCAGCGCATCACCGACAGCATGGGCACGGACCTGGGCATCGTGGTGGATGCCATCGACGCGCAGGGCGCGGCGGCGGGCAACATCGCCTCGGGCCTGGGCGCGCAAATGGGCGGCATCGCCTATGACGCGCAGGACGACACACTGTACTGCTCGGGCGCGGGCGAGATCAAGCAGGCCCAACCCGACGGCACGCTGCAGACCGTGGCCTACGCGCCGGTGACGACGAGCATGACGCGCCCGGCAGCCTTTGCCGGCGGCGTCTACGCCGTGGAGGGGGACGACGGCCTGGTGCTGCGCGCGCCGGGCGAGGTCGAGGACTCGCAGCGGCTGACGATCCTGGGCGGCCTGATGGACGACACGACGCGCGCATTCATGGAGGAGACGGGCGCGGCGGTGACGTTTGACTTCTCGCGCGTGCTGACGAGCAGCGAAGCCGTGCGCAACGACATGCTCTCCGGCGCCTCGGATGTGGACATCTACGTGCTCAACGTGCTGCTGGGCGTGCAGCCGCTGATGGAGAAGAACTACCTGGCGCCCATCGAGTCCGAGGCGCTGCAGGCGGATGTGGCGTCGATGTATCCGCAGGTCGCGCAGGCGCTGACGATGGACGGCGTGCTCTACGCCTATCCGCAGCAATTCCAGCTCGTCTCCTGGGCGGTGAACGAGGACGCCTGCGAGGCGGTCGGCTGGACGCAGCCGACGCCCACGACGTTCAGCGAGCTGCTCAGCCAACTGGCGCTGTGGGAGGCGGAATACGCGGAGCAGTACCCGGACTACAGCTACACGCAGCTCTACCTGGGCGGCACGCAGCTGCTCTCGCAGGCGCTGACGCAATACGCGCTGATGTATGCGACGGACGACGCGCCGCTGCGCTTTGACACGCCGGCCTTCGTGGCGCTGCTGGAGCAGATCGAGGGCATGGATCTGGGCGAAGCGAACGCGGAGGAGATGTCCACGGAGGAGCTGATGAGCAGCGTGATGGCCGCGCTCAACCGTGAAGCGCTGATCGACACGCTGACGACGGACGTGCTGACCGTCAGCGACGACGCCACGCCGCGCAAGCGCCCGATCGCGCCGATGGTCTTTACCGAGGGCGAGACGCCGGCCATCCAGGCGAGCCTGTCGGTGTACGTGCTCAACCCCAACAGCCCGCGTCTGGACCTGGCGGTACAGTTCCTGGAGTACGTCAGCGCGCATCCCGACGACCGCATGCGCATTGCGCTGCATCCGCAGGAGAATGAGCCCGCGCGCCCGGCGGACTACGAGGACAAGGTGGCGGAGTTGCAGGGCGAGATCGACGCGCTCAGCGCGCAGCTGGAAACCGCTGATGCGGTCATGGTCGGTGAGCTACAGGACGCCATCGCGCAGTACGAGTCGCAGCTGGACGTGCTGGAGACAACGTACTGGGCCGTCAGCCCCGACGGCATCCGCTACTTCCGGGAACTGGCGCCGTATATGACGCTGGGCCTGAATGCGGACTTCTTCTTTAACGCAGAGGATGCCTCCGCCACCGAGGCGCTGAACGACCTGCTCCTGCGCTACCTGGACGGCCAGCTCAATGCACAGCAGCTGGTGGCCGAGCTGGACCAGAAGCTGGAGATGATGTACCTGGAGCAGATGTGATCTGCGAAAAGACGCCCGGCGCTCCGAATGGAGCGTCGGGCGTCCGCGTTTCTCTGCTTACTTCTCCGCCGCCTTGAGCGTGATGACGACGTGCCGGTTGGGCTCCTCGCCCTCGCTGTGCGTCTCCACAGCCGGATGTCCCTGCAGCGTCGCATGCAGCACGCGCCGCTCGTAGGGGTTCATCGGCTCGAGCACGACCTTGCGGCCCGTCTTCACCGCACGCTGGGCCATGCGGTTGGCCAAGCGGCGCAGCGACTCCTCCCGCTTGGCGCGGTAGTTCTCCGTGTCGAGCGTCACGCGCGTGTAGCCCTCGCGGCCCTTGTTCACCTGCAGGCTGGTCAGATACTGCAGCGCGTCAAGCGTCTCGCCGCGCCGGCCGATCAGGATGCCCAAGGTGTCGCCCACCATGCGCACGTACAGGCTTCCGTCCTCCTGCTTGTCCACATATACCTGGACGGATACGCCCATCAGGGCCGTCACGTCCATCAGAAACTTCTGCGCGCGGCCCTCGATCGTCTGCGGATCGTGCAGGACCGGCGGCTCCGTGGGCAGCTCCATGGGCTTGCGCAGCGGCACTTGCGCACGCACAGTTTCCGTCTCCTGCGGGCGCTCCTCCGAACGACCGCCGCGCGAACGCTGACGCACGCCACGGCTGCGGGAACGCTGGCCCTCCTTCGCGGGCTTACCGTCGGCCTTGGAAGCCGCCTCGGCCTTCGGAGCCGCCTCGGCCTTCGGAGCCGCCTCAGCCTTCGGAGCCGTCTCGGCCTTCGGAGCCGTCTCGGCCTTCGGAGCCGTCTCAGCCCTGGGAGCTGCCTCAGCCTTCGGAGCCGTCTCAGCCTTCGGAGCCGTCTCGGCCTTCGGAGCCGTCTCAGCCCTGGGGGCTGCCTCAGCCTTTTCCGGAGCTTCCTTGCGCGCAGGGCGCTGCCGGCGCTGTTGCTGCTGCGGGTTCAGCGAGAATGAGCTGAGGATGTCGGACATGCCGTCGTCCTCGTCCTCCTCGCGCAGCACCGTCAGGCGCACCCGGGCGGGCTTGGAGCCGAACAGGCCAAACAGGCCCTTTGCGCCCTCGTCGAGCACCTCCACCCGGACGTCCGAGATCGTACAGCCGAGCTGGCGCAGGCCCTCGCTGATCGCTTCCTCGGTGGTCTTCGCGGAGAACTCATGCGTCTTGGTCATTTGATGCCAACCTCCTCAGCAATGGCAGCCTTACGGTCCTGCCATTCAAAATACTTGGCAAAGGCGATCTGCTGGATGATGGCAAAGACGTTAGAGGTCACCCAGTACAGGGAAAAGGCAGCGCTGGACGTCGTACAGAACAGCAGCGACATGGCCGCGAACATCCAGTTCATCATCTTCATGTTGGCCTGGCCCTGCGCCTGCGTCTGGGCAGTTTGCTGGGTGCTGATGCGGGTCATGAAGATCTGGGAGACAACCGCCAGCGCCGGCAGGATGTACAGGCCGTTGAAGTCCTTGAAGATCGTCAGGCTAAAGAAGATGAAGTTGATGTTGGCAAACGCAGGCGAAATCGCAGCCACATGCGGCGCGTACTCTGCAGAGGCGATGAACGGCGCCACGACGTTGTTGATGTACTCGGTCAGCGCGTTCTGGTTGGCCAGGTTCAGCGGCGCGGAAAGGATGCCCTGCGCCACGAGCTGCTGGCTGGCGCTGTTCCAGGTCTCATAGCCGATGACCTGCAGGCTGTTCAGATCGGGCAGTACGGTCGCAAAGGGCGTATCGGGCATCCACAGGTTCTTGATCCACAAAAACGGCTGGGCCAGCAGCGACACGTCGATGCTCGGATCGGCCTGAAAGGTCAGAAACTGGCGCACGAGTTCCTCGTTGGCGACGGTGCGCATCGCGCTGAACATGGCGATCAGAATCGGGAAGGACAGCAGCATCGGCAGGCAGCCGGAGAGGGGGTTGATCTTCTCCTTGGCGTAGAGCTCCTGCATCTTCTGGTTGTACTTTTCCTGATCGTTGCCGTACTTCTTCTTGAGCGCCTCCATCTTGGGGTTCAGGTCGGCCATGCGCTTCATGGAGCGGCGGCTCTTGAGGTCCAGCGGGCTGATGCACAGCTTGATCAGCAGCGTAAAGGCGATGATCGCAAAGCCGTAGTCGGGAATGACCTTGTAGATCAGGTTGATGATCGACAGCAGCAGGTTGTTAATTGGGGCCATCATGCGGGGATAATCCTCCCTTTGATGTGATTGATGGGGTCATGCGCGCCGGTCACAGCCTGCGCGCGGGCCTCTTACGCCTCACGGGACGGGGTCGTACCCGCCCTTGTGAAACGGGTGACACTTGAGCAGCCTGCGCACCGCCAGATACGTGCCCCTGCGCGCGCCGTATTTTTCGATCGCCTGGCGCGCATATTCGGAGCACGTGGGCACAAAGCGGCACGAGGGCGGCAGCGCCGGGCTGACGCTGCGCTGGTAAAAGCGAATGAGGCACAGCAGAAACCGCTTCATTTGGCTTCCTCTCGATACAGGGTCTGCCTGCGCAGCAGGTAGTTCATCGAGCGCTGCAGGTGCGCAAAATCGGCCGCCGCCGCGGCCTCGCGCGCGACGAAGACGTATTGTCCACTCTTGAGCAGGGGGATCTGGGGGGAGAATGCCTCGCGAAGCCGGCGCTTGACGCGGTTGCGCACGACGGCCTTTCCGACCTTTTTGCTGACGGAAAATCCCACCTGCATCCGCGGGCCGCGCACGAAGAGCAGCACGAGCTCGCGGCAGGCGCAGGACTTGCCGCGCCTGTACACATACTGAAACTGGCTGTTCTTTCTGAGGCTGTACGTCCGTTTCATCTACAGCCCTCCCGGGGCGCGTCAAAGCGCGCCGCGAATCCTGAAATCACATACGACAAAAACGGCCGCGCCGCTTGCGCTGACGCGTCGCGACGGGCCTGGCGGTCGCGCCGGAATCCGGCGCGACGCCCCCGCGTGCCGCGCACGCAGGGGCGAAATCACATTACCGGGCGCGCGAAAATCAGACGGTGAGCTTCGCGCGGCCACGACGGCGGCGGGCGGCGAGCACGCGGCGGCCGTTCTTGGTGGACATACGCGCGCGGAAGCCGTGCACCTTGGAACGCTGGCGCTTCTTGGGCTGATAGGTTCTGAACATGTTGTCCCACTCCTTCTACACAAAGATGTTTTGCTGTCTCTATTTGGACTCGCGCCGCCTGTACGGCGCTCGAACCCACAATAATCTATTTAAGTATACAGGCCAAAGGGCGCTCTGTCAAGCGGTTGCGCCCCATCAGGCGCGGAAAATTCTGCGCGCGGCCGTTTGACTTGACAGCTCTCGGGCACGCGTATATACTGTAGGAAAATTTTGCACCACACAAAGGAGCGCTGTGCATGGATCGATCCCTCCGTCCCGAGCGCCTGCTCTTCGCGTCGCTGGGCGCGATGTTCTGCCTGCTCTTTGCCGCCGCGCTGCTCGGTTCCTGTATGCTGGACCGGTTTGACTTCGGGCGCTATACCTATGAATACTCGCACTATGAATGGGACGCGCTGTACTGGACCGTGCCGGCACTGCTCGCGCTGTTGGTGTTCATGGGCGCCTTGACCCGCCGCCTGTCGGACGCGGCGCTGCGCCCGGCGGCCCTGTGCGTGCTGTGCGCGCACGCCGCGTTCGCGTGCGCATGGGTGCTCTCCGTGCGTTCGCAGCCCCTGTCGGACGCGCAGGAACTGCTCAGCGCGGCACAGGCCCTGGCACAGGGGGATTACGCGTTTCTGCAGTCGCCCACGGCCTATCTGCGCATCTTCCCCTATCAGCTGGGCTATACCGCCCTGCTGGAGGCGCTGGTGCGCCTGTTCGGCGGCGGCGCAGTGCTGGCCGCGCAGCTGGTCAACGCGCTGGCGCTGTGCGCGATCCTGTGCGCGCTCTATACGCTGACGGGCCGCCTGTTCGGGCGCGAGGCGCAGGCCTGCGTGCTGCTGCTGGGCGCGGGCTGCGTGCAGCCCGCACTGATGTGCACGTTCGTCTACGGGAACCTGGTGGGGACCGCCTTCCTGCTCGTGGGCATCGAGCGGATGACCGCCTTCCTGCACACGGGGCGGCGCGCGCCGTTTGCCGCAGGTGTGGCCTGTCTGGCACTGGCGGTCGTGCTCAAGTACAACGGCCTCATCGGCGCGCTCGCCATGGCGATTACGCTTTCGCTTCGCGCGCTGCGCACGGGGCGCGGCCGCCGGCTGGCCGCGTGGCTGGCCGCCGCGCTGGTGCTGGCGGCACCCATCGGCGCGCAGCGCGGCGTCAGCGCGCTGTATGGCCTGCGCACGGGCGTGGATTTCCGCGGCGGCCAGCCGATGATCCTGTGGATGGCCATGGGCCTGCACGAGCAGTTCTCGCGCGCCAGCGGCTGGTATGACGGCTATTCGTACTACACCTATGTCGAAAACGGCGCAGACGCGCAGGTGGCGACGCAGGAGGCGCTGCAGGACATCGTCGACAGCCTGTATGGCTATGCGCACGCTCCCTCGCGCTTCCTGCACTTCCTGCCCGACAAGCTGCTCAGCCAGTGGATTGAGCCGACCTTTCAGAGCATCTGGGTCAGCCGGATCACCCATCATGAGGGCGGCGCGCTGCCCTGGGCGCAGGCGCTGTACGACGGCGGGGCCGGCCTGGCGCTGGAGGGCTGGATGAACGTGCTGCAGACGCTCGTCTACCTGTGCGCCGCGCTGGGCCTGCTGCGCCTCTCGCGCGGCGGCGGGCTGCTCCACCTGCCGCTGGCGCTCACGGTCTTTGGCGGGGGACTGTATCACATGCTGTTCGAGGCCAAAGCGCTGTACATCCTGCCCTACTTCCTGATGCTCCTGCCCTATGCGGCCTACGGGCTGTGCGGTGCGGCCGCGCGCGCCCGGGCGCTACTTGAGCACCACGCACGACGTACCCAGGCGTAGGCGGAGCGCGCGGATCAATCCCCGCTCGGGCGAAACCCCGTCGGGCGCGGTGAGCGTGACGCGCCGGTCCGCGAGGAAGAAGCGCACCGGCAGCGTGCCGGGATACTGCCTCAGCAGCGGCTGCAGCGGCGCGATGGCGCCCTCGTCCGGCAGCTTCAAAAAGAGCTTGCGCGGGTTGAGCGGGTCGTCGCGCTCGGCCGCCTCGATCTCCCGCTCCAGCGGGCTGGGGGCGGCGGACTGCGTGACCGGTGCCGCCGGCCCGGCTGCCGGTTCGACGCCCTGCGCGCCATCCGGCGCCAGGCGCTCGACGCCATCCAGCAGCAGCTTGGGCTCCTCCTCCTCGCGCACGGACAGCCGGCCGCTCAGCACGGCCGCCGTCTCCGGCTCCAGCTGCCCGGCGACGCGCTCGTACACGCGCGGAAAGACGAGCGCTTCGACCTGGCCGGTCAGATCCTCCAGCGTGACGAAGGCCATCATGCCGCCGGCGCGCGTCGTCTTCTGGCGCACCTCGGCGATCAGGCCGCCCATCCGAACCGTCATGCCGTCATAGGACAGCGCGGTGGCCGGGTTGTCCTTGAGCGCCTCGCGGATCTCCTCGATCATGGCGGTATTCGCCGTCAGCGCCGACAGCGCCTGCCGGTACTCGTCCAATGGATGGCCGCTGATGTATACGCCCGTGACTTCCTTTTCCATCGCCAGCAGCATGCGCAGCGGATACTCGGGCACGTCCGGCAGTGGCGGCGGCGCGTCGTCCAGCAGATCGCCAAAGAGCGAGACCTGACCGGCGACGTTCTGCCTGCGCGTCCTGCCTGCGCCCTCCAGCGCGCGCTCATAGACCGCCATGACCTGCGCGCGCCGCGCGCCCGTCTGATCGAACGCGCCGGCCTTGACGAGGCTCTCGACCACGCGCTTGTTGACCTGGTCGGTATCCACCCGGCGGCAGAAGTCGTAGATGTCGCGATACGCGCCCCCCGTTTCGCGCTCGTGCACGATGGCGTCGACGGCCTTGTCGCCGCAGCCCTTGACCGCGCCCAGGCCGAAGCGGATGCCGCGACGGCCCTGCGCGTCCTGCGAGGCGCTGAAGCGGCGCGCGGACAGGTTCACATCCGGGGGCAGCATCGGGATGTCGTGCTTGCGGCAGTACTGCGTATAGGCGGCGATCTTGGGCGCGTTGCCCGAGACGGAGTTCATCAGCGCGGCGAAGAACTCGACCGGATAGTGTGCCTTGAGGTAGGCCGTCTGCACGGCCACCACGCCGTAGGCCGCGGCGTGCGGCTTGTTAAACGCATAGGACGCGAAGTCCGACATCTCCTCGAAGATCTTCGCCGCGACGTCCTCGCTCACGCCGTTGCGCACGCAGCCGGGCACGACGACCTTGCCGTCCTCCACCAGGCCGTGGATGAAGTACTCGCGCTCCTTGGCCATGACGTCGTGCTTCTTCTTGGCCATGGCGCGGCGCACGAGGTCGCTGCGGCCCAGCGAATAGCCCGCCAGGTCGCGCACGATCTGCATGACCTGCTCCTGATAGACCATGCAGCCATAGGTGACATCCAGGATCGGGCGGAGCTTCTCATGCAGGTAGACGATCTTGGACGGATCCTGCTTGCACTCGATGTAGCGCGGGATGGTATCCATCGGGCCGGGCCGGTACAGCGAGATGGCGGCAATGATGTCCTCAAACGTCTGCGGGCGCATGTTCTGCAAAAACGCGCGCATACCGCCGGATTCAAGCTGGAACACGCCGTCCGTGTCGCCCGCGGAGATGAGCTCATACACCGCCGGATCGTCCAGGGGGATGTCCTCCGGGCGCAGCTCGACGCCGCGCGCGCCCATCATGTCCAGCGCATCGCGGATGACGGTGAGCGTGCGCAGGCCCAGGAAGTCCATCTTGAGCAGGCCGAGCTTTTCCAGCGTGCCCATGGGGAACTGGGTGGTGACGACCTCGTCGTTGCGCTGCAGCGGCACGTAGTCGGTGACGGGCTGTTTGGTGATCAGCACGCCCGCCGCATGCGTGGACGCATGGCGCGGCAGCCCCTCCAGCGTGCGCGAGGTGTCGATCAGCGCGCTCACGCGCGGCTCGTCCTCATAGCGGCGGCGCAGCTCGGGGTTGGCCTTGAGCGCCTTTTCCAGCGTCATGCCCAGCTCCATGGGGATCAGCTTGGAGACCTCGTCGACCTCTGCGTAGGGATAGCCCATCGCGCGGCCCACGTCGCGCACGACGGCGCGCGCGGCCATGGTGCCAAAGGTGATGATCTGCGAGACGTGATCCGGCCCGTAGCGGCGCGCGACGTAGTCGATGACCTCCTGGCGGCGCTCGTAGCAGAAGTCCACGTCGATGTCGGGCATGGAGATGCGCTCGGGGTTCAGGAAGCGCTCAAAGAGCAGGTTGTACTTGAGCGGGTCGAGCGCGGTGATGTCCAGCACATAGGCCACGAGCGAGCCCGTGGCGCTGCCACGGCCCGGGCCGACCATGATGCCGTGGCTCTTGGCGTAGTGGATGAAGTCCCACACGATGAGGAAGTACTCGGCATAGCCCATGGAGATGATGACGGACAGCTCGTACTCCATCCGTTCGCGCGCATCCCCGCGGTCGGGCGCATAGCGCCGGGCGAAGCCCTGCTCGCACAGCTCGCGCAGCATGGACAGCGGCGTCTTGCCCTCGGGCACGGGATAGCTGGGCAGGTGGATGGTGCCAAAGTCGAACGTCACGTCGCAGCGCGCGGCGATCTGCTCGGTGCGCGCGAGCGCGTCGGGCCACTGGGGGAACACGCGCGCCATCTCCTCGGGGGATTTGACGTACAGCTCCTCGCTGTCCATGCGCATGCGGTTCTCATCGTCCAGCGTCTTGCCCGTCTGGATGCACATGAGCACCTCCTGCGCGCGCGCGTCCTCACGGCGCAGGTAATGGCAGTCGTTGGTCGCGACCATGGGGATGCCCGTGCGCTGCGAGACCTGCGCCAGCAGCGGCAGCACCTGCTTCTGGTCGGGCAGGCCGTGATCCATGATCTCGATGAAGTAGTTGCCCTTGCCGAACAGCTCCTGCATCTGCAGCGCGTGGCGGCAGGCGTCCTCCATGCGCCCATCCAGCAGCAGCCTGGGCAGCTCGCCCGAGAGGCACGCCGACAGCGCGATCAGCCCCTCGCTGTGCGCGCGCAATAGCGCCATGTCCACGCGCGGCTTGTAGTAAAACCCGCGCGTCCAGCCCTCGCTGACGAGCTTGACGAGGTTGGCATAGCCCTTCTGATTCTCGCACAGCAGAATCAGGTGATTGCGCACGGCGCTGCGCCGGTCGTCCATGTCCGCGCAGGTGTAGACCTCGCAGCCGATGACGGGATGGATGCCGCGCCTCTTGGCCGCTTCGTAGAAGTCGACCACGCCGTACATCGCGCCGTGGTCGGTGATGGCGCAGTGCGTCATGCCCAGCTCCTTCACGCGGTCGAGCAGGGGCCCGATGCGGTTGGCGCCGTCGAGCAGGCTGTATTCGGTGTGCAGGTGCAGGTGAGCAAAGGCCGGCAAGTCGCATCCCTCCCATTCGTCGGGTTTACCTCTCATTATACCACAGCCCGCCTTGCGGCGAAAGCCAAAAAAGGCGGGACCCTTACGGTCCCGTCAGCGCACCCTGGGCAGCAGGATGGTAAACGTCGATCCCTTGCCCAGCGCCGAGCGCACGCGGATCTTGCCGCCGCTGCTCAGCACAATGATCTTGAGGATGGACAGACCCAGGCCATGGCCCGGCGTCTCGCCCGAACGCGCGGCATCCGCGCGGTAGAACCGGTCGAAGATCGCATTCAGCTCGCTGGCGGAGATGCCCATGCCCGTATCCGACACCGACAGCGCGGCGCTATCCGGCCCGGCCTCGCAGGCCAGCGTGATCGTCCCGCCCTCCGGCGTGTACTTGACCGCGTTGTCCAGCAGGATGCGCAGCGCCTGCTTGAGCGCGCCGCGGTCCGCCTGCACGAGCGCGGCGTCCAGCCGGCCAGTCTGCACCCGGCGCGCGCCTGCGATCAGCTCCGTCTCGCGCAGCGTCTCCTCGACCAGGTCGCGCGCGTCGAACCGCTCCGGCTTCAGCCGCAGTGTCTTCTTGTCGTGCCGTGCCAGAAAGAGCAGCTTTTCCACCAGTTCCTTCATGTTCTGCGCCTCGCTGCGGATCGCCGCGATCGCCTCGTCGCGCACCTGCGGGTTGTCCTTGCCCCAGCGGTCGAGCAAATCCGCATAGCCCTGGATGACCGCGATGGGCGTGCGCAGCTCGTGCGAGGCGTCGGAGACGAACTGCTTTTGCCCGTTGTAGGCCAGCTCGATGCGGTCCAGCATCTCATTGATGACCGCGGCCAGGTCCTTCAGCTCGTTCTTTGTGCCCTCGACGTTGATGCGCCGGCCCAGGTCGTTGACCGACAGCTTCTGCGCCAGCGCCGTGATCTCGTCGATGGGCTCCAGGACATGCGCGTTGATACGCCGGCCCGCGAACAGAAAGCGCGTTGCCCGCAGCGCATCCAGTACCAGCAGCAGTACTGACAGCGCCAGCGCGCCCGCCACGTGCCAGGTCAGGTCGTACACGACATAGCGGCCCTGCGCCGCATACGTCAGCGTCAGGCGCGGCGCGCCGTCGTCCAACGACACGCCCTCCAGCCCGCCCAGGCGGCCGCCCAGCCGCAGCCAATCGGCCGGGCGCTCGTCCAGCGCCTGCGCGCGCACGGCGGGCAGCGCGCTCTGCTCGCCCGCAGCCACGCGCTGCGCGTCGCGCGGGAGCACGGACAGCTCCAGCCCGACCGCCAGCACGAGAAAGACCAGTAGCTCCGTGACGCACATCTTCATCAGGAGGCGCGCATAGTTGAACGAGATGCGCAGTCCCAACGACAGGCGGATGCGGCTGACGGTCTGCACGGCCGCGCGGTGCGTGCGCCCGCTGAGGCGGTTGAACAGGTTGTCGCCGCGGCTTATCGCCTCGCGCCTGCGCGCCCTGCGCGCGTTCTCTCTCGCGCGCCTGCGTTCCCTGCGCGCCGCCTGCGCTCGCGCCTTGCGCTCGCGAACCCTGCGCCTGCGCTCGCGGGCGCGCGCATCCTTCGCCTCATTCCTCATGGCGCAGCATGTACCCCACCCCGCGCACGGTGTGCAGGTATTTGACCCCCGTCTTCTCGTCGATCTTGGTGCGCAGGTAGCGGATGTACACGTCCACGATGTTCGTATCGCCGGCGTACTCATAGCCCCACACGTCGTTGAGCAGCGCGTCGCGCGTGACGACCTGGCCCTGCCGCTCCATCAGGTAGCGCAGCAGGTCGAACTCCTTCTTCGTCAGCGAGATGGGCATGTCTCCATAGGCGACGGCATAGGAGCGCATATCGAGCGTCAACGGGCCCGCGCGCAGCACGCCGCCCTCCGCCCCGCCGCCCGCGCGCGCGCGGCGCTTGAGCAGCACGCGGATGCGCGCGAGCAGCTCCTCGATGGCGAAGGGCTTGGTCATGTAGTCGTCCGCGCCCATGTCCAGGCCCATGACCTTGTCGGACACGTCGTCCTTGGCCGTGAGCATGATGATGGGCGTGTCGCGCTCCTGGCGCACGCGGCGGCAGACCTCGATGCCCGACAGGCGCGGCAGCATCAGGTCCAGCACGATCAGGTCGGGCTGCCAGGCAGCCACCTGCTCCAACCCGCTGCGCCCGTCGCCGCTGACGGCGACCTCGTAGCCCTCGTGCGCGAGCTCCAGCTCGATGAAGCGCGCGATCTTCGTTTCATCCTCGACGATCAGGATCCTGGGCATGGCTTCGTCCTTTCAGGCTGTCTCAGCCGATGGTGATCTCGCTCTCGTTCCCGTCCCCATCGCGGGGCCGCTCCTTGTCGGGCTGTACGTCGTATTCCTGCATAGGCTCGTCGCAGGGGGGATTCACAGGCTCCGCATCGGGCCCTTCCTCCGGCTGCGGCGCGCCGGCCTGCGCCGTCTCGCGCACCGTCCGGGCCGCGTCGCGCCCGGCCTGGGCAAAGCTGCCCGCGGTCTTGCGGATGTTCTCGGCCGCATTGTCCACGATGTCGCGCAGCTCGTCCTCCACGCGCCCATCCCTGCGGCCCGTGCGCAGGTTGATGCGGCAGCCGAACACGAACAGCAGCAGCACGCTGGGGATCATCACGTGCGGCGCAAACAGGAACACGAGCAGCACGTAGAGCACCGGCAGGTTGGCGACCGTCTCGCCCGAGCGGGCGACGAGCAGGTTGGTATGCAGGAACGTCGAAAGGATGCCCTGCCAGTCCGTGCCCCGCTCGCCCTCGCGGCGAAACTCTCGCGCTTCCTTGCGCGCCCTCTGCGCGCGCTCGCCTCCACGCGCGCCCGCCTGCGGCTTGAGCCGGCCGCGGCGCTCCAGGTCCACCAGGCAGCGCGTCAGGTCGCCGCCGTAGCGGTCGAGCAGCTCCAGCGCCTCCTCATAGGAAACATAGGCCTTGGCGCGCAGGTATTCGATCTGTTCCACCGTATAGGTTGCCATAAGGGTCCTCCTTTTCGATCCGCCGGCGGGTCAGGCCCGCCCTCTGTCCCTAGGATAGCACGCGCCGCGCACGGGCGCTTTGGAGCGGCCTTACAGCTTCATGAGAATTCGATTAACGCCTCAGATCCGCTGGCGCGCGTGCGCCCCGGTCCCCGAAGCACGCAGGCCCGGCGCCAGGCTCGCGCGCAGGTCGCACACCGCCTGCACCGCCGCCAGCAGGTTCATCGCCATCGCCGCCGTCATCGGCAGCACGTACTGGCCCGTCAGCGCCGGCACATAGCCCAGCATCGTCGCGCCTGCGACGAGCACGCACACGCGAATGCGCCGCTCATAGCGCAGCGCGTAGAACATCGAGACGAACGCGGGCAGGAAGAAGCTGCGCGCGCTCATACCGGGCAGGAGCATCGGCACGGCCAGCGCGCACAGCAGCAGCGCCTGCCACAGCGCACTGCGCGGCACGTGACGGCGCAGTCGCCAGGCAAGCCACGCGCCCGCGCCCAGCGCAATGCCCGCCGCCCACACGCCTGCCGCCTGCAGGAGGCAGAGCGTCTCCTGCGTGAACCACTTGTTCATCTCGCCCGTGTATACGCCCGGCACGAACTCCAGATAGCCGAACTGCTCGCGGTAGCTCATGCTGGCCGCGGGCACGAACTGGTACAGCGACGGCGCGCAGTACGCCAGCTGGTCCTGCGAGAACGCGAACAGGCGCGCGGGCGAGAGCGCCGCCAGCGCCGTTTCCGGCGAAGCGGCCAGCGCGAGCGGCAGCGCGCACAGCAGCAGCGTCAGCAATGCCTCCGCCAGCGCGCGCGGGCGCAGGCCGCCGTGCGGCCACAGCAGCAGAAGCGGCAGGCAGAACAGCGCCTCCGCGCCGGCCGCATACGCCAGCGCGAACAGCACGGCGCACAGCATCCGACGGCGGCTGAGCAGCACGTACAGCGACAGCACGCACAGCAGCGCGCACAGCGCATCCCACTGCGCCCAATAGGCGCCCGTCAGCCAGGTGAGCGGGCAGTACAGCACCGCCAGCATCGCCAGCGTGCCGCGACGGCGGTCCACAAAGCGCTCGACCAGCGCCCGCGCCGCAAACGCCAGCGCGAAGTCGAACACGATGGAGGCGAGCTTGATCATGTACAGCTCACGGAAGGGGATCCGGCTGATGAGCGCATAGCCGTACACGCCCAGCAGCCCGTAGCGGCCCGCGCCCTGCGAAGCCGCGCTCAGGCCGTCCTGCGCCAGCGCCTCGACGAAGAGCCGCTGCGCCGTGTGGTCCGGCGTCACCTGGTTGAACACCGTCGTGCGCAGCACGTAGGCGCAGGTCAGCGCGAAGTACACGAACAGGAATTCGAGCCACTTCAGGTCGCGGGAGAGGATGGCGTAGCCCAGCACCGCCGCCAGCGGCGTGAGCAGCACCACAATCAGCACGCGGCGCATCTCCCAGGTCTCCACAAAGGACAGGTTGGCCAGCGGACCGGCAAACGCGCTGAACGCCATCAGCCCCGCCGTCGTGGCCAGGGCGAGCAGCAGCTGCAGCGCGCGCCGCCGCCGCTCGCAGAAGGACATCACGTTTCGAATCGCTTGCATATCGTCTTCCTTTCGTGCGTCACACGCGCTCGGGCGCGGACGCCTCCTGCGCGCAGGGCGCATCCGGGCAGGCGGCCTGCCGTGCCCTGAGCTCCGTCAGGATGTCGCGCGCGATGAACGCCAGCGCGGCGATGTTCATCATGGAGGCCACAATCATCGGCACGCCGCGCGCGCGCGTCAGGAAGGGCATGTAGCTGGCAAACGACGCGCCGATCACCAGCATGGGCACGAACGCGCGGCGCGGATAGCGCACGCCGTAGAGCAGACAGAGCATGTCGGCCATGTAGAAGTAGCGGTCGTGCATCTTGGGCAGCACCAGCGGCACAAACAGCGCGCTGAAGGCCGCCATGCGCCACACCTGGTCAAAGCCCAGGAACCGCCGCCGCTTCCACAGGAAGAAGAGCGCCGCCAGCACGATCACCGCGGCGGCGATGAGCGTCGCGTTTTGCAGCCACCACATCGTGTCCAGCGTAAAGTACCAGCGCGTCAGGCTCACGTCCATCGTCTGATGCTCGTCAAACAGCGCGCTCACCCACGGCCACTGGGGCGCGTTGGCCAGCTCGACCTGCGGAAAGAACTGATAGATGCTCGCCGCGTTGTACGTCAGCCGGTCGGAGTACTGCCCCAGCGACTGATTGACGTAGATCGTCAGCGCCGAGAGCAGCGAGCGCCCGGCCAGCAGCGCGGGCACGAGCGTGAGCAGGTACGTGCCCGCAAACGCCAGCGCGTGGCGCCAGCGGTACTTTTTGTGCAACAGTCCGAACAGCACCATCGGGAAGAAGAAGATCGTCTGCAGCTTGAAGCAGAACGCCAGCGACAGCAGCGACGCGGACACCACCGGCCGCCCAGCCAGCAGCGCGTACAGGCACGCCACGACGAAAAACACGTACAGCGCGTCGCACTGGGCCCAGTAGGCGCTGTTCCACCACACCGTCGGCAGCGCGAGCACCGCCAGGAACACCGGCAGCGACGCGCGCTCGTCGATGAAGCGGTGCACCGTCTCCATCATCATCAGCGCGAGCGCGAAGTCGAACGCGACCGACACGAGCTTGATCAGGTACAGGTCCGAAATGGGGCTCCTGGCGATCAGCGCGAGGATATACAGGTACGGCAGGTTGTAGTCGCCGATCTCTTCGCGGATCATGCCAAAACCGCCCTCGCGGAACGTATCGACCCAGCGCTCCAGAAAGGACGCGTAGTCCGCCGACACCTGATCGAACATGTGCAGGCGCAAAAGGAGCGCCGCCACGGCGCCCGCGCACGCCGCGAGGAACGCCGCGGGCGTCATGCGCCTGCGCAGCGCGAGCGCCAGGAGCACGGCCAGCAGCAGCGCGCCCGTCAGGCACGTGAAGGCGGCGCGGTCGCCCTCGCAGGCAAAGCGCGTGAGCGAAGCGATCGGCCCGCCGGCCATGCAGGCAAGCAGGTACAGCGCGGTCAGCGCGGCAGCGAATGCAAAGCGCCATGCGCGCCCCTGCAGGGCGCGCGAGGCGCGGGAGGGGATGCTGTTCAAGGCTGGGAAACCCCTTTCCTGTCGGAACCGGCCGCAGCCGTCCGACGCATAATCACATCTATTATACAAAAATTGCAGGATTTATCAAGGGCAGCGCGAAAAGATCGCAAAAGCCCTTGCGGTTTTTCGCCAAAGCGTTTACAATGAACGTACATCCGGCCCGTCTGGCCGGGCATTTTTCGAAGGAGTGACGAAAGATCATGAGCATTGTGCGCGCCCCCTTCGGCGTCATGCCCTCGGGCGAAGCGGTCGAACAGTACACCCTGCAAAACGCCGGCGGCAGCAGCGTTTCGATCATCACCTACGGCGGCACGCTGACCGCCATCCGCGTGCCCGACCGCGCGGGCAAGCTGTCCGACGTGTGCCTGGGCTTTGACACGTTGGAGAAATACCTGAACGTGCCCGGCTATATGGGCGCGCTCATCGGCCGCTATGCCAACCGCATCGGCGGCGCCCGCTTCACGCTGAATGGCAAGACCTATCCCCTCTATGCCAACGAGGGCGAAAACACGCTGCACGGCGGCAAGGTCGGCTTCAACCGCAAGGTTTGGGCGGCCCAGGCCGTCAGCGAGCCGGGCGTGGAGCGGCTCGTGCTCACCTGCCGCAGCGAGGACGGCGAGGAGGGCTACCCCGGCGCGCTGGACGTGCGCGTCACCTATTCGTTCGACGACGAGGACGAGCTGACGATCCACTACGAGGCCGTGTGCGATCAGGACACCGTCGTCAACCTGACCAACCACTGCTACTTCAACCTCGCCGGCCACAACAGCGGCACCGTCGAGGACCACGTCATCCAGATCAACGCCGACCGCTTCACCGTCGTGCGCCCCGACTCCATCCCCACGGGCGAGCTGCGCCCGGTCGACGGCACGCCGTTCGACCTGCGCGCGGGCCTGCGCATCGGCGACGGCCTGTCCCGCATCGGCGAGGACGAACAGATGCGCTTTGGCAAGGGCTATGACCACAACTTCGCCATCTCCTGCGAGGGTGAGGGCGTCGTCAAGGCCGTGGAGCTGTACGATCCGGCCTCCGGCCGCGTGATGGAGACCTTCACCGACATGCCCGGCGTGCAGTTCTACAGCGCCAACATGCTCGAGAGCGACTTTGCGGGCAAGGACGGCGTGATGTACGGCCATCATGCGGGCCTGTGCCTGGAGACACAGTTCTTCCCCGACTCGCCCAACCGGCCGGAGTTCCCCTCCTGCACGCTGCGCGCGGGTCAGAAGTACGACTACACCACCGTGTACAAGTTCTCCGTGCGCGAGAACGCCTGATCCCAGCCCGTCAGCCGGCGCGTTCCTTCGGGAGCGCGCCGCTTTTTTTATTTCACGCGCCGCCGCATCGCGTTGAGCCTGCGCGTGAGCGGGTAGTCGCGCGCGAAGTACAGCTCTTCCGTCTCCGCGCGCACGCAGGACTCGCCCGCGTCCCGCCGCAGCACGACCCCGCAGGCCAGCCCCGGGTACGCCCGCGCGGTGAAGCAGACCTTGTGCGCATAGGGCAGCGCATCGAATGCGCGCAGCTGCGCCTCCGTCGCGCCGTTCTGGTCGCAGAACTTGACCAGCAGGTTGTCCCAGTTGATCCGCGCGGCGCGGCGCGTCCACTTCGCGCGCGCCTCCCGCTCGTCCGCGTAGTGCATGAAGAAGACCTCCACGTCCAGCAGCCGCGCCACGGGATAGCGGCCGTAGCCCGGATCCACCGCGCGCAGCGCCGCTGCATGGCGCGACGCGGCCGGATCGATGAACGCCAGCGGCGCGGCCAGGTAACGCCGCGGGTTCCGCAGCAGCCGCAGGTAGTCCTCCGGCATGAAAAACAGCCCCGCCGTGGGCGTGCGGTACGGCAGCCCATAGCGCTGATAGACAAAGCCGCCGAAGCAGTTGTTCGACAGCACGGTGAAGTCGCGATTGCGCAGCGCCGCCCGTCGCAGCGCCTTGCGCGCCGCCTCCATGCGCCGCCTCAGCGCCCACCACGGGCGCAGCACGCGCTCGCCCAGCGCGCGCTTGACGGATTCCCTGTTCATGTGCCCTCCTGCGCGGCCCTGCGCGCATCCTTTTTCTTCATTATAACGCGGCGCGGCGGGGCTGACAAGTTGACATTCCGGCCCAGGCCTGTTACAATGCTCATAGACATCAATGCGCCCCCGGCCTGCCGGGCCCCGGGCGAAACGGAGGTATGGCTTCTATGAAGCGTGTATTCGTGCTCCTCGCGATGCTGTTCGCGTGCGTTCTCGCGCTTTCCGGCTGCCAGGCGCTCGGCGGGCTGGGCGCCACGCCCACGCCGATCCCGACCGCCTCCCCCTCGCCCACGCCCTCGCCCACGCCGGAGCCCACGAAGGATCCGACCATCAATGAGGACATGCCTGCGCTCGATCCGACGCAGCCCGGCCAGACGCCCGTGCCGATCGACCCGATCGACATGCCCACGCCTACCCCCACGCCCACGCTCGATCTGGAGTACGACACCTTCTCCTCCAGCGCCGCAGGCTTTGCCTTCAGCAAGCCCACGACCTGGATCCAGACCCAGGGCACTGTCGCCGAGTTCGTACAGTACGTCGAGCCCTCCGCCGAGGCCTCCGCGCGCGAGGACAGCGGCTACCCCACCCGCCTGACCATCGTCAAGTATCAGAAGGGCACGCCCCAGACTGCCGACGACGCGCGCGACCAGCTCACCTCCGTCGTCCAGGAGCTCGCCTCCGAGTTCCAGGAGATGACCGTCAACGATACATACGGCAGCCTGTCCATGGGCGGCGGCAGCGGCTACTACGTGTACTACCGCGGCGTCGTGGCCGATCCCTCCAACCCTGCCGTCACCTACTCGGTGCGCGGGCGCGCGGGCGTCGTCGCCATCGGCCAGGCGCTCTACCAGATCCGCATCTCCACCCCCGCCAACCTGTTCGAATACTATCAGGGTGTCTACCGCACGGCGCGCAATTCCTTCGACGTGCTGTAAGCCCTCTACCGGCCCCTTGGGGCCGGTTTTTTTTGCATTTTAGGCGCATCCCCTGCACGAAACCATTTACTACATCCGTCTTATAGATAAAAGATGCAAACGGGGGAGATGGAGACATGCCACACCTGAATCGCCGGTTGTCCGCGCTGCTCCTCGCAGCGCTGCTGGTCGTGCCCGCCGCCGCACTGGCCGAGGCTACACCCACTGAGGCCACGCCCACAGCGGCTGCGCTCGCCGAGGCCACGCCTGCCGAGGCCACGCCCATGCAGGCCACGCCTGTTGAGGCCACGCCCGCAGAGGCTACGCCCGAATGGCCTGAGGGCGCACTGATCGCTACGACGATGTATCCCCTGGGAACGGAGCTGTGCACCGAGCGCACGCCCGACACGCAGGTGGACGCCCTGCCCGAGGGCACGGAGCTGAACGTGCTGGAGCTGGGCAGCTGCTGGTGCCGCGTGCGCACGGCCGACGGCCGGGAGGGCTATGTGCCTACGATCTACTTGCTCTTCGGGACGTCGAACCAGCTTGCGTTCGTGACGGTGCAGGCGGGCCCAACGGCCGTGCACCGCAATCCCTTCATCGCCTCGGAGACGCTCGCCGTCTGTCCGCCGGGCCAGATCTTCGCCGTGCTGGGCGAGGAGGGCAGTTTTACGCGCGTGGCCACGCCGGAGATGACGGGCTATGTGCGCACCGAGCGCCTGGACGTGCGCCTCGCCGAGGATATGATCGGCGCGCGCGTGCGTGTGGTCTACCCTGACGACCCCGCGCGCGAGACGACGGTCAACCTGCGGGCCGAACCGGACCTGGACGGGCGGCTGATCTGCCAGGTGCCCACGGGCACGGAGGTGCTGTGGCTCTTCGATCGGGACGAGTGGTACATCGTGGAGACGGACGGCCTGCGCGGCTACATGATGGCGCAATACCTGGAACCCATCGAGTGATACGCGGAGGAGGAATGGGGAATGAAGCGGAAGAACGCTGCGGCGCTGTTGTGCGCGCTGCTGCTGTGCTGCCTGGCGCTGACGGCGCAGGCGGGCGCCAGCCAGGTGGGCGTCGTCGTCAACGACGTGCCGACCAACCGTCTGCACCTGCGCACGCTGCCCTCCACGGACGCGGATTCGCTGGGCAAGTACTACACGGGCGTAGAGGTCGAGGTGCTGGACGCGTCGAACTTCGGCGACTGGGCAAAGGTGCGCGTGCGCGGCGTCGAGGGCTTCATGCTCAAGACGTTCCTGCACATCGGGACGGACCTGAACGTCGCGCCCGCCATGCCCGAGGGCATCGTGAACAACCCGAACCCTGCCGACCGGCTGAACCTGCGTCAGCGGCCGACCGAACGCTCCGAATCGCTGGGCAAGTACTACAACGGCACGAAGGTGACCGTGCTGGGCATCCGCGACAACTGGTATCACGTGGACGTCGGCGGCCAGAGCGGCTTCATGCGGGCGGAATACCTGTACGTGGAGGGCATCGACGATGGCTCCGGCTCCACCGGCGGATCAACCGGCGGCTCGACCGGCGGGTCGGTCACCGGCTATGCGACCGTCAACAACCCCGACCCGGCGGACCGGCTGCACCTGCGCACGTGGCCCTCGACGGACGCGCCGTCGCTGGGCAAGTACTACAACGGCGTGGCGGTGCGGGTGCTGAGCCAGCGCGGCGACTGGACGCACGTGGAGGTGGAGGGCGTCGAGGGCTGGATGCTGAGCCGCTACCTCAGCTTCCCGACGTCCGCGGTGGGCACGGACGTCCCCAGCGCCATTCCCATCGCCTACGTGAACAACCCGCGCCCCACGGACCGGCTGAATCTGCGCCAGGCCGCGGATGAGGATACCGACTCGCTGGGCAAGTACTACAACAACACGCGCCTGGAGGTGCTGGGCGTGTGCGACGGCTGGTACCACGTGCGCGTGCTGGAGGACGGGCGCACGGGCTACATGGCCGCCGCCTATGTGACGCTTGCCGATCTGCCGTATATGGCCTACGGCGCCTATGCGGTGCCGGGCGACCTGCCGGTGGGCTACTATCTCGTGACCGGGCAGAGTGCGTCCGTGGCCCTCACGTATGCGGACGGCCATACGCTCTCGCTGAATGGCGCCACGGTCGCGGACAGCTATGTGATCTACCTGACCACGGGCATGCATGTGCGCGTGAACGACGGGACGGCCCTCGAGCACATCCTCGCCCGGCCCTATGTGTCGGACAAGACGGCGATGGCCTTCGCGGGCATGGCGCTGCTGCGCATCGGCACGGACTACCCCACCGGCGCGGCAATCGTGCGCCCCGCGCCGGGCTGCGTCGCGGGCGCCTATACGCTCTATGACGCCGCATCCGGGCAGGAGCTGGAGTCGGGCAAGGTCGAGGGCGAGATCGCCTTCGATCTGCGGGAGGGCACCAACCTGCGCCTGTATGACTGCGTGATCTCCACGAACGGCTGACAGCCGGTCATATATAAACGCGGGGGACGAGCATCGTCCCCCGCGCCCTTTGTCGTTCAGTTTGCCAGCGTCAGCAGCCCCGCGCAGTCGGACATCCGCTCAAACGTCAGCCGCGGCAGGAGGGGCCGCAGCTCGTCAAAGACGAAGTAGATCTCGTCCGCATCCCAGCCGTCGCCCGCCTGCGCCCGGCATGCCTCCAGCTGCGCGCGGGTCTCAAACGCCACGTCCCCCACGTAGATGCGGCCCCGCTCGCTCAGCAGCGGCAGCAGCTCCCGCAGGAAGGTCACCTTGCGCGCGTCGGTCAGGTGGTGCAGCGAGTACGTGGCGATGATCGCGTCATACCTGCGGCCCTTGAGCGCCTCTGCCAGGCCCTGCGCAAAGTCGCCCTTGTACAGCCGGGCCTGCGGCATCTTCGCCTGCGCGCGCTCGACCATCCGCTGCGAGAAGTCCTGGCCAAAGATCTCGCAGCCCCGCTCATACAGCCGGGCGGCGAGCACGCCCGTGCCAAACCCGATGTCCAGCACGGACCGCGCGGAGCCCTCCAGCACCCGCCGGTAGATCTCGCCGAGCACGGCCCTGTAGCCCGCAAAGGGATACGCGCCCTCCTCGTCGCACAGCCCGACGCTTCGGTCATAGTCATCCGCCCACAGGTCAAATCCCCGGTCGCTCAGCATTTGTCGTCTTCCTCCATTTTCTTCTCGTCGCCCTGCGCCGGCTGCCCGTTCTCCGCCCGGGCGCGCGCGTCGAAGTAGGCGCGCACGGCCTCCGCGGCCGGCCGGCTCATGCCCTGCACGGCGCACAGCGCCTCCACCGACGCCTCGCGCAGCGCCGCGACGGTGCGAAAGTGGTTGAGCAGCGCGCGGCGGCGCGTGGGGCCGATGCCCGGGATGTCCTCCAGCTGCGAGTGGATGCTCGCCTTGCCGCGCAGGTTGCGGTGGTGCGTGATGCCGAAGCGGTGCGCCTCGTCGCGCACGCGCTGGATGAGGTGCAGCGCCGGGCTGTGGCGGTCCAGCAGGATGGACTCCGCCTGCCCCGGCAGGAAGATCTCCTCCAGCCGCTTGGCCAGGCCGAAGATCGGCACGTCAAAGCCCGCCTGCAGCATGGCGCGGCGCGCGAAGTCCAGCTGTTCGGGGCCGCCGTCGATCAGAATCAGGTCCGGCAGGTCGGTAAACTTGCCCTCGGCCGGGTCGCGCCCCGCCGCCTCCAGCTCCGCCCGCTCGCGCTTGGCGTGCTCGAACCGGCGGGTGATGACCTCGTTCATGGACGCGAAGTCGTTTGCGCCCACGACCGTCTTGATGCGGAAGTGGCGGTATTCCTTCTTGGCCGGCATGCCGTCGATGAACACGACCATCGACGCGACGGACAGCACGCCCTGCGTGTTGGAGATGTCGTAGCCCTCGATGCGCCGCGGATAGCCCGCCATGCCCACCGCCTCGCCCAACGCCTTGGCGGCGCCGACGGTGCGCGTCTGCTGGCTCTCCAGGCGCGCGTTGCGCTTCTCCAGCGCGTCCTTGGCGTTCTTGTGCGCCATCTCCACGAGCTGGTGCTTCGTGCCGCGCTGGGGCATGCGCAGCGTCACCTTTGTGCCGCGCTGCTCGCTCAGGTAGCGCTCCAGCTCCTGCGCGCCGGGCGTGAGCGATTCGACGATCAACTCCGAGGGGATCATCTGCGCGTCCTCGTAAAACTGCGGGATGAAGCTCTCCAGCACCTCCGCAGGTGGCAGGTCGCCCGCGCGTTCGAGCGCGAAGTGCTCCCCGCCGATCATGTGCCCGCCGCGCACGAACAGCACCTGCACCATCGCGTCCAGGCCGTCCTGATGCACCGCCAGGATGTCCTGATCGCCGCCGCGCACATCGATGGCCTTCTGCCGCTCCATCAGGCCCTCCACCGCGCGGATGCGGTCGCGATAGACGCCCGCCTGCTCAAAGCGCATCGCCGCGGCCGCCTCCTGCATCTTCTTTCGCAGGTCGCGCAGTACGGGCTCGCTCTTGCCCGAGAGGAACTCGACCACCTGATCCACGTACAGGTGGTATTCGTCGCGCGTGCACAGGCCCGCGCACGGGGCCAGGCACTGGCCGATCTGGTGATGCAGACAGGGCCGGCGCGGCCTGTCCATCGCATAGGCGCACGTGCGCAGCGGGAACACCTGGCGCAGCACATCCAGCACCTCGCGCACGCTGCCCCCGCCCATGTATGGCCCGAAGTAGCGCGCGCCGTCCTTCTCCACGCGGCGCACCATCTCCACGCGCGGGAAGTCCTCGGCGACATTTACGCGCAGGTAGGGGTAGTGCTTGTCGTCCTTGAGGAGGATGTTGTAGTAGGGCTTGTGCAGCTTGATGAGGTTGCACTCCAGGATCAGCGATTCGAGGTTGGAGTCGACCAGGATGACGTCAAAGTCATCGATCTTCTCGACCATGGCCGCCACCTTGGGCGTGTGCTCGCGCGTCTGGAAGTACGAGCGCACGCGGTTTTTGAGGTTCTTGGCCTTGCCGACATAGATGATCTGTCCGTTGGACTTCATCAGGTAACATCCGGGGCTGTCGGGCAGCTTTTGGATCTTGAGGCGCAGCAGTTCGTTCATGCGGGGCGTCCTTTCGGTTGGGGTGCGGCCGCAGGCCGGTCAGGGGCGTCAAAGCCCGAAAAAGGAACCAAGGCTGTTCGCTCTTGGTTCCTTGGAGTACGTTTATGCAATTATCGGGATCGGGAACCTCGCAATTTCGCTTTGGGGTTATCCGTCTTTCTTGCCGTCCATGTCGTTCATGTCTTGCATGCCGTTCATCGGAATGTCTTGAAACTCGGATTGCCCATCTATCGGTCGGTCCGTTTCGCCGAAGGTTGAACGATTGATCCGTCTGTCTGGGATAAGTCTAACGTCTTCGCGTCATCTATCTCAAATATCGATTCGCCCTGTCGAATCCTCTGATTCTGCCGCCTGCTGCGATATGCGTCCGGCTCTTCGCGCCGCGACCCTTGGGTCTTGATGCGAATGCTTTCCGAATGGCTGACCTCGTTTCGGAATCCAAACGATCCTGTCTGCTTCGCTTTTGGAATCCCAGATGAATTCTTACTCGCTCGGCGCTTGAGAATCCGTAGATTCTTCCATGCTTTGCTTTCTGAATCCTCGTCGATTCTTACTCGCTACGCTCTTCCGAATCCGGTCGATTCTTACTTTCTTGTCGTTCTCGGGGAGAAATGATTCTTACTCGCTTCGCTTTCCGACTGTCTTTCGACCCTTACTCGCGCCGCTTTCGGAACGCTTACATTCTTACTCGCCCCTGAGCCTTACGCATCGCATTGCTTCGTTTGGCGAATCTGTGCCAGATGGAAATCCTCTTGCGGTTTACCGTTCCTGAGTGATAAACGCCCATTGGAAAATGCGGTTGGATTAGGTTTCCGGCTCCTCTTCTTCGACATCGTCGTCTTCCGTGAAGCGCGTCTGAACGACTTCGATGAGCTGGTCGAGCAGAGCTTCGTCCGGGGGAATGAACTCTTCCATTTCCTCTCCGTCTTCACTCACCGTGCTGACGACCTTCATGATATAAACCGTATGCTCGCACTCGTCATCGCATTCACACGCGTCATCTTCACACGAGCAATCGCATGCTTCCTCGTCGGCGTCGCAGAGAACTGCATACTCTTCACCATTGTAGAAGAAGTAATCCATGACTTCCAGAAGCAGCTTATTGCCGTCCTCGTCGGAGAATTCGACGATGTCGCGATCTTCCTGCTGCATTTCTTCCTGGTTCATTGGAATCGCCTCCCATTCGGTGTCAGCTACAGTTCGGAGAGCCGCTTTATGCTTCTCTCTCGTTCCGTCTATATTATAGCCTATTGCTGCGCGAAATGCAAGCGAAAAGCAAAAAAAATCACAAAAGAAACTGTTCGCATTGCCAAATTCCTGGGAGATCAACGGCCGCCTGCCAGGCGTACGTCGCGCCCCAGAAAGCGGATCGCGCGCGTGCGGCGGGTGTCCAGCAGGCGCGAGGAGACGCGCTCCGTGTAGGCGGCCTGCAGGTCGGAAAGCGACAGGTTGGTGCTGACCACAAAGCCGCGCTCCGCGGCGATGCGCTCGCTGAGCACGTGGTAGAGCGCCTCGATCGTCACATTCTCGAGCATTGGCTCTGCGCCCAGGTCATCCAGCGCCAGCAGGTCGCACGTGCACAGTGCCCGCGCCGTCTGCGCGCTGCGCTCATCCCAGCGCTGGGCGCGCATCACCTCCACCAGGCGGTAGGCCGTCACGCGCAGTACCGTCATGCCGCGCTCGAGCACGCGCTGGGCGATACAGTTCATCAGAAACGTCTTGCCCAGGCCCGTCGCGCCGAAGAAGAGCAGGTTGCGCTCCGGCGCGCGCGGGTATTCGTCCGCATAGCGCTCGCACAGCGCGCGCACGCGCTCCATGTAGGCGCGCTGCGTGACCTCCTGCCCCGGGAGCGGTTCGTCGGGAAACACGCCCGCGTCGAACGCGGCAAAGTTCTCCCGCTCCAGCCCCGCCAGGCCCTCCTCGCGGTACAGGCGCTGCAGCATCCGCTGGCGCAGGCACGCGCATTGCTCGTGCACCGGCTCGCCCACGTAGCCCGTATCGCGGCAGATCGGGCAGCGATAGACTGGCTGCAGGTAGTCCTCCGGCAGCCCCAGGCGCACCAGCTCCGCGCGCAGCGCGGCGTTGATGCGCTCCAGCTCGGATTGCAGCCCGTCCGCCAGGCGCTGCGCCTCCCGCGGTTGCGCAAACGCTGCGCGCATGCGCGCATAGAAGACCTCCTCCCGGCGGGCGATCAGCTCCCCCGCCGCCTGCGATCGCCTCGCCACCTCTTCCCGGCGGCGGATCTCCTCGCGCCGGTTCAGCGCGCGCTGGTTTTCATATTCGGCCAGCAGCTCGCGCAGCACGTTCTCCCGGTTCATCATGCCTTGCCGCCCTCCCCGTCCGTCTCGCCGTCCTTCATGATGTCGAAGAACAACGCGTCCATCTCCTCGTCCGTGTAGCTGCGCTGACCGTAGCGGTGCTTGGCCACCTCGCGCACCGGACGCGCAGTCCGGGCCTGTCCCTGGCCCGCATGCCGGTCGTGCTCGGCCCGCGCCGCCTGCACGTCGCCGATGCCAGCCGCATGCCAGCTTTGCAGGATGCGATCGGCAAAGGTCATGGGCGCACTCTTGCCCGCGGCGTAGGAGGCGGCCAGCAGCACCACATCCATGGGCATGGCCAGCTCGCCCTGCCAGCGGCGCAGCAGCGCGCGGTCGGCGGCGCTGGACCGCGCGTCCATGCCGGCGGCCTCGTACACGCGCGCGAGCAGGCCGTCGTCCTGCTGCGCGGCGCGCAGCTGCGCGTCCATCGCCTCGCGCGTGAACAGCCCCTTGCGCGCACAGGCCTCCAGCCGCCGCTCCAGGTCCGCCAGGGTGCTGTCGCCCTTGCGGCGGGCGGCCTTGGCCGCAGTCTCGATCGCCTCCAGCTCAAAGCCGCGCGCCAGCCACCCGGCGACGGTCCGCTCGTCCTCCTCGGTGGGCGCGGTGTTCACGCGCCGCAGCGCCGAGAGCACCCGGCGCGCATCCGCTGTGCGGGTGCGCTCCTGCGCCAGGCGCTCCGCCACGCGCGCGCCGCCCGCGCTGCGCTGGCGGGCGAGGATCGCATCCAGATAGGCCATGCTGGGGCTGGCGCTCTTGGTCGTCTCGGCGCAGGCGTCCTGCACGTCCTGCGCGCTGAACCCCCACTGCTTCACCCACTTCTCGTAGAGCATCTCCTCGTCCTGCGTCGGGTTGCGCCGCTGGCCCAGCCTGCGCAGCACGCGCAGCAGCCCCTGGCGCATCTCCTTGGACGAGCGCGTCATCTCCTCCACATCCTCGATCGTCGTCACGCCGCTGCGCGCCCACTCCTGGGCGATGGCGTCGGCCTTCTCAAAGGAGAAGCGCACGCCCAGCACGTCGATGCAGTGTCGGATGAGCATGAGCACGACCTCCTGGGGCAGCTGCAGCGTCTCAATCCAGTCGTAGACGCGCTGATAGTCCTGCTCGTACAGGCGGCGCTTCTTGTCAAAGAGGCTGCGCAGCTCCTCGTTGAACTCGCGGTAGCGGTACACGTCCTGCGAGGGATCCGCGCTGGTGAGCTGCGCCTGCTTGAGGTTTTTGTAGGCGTAGCGCACGGGGTTGTCGCCCACGCGGCGCACCGCGCCCTGGCGCTCCCAGTACTGGAACGCGCGGAAGACCGTGTCCTCGTCCACGCCCAGGTCCTTGGCCATGGTCGCCAGGCTCATCCGCTCGGCGGGATGATAGCACTGCATCAGGCCGTAGATGTAGACCTTGACGAAATCGCCAGGCGCGCGCAGCATATACTCCTGAATGAACAGGTTCTCCAGCGGCGTGCAGTCAAACAGCGCATAGGCGTCCTGAAACGTGCAAAAGGACATGGATCACTCTCTCCCGTAT
>CHCFC05602__coassemble_152_pt1 | contig 44333 bp, 41 predicted proteins | sample CHCFC05602__metabat2_high_PE_016 | metagenome-assembled genome bin CHCFC05602
TAAACCTTTTTCATCTGTAAAGTATACAATGAGCGCACAGATATGTCAACCCAAAAAGAGATAATGGTTTACATCAATTGAGCAACACGACGCCCAGATTGAGGTAGCATGCGAAGGCGGTCCATAGCAGATAGGGGACCTGCAGCAGCGCGGCAAGGGGATCCACGTGCAGGAAGCACTCGAGCATGGCGATGACGAGAAAGAGGAGCACGCACAGCTCCCAAAACGCCAGCGCAAAGGCATGCATGCGGAAAAACAACGGAACCCACGCGGCGTTGACGAACAGCTGAAGCGCGGCGACGAGCAGCGCGGCGCGGCGCATGGGGGAGCGGCTCTCATAGACGAGGGTCAGAGACAGGGCCATCAACCCATATAGTGCGGTCCAAACGACGGGGAAGACCGCAGACGGCGGCGCGAGCGGCGGCAGCGTCAGCGACTGATAGGTGGAAAAATGCCCCAGCGCAAGCAGCGCGGCGGCGGCGCCCGTGCCCAGACAGACGGCCAGGGCGGCGTAGAGCGTGGGCAGGCCGACGGTGCGGCCGCCCGGCAGGGCCAGCGTTTTCACGAGGATCCATCCCTTCCGGCGCGCAGCGCGCCTCTTTTCGCTAAGGATGCGCGAAAAACGCGCGCAATATCCGCGCTTTTGCGTGACAGAACGCGCGCTTGCTGCTATAATGGAAGGCGTGCAATTTTAGGAGGGATTTTGGATGGCGGACGTGCTACTTCGCGCAGGGGTTCTGCTGTGCACTGTGGCGCTGGGCTACGCGCTCAAGCGCGCGGGACTTTTTGGCCAGACGGACTATCGCATCGTCTCTCGAATCGTGTTGAACGTGACGCTGCCGGCCGCGGTCATCACCTCCTTTTCGACGGCGACGCGCGATCCGTCGCTGTTCATCATCGTGCCCATGGGACTGGGGTGCTGCCTGGCGGCCTTCTTTCTGGCGATGGTCTACTCGCGGCGCATGTCGCGCGAGGACCGCGTGTTTTACATGCTGAACGTGCCGGGATACAACATCGGCTGCGCGACGCTGCCGTTTGCGCAGGGCTTTCTGGGGCCGACGGGCGTCGTGGCCACGTGCATGTTCGACATCGGCAATGCGGTCATGGTCTCGGGCGGCGCCTATGCGCTGACCGCCGCGGTGACGGGCAAGCGCAGCGAGCCGATGGCGCGCATGGTTGTAAAGCGGCTGCTGTCCTCGGCGCTGTTTGACACCTACTTCATCGCCTTTCTGCTGATGGTCTTTCAGATCCGCCTGCCTGGCCCCATCGTGCAGTTTGCGCAGAATGCGGGCGCGGCGAACACGTTTCTTGCCATGTTCATGATCGGCCTGATGATGGAATTTCCCAAGACGGGCGATCAGCTCTCCCGCGCGCTGCACACGCTCGCGCTGCGCTATGGCGTGGCGGTCGTGCTTGCGTTGGCGGCATGGTTCCTGCTGCCGATGGGCGTGGAGGTTCGCCGCGCGATCGTGCTGGCGGTGTTCTCCTCCATCTCCACGCTGTCGCCTGTGTTTACGGACAGGCTGGGTGGGAACGCGGCGCTGGCGGGCATGACCAACTCGGTGTCCATCCCGATCAGCCTGCTGATCATGACCGGCCTGCTCATTGCGTTTGGAGTGTAAGGAGGCAAAATGGCAAAACTGTACTTTCGCTATGGGGCGATGGGCTCCAGCAAGACGGCCCAGGCGATCATGGTGGGCTATAATTATGCGGAGCGCGGCCAGCGGGTGCTGATGCTCAAGCCCAGGCTGGATACGCGCGACGGCGAGCGAACCGTGCGCTCGCGCTGCGGGCTGGAGACGGACTGCGCATTCGTCGAAGAACTGGATGAAATCGACGCGTCGGCCTATGCGTGCCTGATCGTCGATGAGGCGCAGTTTTTGACCAAGGCGCAGGTCGAGCAGCTCGTGCGCGTGGTGGACGAGCTGAACGTGCCGGTCATCGCTTACGGGCTGCGCGCGGACTTTCAGGGCAAGCTCTTCGAGGGCAGCCAGTGGCTGATGGCTTGGGCGGATACGATCGAGGAGGTCAAGACCATCTGCTGGTGCGGGCGCAAGGCGACGTTCAACGCGCGCGTGCAGGATGGGCGCGTTGTCAAGCAGGGCGATCAGATCCTGTTGGGCGGCAGCGAACAGTACGTCAGCCTGTGCCGCAGGCATTGGATGCAGGGCGATTTGGGGCCGTTTGAGGCGCTTCATATGGAGGATTGAAGAAAATGAAGGTAATCTGTGTGGTCGGCATTCGCAAGTCGGGCAAGACGACGATCGTGGAAGAGCTGACGAAGGAGCTGGTCCGGCGCGGCAGGCGGGTCGGCACGGTGAAGACGGTGTTCTGCCCATCGTTTGGGATCGACGATCCCAAGAGCAATACCGCGCGCCACGCGCGAGCCGGCGCCGTCACGGTCACGGCGCGCGCGCGTCATGAGACGACGGTGATCTACAAGCATGCGCTCACGCGCTCGCAGATCCTGTCGCACTATGCGGACGTCGACTACGTGCTCATGGAGGGCGATTATCACGTGCGCGCCCCGCGCATCGTCGCCGCGCATGGCGAGGCGGACGCGCGCGAGCGCATCAACGAGCTGACGGTGGCGGTATCCGGTCGCATCGCCGACGGCATCGACGCGCTGGACGGGCTGCCCGCCCTCAGCCCGCTGACGCAGATCGGCGCGCTGTGCGATCTGGTCGAGGCGCATGCGCTGGAGGCGGACGCGTTCGACCCGGACGATCCGCTGCCCGATCCCGCCGCATCCGGGGACGACTTCTGCCAGTGCGGCTGCCACAAGAACGCCCGGAAGCAGGACGAGGTGACCGTGACCGTCGGCGGGCGGACGCTGACGCTCACGCCCGAGCAGGAGCAGACCGTCCGCGCCTGGGCCGGACGGGCTTGAACCCCAAAAACGCCGCGGAGCGCACAGTCGCGCCCCGCGGCGTTTTTGGATGGATTCAGCGCAGGCGGTATCCGGCCCGCGTCCAGTCGCAGGCGTTCTCCAACGCGCGCGCCACACGCTCCAGCGCGTCCTGCTCCAGCCCGCCAAAGCGCGCCGGCCGGGGGCTGTCCACGTCCAGCACGCCGATGACCCGCCCCTCGTGAAAGAGGGGCACCACCAGCTCCGAGCGCGACGCGGCGTCGCAGGCGATGTGCCCCGGAAAGGCATGCACATCCGCGACGACCAGCGTGCGTCCCTGGGACGCCGCCGCGCCACACACCCCGCGCGTGAGCGCAATGCGCCGGCAGGCGGGCTTGCCGCAGAAGGGGCCGAGCACGAGCTCGCCGCCGTCCATCAGGTAAAAGCCGCACCAGTTGACATCACGAAGGGTCTCGTAGAGCAGCGCAGCGGCGTTGGCCAGGTTGACCAGCGGGTGACGCTCGCCCTCGAGGAGCGCTTGCACGGCGTCGGGCAGATCGCGCAGCGCGTCGTCCGGCGCGTCCGCGCAGGGCGCATCCGTCGAACCGAAGCCGCCGTTGCGCACGGCCATGGCCTCGTCGTCCTCCGTGATGCCAAAGGGCAGCAAGAGTCCCTGCATGAACGCGGACCCGGCGGGCAGCGAGAGCGTCTTACCCGCGCGGCCGTCGTTGAACACGCGTGCCAGGATATGACCTTCGTTGTCCGAAAGGGCATAGTCCGAATCGATGACGCCGACGGTATTATCCAGCTGCAGGCGGTACTTGAAGCCCAGGCCGCTGCGCGGCGCGAGCACGAGCGCCCAGCCGGGATCGATCAGCGCGCGCACGCCCGTGGCGATGAGCGCGCCTTCGCCCGGCGCGAGCGTCAGCGGGGCGGGCAGAAAGAAGTCGTACCCGGCGGAGCCGCGGGTCGCCCGGCGCGGCAGGACAACGGCCTCGTAGGCCGCGCCCGCTTCGCTGTGCGGGCCGGGAAAGTCCGCCTGAAAGCGCGGCAGCGAGACCTTTTCAAAGCGAGCAATGCGCTGCATGGACATCATCCTCTCCGTACGTGGCCGGGCGGATCGCGCCCGGCATACCGACAGTATACGGGCTGTGCGAAGAATTGTCAACGCCACTGGACGGCGCCTGCCGGATGTGCTAGAATATCCTCGAACCCCCATGGCCGCGGGGCGGCCCTGAGTAAAGGAGAAGATGCGATGACAAGTCACGAAATGGCGGAGCTGTGGGCGACGCACCCCTCTTTTGACGAGGAGACGCGCTCGAAGGCGCGCGAGATTCTTTCGCGTCCGCAGGAAATCGCCAGCTGCTTCGGCACGGACCTGACATTTGGAACGGGCGGCCTGCGCGGCGTGCTGGGCGTGGGAACCAACCGTATGAACGTATATACCGTCGCGCGCGCGACGCAGGCGTTGAGCCGGTACCTGCTCAAGAACGGCGGGCATGGCGTTGCCATCGCCTATGATTCCCGCCACTGCTCCCAGCAGTTTGCGTTCGTCGCGGCGGGCGTCCTGGCGCAAAACGGCATTGTCGCGCACATCTATCCGCGCCTGATGCCCACGCCCATGCTCTCCTTTGCCGTGCGGGCGCTTGGATGCGACGCGGGCATCGTCATCACGGCCAGCCACAATCCCGCCCAGTACAACGGCTACAAGGTCTATGGGCCGGACGGCTGCCAGATCACTGAGGAGGCGGCTGGTGCGATCATCGATGAGCTCGAGTCGGTGCCGCACACGGGCATGGCTTGGCTCTCGCCGGAGGAGGCCCAGGCGCGCGATCTGCTGGTGGAGATCCCGCAGCAGGTATGCGACGACTTTGTGGCGCGCACGCTTGCCTGCCGTGTCGATCCCAAGGCCTGCGCGCCGCTGCGCGTGGTGTATACGCCGCTGCACGGCACGGGTCTGGAGCCCGTGCGCCGCGTGCTGGGCAGCATGTCCGGCGTGCAGGTGATCGAGGTCGCGAGCCAGTGCCGGCCCGACGGCGACTTCCCGACTTGCCCCAAGCCCAACCCGGAGCTGCGCGAGGCGCTCCGCCTGGGCCTGGAGACGGCCGCTGCGGAGAGGGCGGATCTGCTCATCGCCACTGACCCGGACTGCGACCGGGTGGGCGTCGCCGTGCGCGATGCGAGCGGCGCGTATGAAGTGCTGACCGGCAATGAGGTGGGTCTGCTGCTGCTGGAGTATCTGCTGCGCACGCGCAGGGCGCAGGGCAATCTGCCTGAGCGGCCGGTGGTCGTCAAGACCATCGTCACCAGCGACCTGGCCTTCGCGATTGCCAAGACCTATGGCGCGCAGGTCGTTGAGGTGCTCACGGGCTTCAAGTACATCGGCGAGACCATCGGCCGGCTGGAGCGCGCGGGGGAGGCAGACCGCTTTGTCTTCGGGTTCGAGGAGAGCTGCGGCTACCTGGCGGGCACGCACGTGCGCGACAAGGACGGCGTCATGGCCTGCATGCTCGTCGTGGAGATGGCGCAGGCCTGCGCGGCGCGCGGGACCACGCTCAAGGCGGAGCTGGACGCGCTGTACGCCCGCTACGGCTTCATGGAGAACAACCTGCTCAACTTCGACATCCCCGGCGCGGTCCCCATGGACGAGATGCGCCGCGTGATGTGCTCGCTGCGCGAGGAGCCCATTGAGCACCTCGCGGGTGCGCAGGTGACGTCGGTGAAGGACTATGCCGCCGGCCTGGACGGGCTGCCCCCCAGCGACGTGCTCTCCTATGCGGCGGGAGCGCTCAAGGCGATCGTGCGCCCCTCGGGCACGGAGCCCAAGGTCAAGGTATACCTCAGCGCCCGCGCGGACGATCCCGCAGTCGCGGAGGCGCTGCTGGACGCGATGGCCGAGGAGATCAACGAGCGCATTCTGGGATGACGTGGCGCCGCAGCGGCGTAAAACGGCCCGCCGTCTTCGGCGGGCCGTCTGTCATGAAAGCTGCGCTCAGAACAACGCCCTGAACGCCAGCGCGCCGCCGAACAGCGTCAGCGGTACGCCCAGCAGTAGACCGATGCCGGTCAGCGACAGGCACACGCCGGCCGTCGCCAGCGCCGCGCCCAGCAGAAACCCGATCAGCCGCCCGACGAGCGAGAGCACCATCAGGATCAGCGCGCCGGCGGCGGAGAGCACAAAGGCAAACGGAGCCAATAGACAACCCATGATCATTCCTCCGATACGAAGTGCTTTCGAATGCGCTCTCATCATACGCCAGCGGGGCGCGCGAAAAAAGGGCGTCGGGATGAAAATCAGATGAGAATCCGGTGAGAACTTCGTCCAATGGGGCGGGAAAGTGCGTTGACATTTCAGCCAGAGAAGGTATAATACAGATGGATAGATTTGCGCGCGGGCCAGCGCCCGCGGGCCTGAAAAGGGGTTTCGACAGATGATGAAGCATCACATGACGATTGCGGGACTCGAACGCGACCTGCCGCTGTGCCGGGTGAACGACCAGCTCTACATCGGCGCGTTCGTCATCTTCGGCGACGTGGAGCTGACGGTCGCCTGCGCGCGCGAGCTGCTCAAGCTGGCGCCGGAATACGACTACATGATCACGGCCGAGTCCAAGGGCATTCCGCTCGTGTACGAGATGGCGCGCCAGAGCGGCCAGAACAAATACCTGCTTGCGCGCAAGAGCGCCAAGCTCTACATGCGCGACGTATTCTCCGTGGAGGTTCGCTCCATTACGACTGACCACGTACAGCGCCTGTACCTGGACGGCGAGGACGCGGCGCTCATCCGCGGCAAGCGCATCCTGATCGTCGACGACGTGGTCTCCACCGGCGAATCCGTGCACGCGGTCGAGGAGCTCGTGCGCCATGCCGGCGGGCAGGTCGCGGGCTGCCTGACGATCCTGGCGGAGGGCGAGGCGCAGAAGCGCTCGGACATCCGCTATCTGGCGCCGCTGCCGGTATTTAACCCGGATGGTACGGTCAAGGAATGAACAGTCTCCAGGCCCTCTGCGCTGGCGCGGAGGGCCTTGTCATGTGAAAGGAGGACGCCCATGCCCAGCGAATACGACGTCAAGGTACGCAATTTTCGCGAGCTGAACGCGTGCGCGCGCAAGGGGGAGATCGTCTTTGTCGGCTCCTCGCTGTGCGAGTTCTTCCCCATCTGCGAGCTGCTGCAGAATGTGGAGCCCCGCATTCGCGTGTATAACCGCGGGATCGCCGGGGACGTGACGGAGGGCCTGCTCGCCCGCATGGAGGAGTCCGTCTTTGCGCTGGAACCGCGCAAGGTCTTCATCAACATCGGCACCAACGACATCAGCCGGGACGGATATGGGCGCGAGGCGCTGCTGGACAACTACCGCCGGATTCTGGAGCAGATCCGCCGCCGTCTGCCCGCGTGCCGGGTCTATGTGCTCAGCTACTATCCCGTGAACTGCACGCTGCCCGGCATGCGACCGGATGCGTTCGGCGCGCGCACGAACGAGGAGCTGCGCGCGGTGAACGCCGCGCTGCGCGGGCTTGCGCAGGAGCTGGGCTGCCGCTATGTCGACGTCTCCACCTGCCTGGAGGACGAGGCGGGCAACCTGCGCGCGGATTACACGATCGAGGGCATGCACCTGTACGCAGGGGCCTACCGGGTCGTGCTGGACGCGCTCCTGCCGCATCTGCTGGAGGCGTAAAGCTAGCACCCTTTTCCGTCTGCGGCATACGATGTAGCAGACCACAGGAAAGGGGATTGATTCATCATGAACGACATGACGCAAAACGGCACGGCCTCCGCCAGCCTGACCGGTGTGGAGACCGGCGCCGGGATGAACACGGACGACGCGCTCAACCAGGTGGCAGGGGAGAGCGCGCAGGCCTATGCGGGCTGCCCGGCCTGCACGACGCCCTACACGGTCCAGCGCGGGGACAGCTTTTACCTCATTGCGCGCAAGTTCGGCATTGACGTGCGGGCGCTGCTCAACGCCAACCCGAACATCGCGCCCGGCAGCCTGCTGATCGGCGACGTGCTGTGCGTGCCTGCCGGCGGCGCGGCATCGGGCCCCGCGTGCCCGGCCGGAAGTACGCCTTACATCGTGCAGAGCGGCCAGACGCTTACGGATGTGCTGGTGCAGAACAACATCTCCGTGCGCGCCCTGCGCGAGACGAACGAGGGCGTTCGCCTGACGGCCCTGGCGGCGGGCGACCGCCTGTGCATCCCGCAAAGCGGCATGCGCGGCGCGTGCGAGGACGGCGGCCAGGCCTACGAGGTGCAAGCGGGGGATACGCTCGCCGGTATCGCGCAGGCGAACGGCACGACGCCCGACGTACTCATGCGCCTCAACCCCAACCTGCTGCCCACGGACTTCCGGCAGGGTCAGGTGATCTGCCTGCCCACGCGCCTGCGCACGATTGACGCGCAGGAAGCGGGAGAGGAAGCCGAATAAGGATGGCAAACCGCCGGCGCCCGAAGGGACGCCGGCGGTTTGATGTCTGTCCGGTCCGTCAGATGCCCGCGTTGGACAGCGCCCAGCGCAGGTTGTCGACGGCGTTTTGCAGCGTGGCCGTGTCGATATAGTCGCTGTAGATGACCGCCTCGACCGCGTAGATGGCCGTGTTGACGCTCTGCAGCTGCTCGGCAGAGAGCCAGGCGCTGGCCGCGCCGACGCGGTTGTACGCGTCGATGGTGAGGTTGTACGCCTCGTCGCGCAGGGATTGCGCGTTGACGCTGTTCTGATAGACCCAGTCGGAGGTGTGCACGTCGCAGACCGTGGTGCTGATCGCGCTGGAATCCTTCGAGGTGGCGAACGGCCCCAGGTACTGGCGAATGACGCTGCCGTAGCTTTCGGTGTAGTCGTAGAGCGGGTGTCCCTGCGGGATGACGACGATGGCCCGGTTTTCCACGACGTTCGACGGGCAGTACTCCGTCGCCAGGCGGCCGGACACGGTGCAGATGGGCAGCTCCGAGTGCATGGAGCAGTACTGCGTGGGCACGTTGGCCGGATCCCAGTAATCGGTGACCGTCTTGTAGCCGTTGATGTCATGGCGGCAGGCGTCGGTCGCCAGCTGGCCGCTGACGCCGCAGGTCGTCGCCTTGACCAGACCGTAGTCCTCGGGCGAGCCGTCGATGATCTCGCGCGAGTCGAGCCCCTTTGCCTTATGGATCTTTTCCATAAAGGACTGCCACAGCGGCGCGGCGTCGTTGCCGCCTGTCGCCTTGGAGGTGAGGGGCTGATAGTTGTCATGCCCGATCCACAGCGCGGCGGCATACCAACCCGTCATGCCTGCGAATGTCACGCCGCGCGCGTCGGAGTTGGTGCCGGTCTTGCCAGCGACGATCTGCGAGGAGATCTTGGCCTTGGAGCCCGTACCGCTGGAGACGACGCCCTTGAGCATGTCGACCACCAGATAGGCGGTGGAGGCCTTGAAGACCTGCCGCTTTTCCTGGATGGCATGTGCGTCGACGATGACATTGCCGTTGGAATCGATGATCTTGGAGAACGAGAGCGGCTCCAGATAGACGCCCTTGTTGGCCAGCGTGCCGAAGGCGACGGCCATCTGGATGGGCGTCAGGCCGGACGAGCCGAGCGCCAGGCCGAATCCGCCCTCGATGATGTTCTTATCGTCCACGCCCATCAGGCGCAGGTACTGCGCCGAGCGCTCCACGCCCACGTAGGTCATCAGCGCCTGCGCGGCCGCGGTGTTGTGCGACTGACGCAGCGCCTCGCGGAACGTCTCGGGTCCCTTGTAGCCGCCGCCGCCGTAGTTTTGCGGGAACGAGTCCTTTCCGTCGACCGTCCAGCCCTTGATCGGCACGGGCATGTTGTAGACGATGCTCGCGGGCGAGCCGCCCAGATCCACCGCCGGCGCGTAGACCGATATGGGCTTGATGGCCGAGCCGACCGGCATGTTGATGTCGCTGGCGCGGTTGAGCGTCTTGCGCTGCGTGGGCGCGTAGCGCCCGCCGGCGATCGCCTTCAGCTCGCCCGTGCGGTAGTCCAGGATCGCGGCGCCCACCTGCGGCTGGGGAATCTCCGTGTAGGTGCCGTCCGCATTGCGCGCGCGATAGACCGCGTCGGAGGGGTTGCGCGTGCGAGGATAGTCGTCCCAGTTGGCCAGCGTGTCCTCCAGAATGTCCTGAATCTCGGTGTCGATGCACAGGTACACGCTGTAGCCGCCGGTGCGCAGCTTGTTCTCCATCGCGTAGCGGTTGGCGGACGTATCCTCCAACTGGTTGAGTTCCAGGAACGTATCGACCACGTCCGTGATCGCATACTCGACGTAGTACGCATAGTCGTACATATCCGTGGAGACCGGCGAGGTCTCCAGCACGGTGGCCGTGGAGGGATCGAGCGCGGCCTCGTACTGTTCGCGCGTGATGAACTGGTTTTCGTACATCATGCGCAGCACGTAGTCCGTCCGGTCGTTGGTGATCTTCGCCGTGGCGCTGTTGTCCTCGGTGTTGCGCGTGTAGAAGTTCTTGCGCGGGTTGTAGTAGTTGGGACTGCGGGTCAGGCCCGCGAGCATCGCGCACTCGCGCAGCGTCAGCTCATTGAGCTCCTTGCCGAAGTAGCCGTTGGCCGCCACCTTTACGCCGTAGTAGCTGCCGCCCAGGAAGATCGTATTCAGGTACGCCTCCAGGATCTGCTCCTTCGTATAGCGCGTCTCCAACTGCATGGCCAGGTAGGCCTCCTGCAGCTTGCGCTTGTAGCTCTGCTCGTCGGAGAGCACCGTCTGCTTGATCAGCTGCTGCGTGATCGTGGAGCCGCCCTGCTGCGAGTCGGAGGACATATTGGAGATGAATGCGCCGATGATGCGCTTGACGTCCACGCCGTTGTGCGTAAAGAAGCGTGCGTCCTCTACCGCCACGAACGCATTTTGCAGCTGCGTGGGGATCTCGTCGATGGAGACCATGATGCGGTCTTCCGTGCCCTTGTAGTCCGTAATCAGGTTGCCCTGCGCGTCATAGATGAAGGACGTCTGCGCCTGATCGTCGATCTTGGCCAGATCCAGCGTCGGCGCCGTCTCGACGTATGCCTTGCCGATGCCGACCAGCGCGCCTGCGCCCGCCAGCGAGAGCACGATCACCAGCACGCAGATGAGCCGCAGCGTGGAGACGATGACGCTCAGGATGAAGTTCGGCCGGCGTGTGCGCGGCCGAAAGATCGTGATCGGCGCGGGACGGTCGTCCTGCCCGCCGTCTTCGGCGGGCTCGTCGTCCAGGTCGCTGGGCGGGGGCATGTATGAGCCGTGCGGGGCGGAGAAGGGCGCGTCCAGCTCCGGCTCGTCGGGCGCAAAGTCGACGTCCTGCGCGTACGGCTCGCCGCCGGCAAAGTCCTCATCCTGCGCATACGGCTCGCCGCCGGCAAAGCCGTCGTCCTGCATGTACGGCTCGCCGGGGGCGAAATCCGCCTCTTGCGCCTCGGATTCGGGCGCGTCCCAGGCATCGACCGGCGCGTATTCCTCGGGCGCCTCGTCGTGTACGTCCCACGCCTCCTGCGGATCCTGTGCAAAGGGCTCCGCAGGCGTTTCCTGAGGGAAGACGTCGGGCGTTGCAGGCGCTTCGACGTTTGCGCCGCGCTGTTTCTTTTTCTTTTTCATCTAAGGTCTCCCTCCTGAGGGGGTCGGATCAGCGCCGCCGGACGGGCCGGTCGGACGCGAGATGGGGCATGGCCAAATTCCATTATAGCATATTTTATCCCGGCGCGCAAAAATCAAACGCAGAAAGGCGGCATAGACTGCTTTTGATGATAAGACGAAGGAGGGACGCAATTGGTTGCAGCCGAGGCAAAAGTTTTTCGCCGGCGGGGCCGGGCGCGGCGGCGCGTGGCGCTGGCCCTCCTGCTGCTGGCGGCGCTCTTCCTGCTCGTGGAGCGCAACCTGAAGCCCGTCATCCTGAACATGGCCGAGGCAAAGTCCACTGCGCTGGCGACGCGGCTGATCAACGAGGCGATGAACGAAGCGACCGACGGTCGGGTCGACTATGCGGATTTGATGCACGTCATCTGCGACGAGGCGGGGCGGGTCAGCATGGTGCAGGCCAATACCGTGCGGATGAACGAAGTCGCCACCGCCGTGGTGAACGCCGCGGAGGAGCGCCTGCAGCGAATGAATCAGGAGCAGATCGGCATTCCGCTGGGCGCGGCGTTCGGCTCGCAGGTGCTCGCGGGCAGCGGGCCGGTCGTCCCGGTGAAGGTCGTGCCCGTCGGCGGCGTGCAGACGGAGTTTCACACCGAGTTTGAGACCTCCGGCATCAACCAGACGCGGCACAAGGTCTACATGACGGTGACGGCCTGGATCCGCGTGGTCATTCCCACGCAGGCGCGGGAGATCGAGGTCTCCAACAACCTGCTGCTGGCCGAGAGCATCATCGTGGGCAGCGTGCCGGAGAGCTTTGTGGGCTATAATCCGGACGGCGACTTGCTCAACCTCGTGCCCTGAAGCGTAAATTTTCCAAAAAAGACGCGTATTCGCGCCAAAAAACGAAGCGGATGCCTTGCCTGATGCGCTGTGATTGTGTTATGATAATGGATGTGATTTTTGATACCGGGAGGAAACATCATGTCAGGCCATTCCAAGTGGGCAAACATCAAGAATAAAAAGGGCAAGGCCGATGCGGCGCGCGGCAAGATCTTTACCAAGATCGGTCGCGAGATCGCCATCGCCGTGCGCGACGGCGGCAGCAATCCCGACTCCAACAGCAAGCTGCGCGACGTCATCGCCAAGGCGAAGGCCAACAACATGCCCAACGATAACATCAAGCGCTCCATCCTCAAGGCGGCGGGCGAGCTGGGCAGCGTCAGCTACGAGGAGATCACCTACGAGGGCTACGCGCCCGGCGGCATGGCGGTCATCGTCACCACCGTCACGGACAACCGCAACCGCACCGCCTCCGACATCCGCCACATCTTCGACAAGAACGGCGGCTCGCTGGGCACGAACGGCTGCGTCTCCTACATGTTCGACAACGTCGGCCTGATCGTCATCGAGCGCAAGCCCGGCATGGACGAGGACGACGTGATGATGGCCGCGCTGGATGCCGGCGCGTCCGACGTGCAGGCGCAGGACGACTGCTTTGAGGTCACCACGGCCGTCGCGGACTTCTCCTCCGTGCGCGAGAACCTCGAAAAGCAGGGCTTCAACTTCCTGTCCGCGGAGCTGACCATGATCCCGCAGACCACCAACCCCATCGACGATCCGGAGACGGTCGCCAAGATCCAGAAGCTGCTGGAGATGCTCGACGACCTGGACGACGTGCAGGACGTCTACCACAACGGCGAGCTGCCCGAAGAGGAAGACGAGGACGACTGATCCCGTCCGCAGGGCAATATACAGGCGCTCCGGCATCCCGTTGCAAAACGGGATGCCGAAGCGCCTTTTCTGTATGGCCCGTCAGGGCTGTTCCAGCACGCCGTAGACGGCCACGGAGCTGAGCACGCAGTAGTCGCCAAACTCCGCGCAGTTGTAGGCGTCGTAGTCAAAGGCGTCGATCTCCCCATAGCCGCCCACATAGACCGCATTGGACGCCGGATCGGGCGCGAGGGAGGGGAAGTAGACCACCTCGAACCCGTCCGTCTGCCCGGCCGGCACGTCCAGGGCAAAGCACGCATAGGCGCGCGCCGTCAGCTCGGGCTGGACGGTCGGGTGCAGCTCCTTGGTCACGTAGAGCGTGTCCGGCTCCAGCGCGCGCGCATATTCGATGGCCTCGACCAGGCCTTCGCGGTACTGACCCTCGGTCGTGTACATGTACTCCTCGTCAAAATAGGCGATCGCCATGGGCAGCGACGCAGCCAGAACCAGGGCGGCGACGGCCGGCAGGCCCAGGCGCAGCTTGCGCGCGACCGCCCACATGCCCGCGGACGCGACCAGGGCGACGGCCGCCGGTACGAAGTACATCTCCTGGCTGTCAAAGCCGGTGAACAGCAGGAACAGCGCGAGCGAGGCGCCCAGCAGCGCCAGGGGCATGCCCGCCCCGCGACGCCCTGGCCGCAGGCGCGCGGCCAGCGCGCACGCGCCCACGGCCAGGAACGGAACGAGGAAGGCGTAGGCGGATTCCTGATTCCACAGCGTCCAGATGCCGGAGGGCGTATACTCGTCCGTGTGGATGTTGAGCAGCAGATAGCCGACGAATTCGACGAAGCCCTGGCGCACGGCCTCCCATGCGGCGCTCCAGCCGCCGGCAAAGGCGAAGCGCGTCAGGAAGGACGGGACGTCGAAGCGCTCGATCTCCAGGCCGAGCAGCCGGAAGGGCTCAAGCCCAAGGAGGTTGACCGCCGCCGCGCACAACGCGGGCACGGACAGGAGCAGGAAGAGCGCGGCGCTTGCGGCAATATGCCTCTTGGCAAATCCCCGGCGCGCCAGGGAGACGGCATAGCCGGCCAACAGCAGGGGCGCGAGCAGCCAGGCGACGTCGACGGTGTACATGCATGCGGCCAGCGCGGCCGCGCCGCCGTACAGGCGCGCGAGCGGCCTGCGCGACGGCAGAACGCCGCCGAGCAGAAACGTGCCGAGCAGCAGGCAGAAGAGCAGCGCATGCGCAGGCGTGGCAAAGCGCGCGCTCATGAACGCCCAGGGGGAGAGGCCACCCAGCAGCAGCACGAGCAGCGCGCAGGACCGGCCGCAGGCGCGGCGCATCAGGCCGGCCATCAGCGCGAGCGAGCCCATGGACAGCAGCAGGGCGGGCAGCCGCACGGCCAGCACGGTCATGCCCAATGCCTGCACGAACGGCGCGGTCAGCAGCGGCGTGAGGATGCCCATCGAGGACAGCGAGCCGGCGCCTTTGAGAAAGGGCGGCAGGAAGCTGCCGGACAGGTCGCGCCCCGTGCAGATCAAAAAGCGCGCGTTGACGGCGATGAACGCCTCGTCCGCGCTCAGGCCGCCGGGCAGCCGGGTCAGCCACAGGGCGCGCAGGGCCAATGCGGGCAGCGCGGCCAGCGCGCACAGCACGAGAAAGCGGCGCTGCAGCAGGCGCGCGCAGGCCCCGCGCAGGCGCGAGAGCAGCGGCAGGCGCGCGAGCGCGCCCGTGACGGGCGGAGAAGCGGCCGCCAGGCAGAGCGCAAAGGCCGCCAGCGCCAGGAAAACGTCAAGCGTCATGAGGCATCGCCCCCTTCCGTGAGCAGGTCCTGCGGCATGAACTGCGTCGGATAGGCCAGCGCGCCGTCATAGAAGCGCATCAGCGTAAAGCCCTCCGCATCAAACGTCTCCAGATCGGACGGACGCAGCACGTACGCGGCGTTTTCCTCCACGTCGTATTCGAACGCCCAGTCCGATTCGCCCCAGAACTCGTAGGTGTCCACATACATCTTGCCCGAGGGCAGCGGCTCCTCGCCGCGCCACTGCGCAGCGGTGATGCCGTGGAAGTAGAGCACGCGCAGCTCAGCTGCGGTAAATTCGTCCTCGTCGTCGCCGACGCGGATGTACATGTGCTCAAAGGGCAGGTCCCGGGCCGCGATCAGCGCGTTCGTTTCGCCGTAGCGGGTGGTGACGGTGTTGCCATCGCTGAGGGTCCGTTCGCCAAAGAGCGTGACGCCGCAGCCGACGGCCGCCACCAGGTACATCAGCGCGACCGGCAGCGCGAAGATCCGCACCCGCCGGCAGATGAAGCGCAGCGCATAGCAGGCGAGCAACAGCAGCGGGAAATAGCTGCCGTTGATGCGCCATATGTGCCCGCCGACCGTGCAAAGGCCCGCAAAGAACATGCTCAACATCCATACGAGCAGGATGTACCCCTCCGTCACGCGCAGCCCATCCGCCGTACACGCTTCTCCGCGCAGCATGCCCGTGCGCCGCCGCCGCCACAGCAGCAGCCCGCCCAGCAGCATCATCGGCCCGGTGAATGTGAACAGCGTGTGGTAGCCGCGCACGGAGAAGTTCTCCGCAAAGCCGCGCTGCAGCAGTGTGTTGTCCAGATACTGCGTGAGGTCGCCGAACAGGCGCTGAAAGAAGGGCTCATTGGCAAAGAAGATGATGTCCTGCTTGCGCTCGGACTCGCTGAAAAACTGCATCGTGATCGGGCCCAGGTGCATCGTCTCCCAGCCGAAGGTGTTGACCGCCATGGTCATCAGCAATGGACCGGCGACGACCAGGTAGATGCCCACGCAGGCGAGCAGCTGCAATGGACGGACCTTGCCGCGCAGAAGCAGATAGGCCGCCAGCGCCACGAGCAGCACCGGCACGCTGTAGACCGCGATGCCGTACGTGTACATCGTCAGCCCGAACAGCGCCATGGACACATACAGCATCGGCCGGCGCCCAAGCCCCGCGGCCAGCGCGTCGCAGGAGAAGAGCAGCATCAGCGAAAACGTGTTTGCATCAATCGACCAGCGGGAGAGCATGATGTGCCACGGACAGACCGCGCAAAACCACAGCGCGATCAGCGCATAGCCGCGCCCCGCAATGCGGCGCGCAAAGTCCCACAGCACGACGAGCGACGCGAGCGCAAGCAGCAGTATCGGCAGGCGTAGCGCGACGAGCGAGGGCTCCATGAAGCGCAGGAACAGCGAGGAGAAGTAGGCCAGGAACGCGCTCTGCTGGCCGTATCCCCAGCCCCAGAGCATCGCCGGCAATGACGCGCCGAACCGGTCCGTCCCGTAAAGCGCGAGGGCGTAGGCGTCCACGCCCGACATCACCTCGTCGCACTGCGCGCCGGCTGGAATGTTCGGCCAGCGGTACAGGCGCAGGAACAACGCCGCAGCCATCGCCAGCGCAAACAGCAGCCAATAGCGCCGGCGCGCCAGCCGGTGCAGCGCATCCCCGGCCGCGCGCAGCGGACGCAGCGCGTTCAGCTGCGCGCAGCAGCGGTCGCTCAGGGACAGGCAAAAGAGCACGATCAGCGCAAAGCCAAAGACAAACCCGGTCAAACCCGGCATGCGGTCACGCTCCTTCCGAATCGCCTGCACCGGCCGCGCCCGCCTCCAGGGGCGTAAACACGGTATACAGGCCAAAGTCCTGGATGTCGTAGGCATCCCAGTCAAAGTAGTCCAGATCGTTCATCGACGCGAGATAGACCGTGCCCTCGACGGGGGAGAGATCGCGGCCGGAAAGGCCGGCCACCTGCACGGGCGCGCCATCGCCGACGGACGCATCCGCCGGCAGATCCAGCGCAAAGCGCGCCATCGCCTCGCCCAGGTGCTGCGAGTCGACGCACGGGTAGAGCGCGTTGGTCACAATGATATGCTCCGGCGCCTGCGCCCGCGCGTACTCGGCGGCGGGCATGAAACCGGCGCGAAACTCCGATTCGACGCTGTAGACGAAGTCCTCGCCGTAGACCGCCGGAACGAGCGCAAGCGTCGCGGCGGCATAGAGCGCGCACAGCGCCGGCGTCCCGACCAGGCGCAGGCGGCGGCTGATCTCCGAGGCGCACAGCGCCGCCAGCAGCGCAGTGGGCAGCAGCAGCGGCAGCATGTGCTCAATGCTCACGGTCGGGCACAGCAGCCGCGGCAGCGCGCAGGCGGCAAAGAGCATCGCCAGCAGCGCAAAGCGCGCGCGTCCCGCGCGGGCGCGGCTGAGGGCGCACAGCAGGCCGCCTGCCAGCAGCGGCAGCGTGAACAGGAACACGAGCCCGCCCTCATAGGGGATGTACGCATTGGTGCCGCCGAACTCATCCAGCTTCACCGCGCACACGAGCCACTCCAGCAGCGAGACGGCCGTGCCCTCCAGCGCGTCGAAGGAGAAGCCCTGGGAGAAGATCGTGGTCAGCGTCTGCGGCGCGGTGGGCAGCCGCGGGATGGTCGCCAGCAGCAGGCGGAACGACGGCAGATCCAGCGCGTTGACCGCAATGGTGCACAGCGCGGGCAGCGAGACGAGCAGGAACAGCAAAAGCCCCGGCAGCAGGCGGCGAAGCGGCACGCGCCGCACGAGCGGAAGGTAGAGCACGGCAAAGAGCTGCATGGCGGGCGCAACGAGCCACAGCCCGTCGCTCACGTACATCGAAAGCCCCAGCGCGACGCCCGCCGCCGTGTAGCGGCCGCAGGCGAGCAGCAGCGCGCACAGCGCGACCATGCACAGCGCGGCCATGCCGGCGTTCAGAAAGCGCGAGGCCATCACATGCCAGGGAGAGAGCGCAAGCGCCAGCAGCGCAAACAGCGCCATGCGCCGGCCGCCGATCCGGCGGGCCAGCAGATAGGACAGCGCGAGCGAGAGCAGCGCGATGAGCTGTGCGGGCAGGCGCACGGCCAGCTCCGTCATGCCCAGCAGCGCGGTGAACGGCGCGGTCAGCAGCGGCAGCAGCGGACCCATGGCGGTGCTGGAACCATAGCCCGGCAGGAAGGCGGGGAAGGGCACGCCGGACAGGTCCGCGCCCGTGCCCAGCAGCGCGCGTCCCTGCACGGCGATCAGCATCTCGTCTGCGCTGACGCCGGGCAGCGCCTGGCACACGCGCAGCGCGAGCGCGGATGCGAGCAGCAGCGCAAACAGCGGCCATTCGAGGCGCGAGAGCAGCCAGTCGGTCCCCGCGCGCAGCCGGCGCAGCAGGCCGACGCGGTCCAGCGCGCCGCATACGGCGGGCGACGCGCCCAGCGCGCAGAGCAGACACGCCGCCGACAGAAACGAAAGGCTCAGAATCATGGCTGTCCCTCCTGTGTAGACGGCATCATCGCCTGCGGATACACCGCCGCGTAGGTGTGAAAGACTTCGATGTGGAACGCCTCGGGGTCGAACTGCTCCAGATTGGCGGCCGGGATGACATAGGCGGCGTTTTCCTCGGGATCGGGCAGATAGTCGGTGCCGTACTCCGGTGGCCACAGTTCAAACACGTCGCCGTACAGCCCGATGTCCTCGCCCTCACAGGAGAGAACCGGCGCCTCTTCGTTGAACTGCGCGGGGCTCAGGCCGAACACGTACAACAGGCGCACGGTTGGCGCATCGTAGATGTAGTAATCTGCGCCCTCGGACGCGCCGGCGTCGAAGTACAGGTGCTCAAAGGGCAAATCGCGGACGTAGGCAAGGGCCTCGTATTGCCCGGCGGGCGAGTCCTGCGAGTCGACGGCCGTGCGCTGCTGGGCCACATAGGCCGGGAAGAAGACGCACAGCGCCGCCAGATAGACGGCCGCAAACGCGGGGATGAACGCGCGCACGCGTCGGCATGCCCAGTAGACGGCGTAGGCCGCCAGCAGCACGAGCGGATAGTAGATGGCGTTGGCACGCCAGGCGGTGACGCTGTTGGTGATGACGCAGGAGGCGAACGCGCACAGCATCCAGCACAGCAGCAGGAACCCCGCGCGGGGCTCGAGCGATCCGGACGCGCGCGTCAGATCCGCAGTGCGGCGGTGACGCCACAGCAGCAGCAGGCCCGCGGCCAGCAGCGGCGCGCTGAAGGGATAGACCGCGCCGAAACGCGTATCCGTGCCCAGCGCCTGGGCGGACTGCCAGAACGTGACGCGCAGCGCGCACAGCAGGTTGGCAAACAGCCGGTCCATGAACGGCTCCTGCGTGAAGAAGAGGATGTCGGAGCTGCGCGTGCTCTCCTCAAACCGCTGGCAGGTGATCGGACCCAGCTGCACCGTCTCCCATCCGAAGGCGTTGATGCACAGCGTCAGCACGACCGGCAGCGAGACGACGAAAAAGATCAGCGCGCACATGAGCGCGTCGCGCACGCGCACAAACCGGCGCGCCAGCAGATACGCGCAGCAGCAGATCAGCAGCGGCGGCACCACATAGGCCGCGACGCCGTAGCAGTACATCGACAGTGCGAAAAAGACCATCGACAGGTACAGCGCGGGGCGGCGGCGCAGGCCCAGGACGAGCAGGTCCATCGAAAAGAGCAGGAAGTGGCACAGCATGTACGCGTCCAGCGCCTGCCGGCTCTGCTGGATGTGCCAGGGCGACACCGCCAGCAGAAAGAGCGCCAGCAGCGCATAGGAGCGGCCGCACAGCCTGCGCGCGAAGTCGTAGAAGACCGCCAGCCCCGCGAGGCTGACGAGCATCGTCGGCAGGCGCACGCCCAGACGGGTCAGCCCGAAAAAGCGCGTGGACAGCGACATCAGGTAGGCCATCATGGCGCTCTGCTGACCGTAGCCCCAGGCCTCCATCATCGCAGGATAGGACGTGCCGTAGTGGTCGGTCCCATAGCGTGCGAGCGCATAGCCATCCACCGCCGAGAGGATGCCGTCGGTGTGGTAATTGGCTGGAATGTCCGGGAAGCCGTACAGGCGCAGGAAGAGCGCCAGCGCGAAGACGGCCGCAAGCAGCAGCCAGTAGGCGCGGCGCGACAGCCGGACCGCCGCGTCGCCTGCCGCGCGCAGGGGCCGAACGTTTAGCAGCGAGGCGGCTCGCCGGCTCGCCGCGAGCAGCAGCAGCGCGAGAACGGCCCACAGCAGGACGGGGTAGAGGGCGGGCATGGGAAATCACAGCCTTTCGGAAGGGCGTTTTTTCATTCGTGCGCGAGCTCCAGCGCGTCACGGAAGAAGGCGTTCATGCGCGCCTCGTCCTTGAACCGCGCGATGAACACATACTTGCCCATGCCGGCGGCCAGCACGTCCGGCAACGTCTCGCATTGCATCAGGTCGCCCGCGTAGCGCTGGCGCAGAGCGTCCTGCGAGAGCAGGTACGGCTTGCCCTCCTGGCGGCCGACGAAGGCGCAGAAGTACTTCTCCGGCCAGTCGGGCTGGCGGTTCTCGTCGTAGCAGATCATGTCCGCATAGATGCGGTAGACGTCCGTGCTCAGGGCATAGTTGTACATGTCCGGCGTGAAGCCGCCGCAGGGCCGCATGTTGACCTCCAGACCGACGACGGTGCCTGCGCGCCCCAGGAAGGGATGGTCGTCCCACAGGCGGAAGAACTCAAAGTGTACGAAGCGCGAGCGCGCGCCGAACGCCTTGACGCAGCGGCGGCCCGCATCGCGCAGGTCGTCGGGCAGGCGCGGCAGGATGGTGAAGTGCTGGTGGTCGCCCGTGTTGACGGCATCCATGATCGAATAGGGCACGTAGTCGCCGCTCTCAAACAGCGGCTCGCCGTGCGAGTCGAGGATCGCGTCGTAGGAGCAGATGGCGCCGTTGACGAACTCCTCCATCACATAGGGCACGGGCGGCAGGTCCGCAAAGAATCCGCACAGCGCCGCGTCGTCCTCCAGCTTGTAGGTCGCGCACGCGCCCACGCCGTTGTCCGGCTTGACGACGACGGGATAGCCGACCTGCTCAATGAACGCGCGCGCGGCGTCGAGCGTCGTCACGTGGTGCAGCCGTGCGGTGGGCACACCCGCCTGCTGGTAGCAGGCCTTCATCAGGCTCTTGCGCTTCACGCGCGGCATGTCCTCGGGCATGAAGCCGGAGGTGATGTGGAACGCCTCGCGCAGGCGCGCGTCCTGCTCCAGCCAGTATTCGTTGTTCGACTCGAGCCAGTCGATGCGCCCGTGGTGGTGGATAAAGTACGCCACGGCGCGAAAGACAGACTCGTAGTCCTCCAGGCTGTCCACGCGGTAGTAGTCGGTCAATGCCCCGCGCAGCGTCGGGCTCAGCTGCTCGTAGGGCGTGTCGGCGATGCCCAGCACCGTGACGCCGTGATCGCGCAGCGCGGTGCAGAAGCGCTCATAGTTGGATGGAAAGTGAGGCGAGATGAAGACGAAATTCATGTACATCGGCTCCCTTATCGACGTGGTATGAGATCATGCGCGGCTGTCCCAGGCCTTCAGCACGCGCCCCTGCAGGTCCTTGATTTCAAAGACGCCGTCTTCAAAGGTCATGTAAGACGGCGGATTGCCCTCCTTGGGCAGCGCGCAGGAGCCGGGATTGAGGTACGTGACGCCGGAGGCGTGCGCCTGGATGACCGGCAGGTGCGTGTGCCCGTGGATGAGCAGGTCGCCCGGCTTGAGCGGCGGCAGCGCGTCCAGATTGAACAGATGCCCGTGCGTCACAAAGGCCAGGCGCGCGCCCAGCTCCATCAGCATGAAATCCGCGCCGATGGGGAAGGACAGCACCATCTGGTCGACCTCGGCGTCGCAATTGCCGCGCACGCAGGCGATCTCGCTTCGGGCGCCGTTGAGCAGGGCGAAGACCGCCTTGGGGTCGTAGTCGGCGGGCAGGTCGTTGCGCGGACCGTGGTAGAGCAGGTCGCCCAGCAGCACGAGCCGGCCGGCGCCCTCCGCCGCATAGCGCGCGAGCACCTGCTCGGCCGCGCCGCGGGAACCGTGGATGTCGGATGCGAAGAGATATTTCATGTGATCCTCCTTGCCAATGATGATGAACGCCCCTGCGGGCGAAGGCGAACGGTTACAGGTCGATCTCCAGCACGACCGGGCAGTGGTCGCTGCCGTAGACCTGCGCGTCGATGCGCGCATCCCGGATGCGGTCCTTGATGCGCTCGGACACGAGAAAGTAGTCGATGCGCCATCCGGCGTTGTTCTTGCGGGCGTTGAACATGTACGACCACCAGGAGTAGCAGCCCGTCTTGTCGGGGTAGAGGTAGCGGAACGTGTCGACAAAGCCGCTTTCCAGCGTCTTGGTCATCTGCGCGCGCTCCTCGTTGGTGAAGCCCGCGTTGCCCACGTTCGTCCGGGCGTTTTTCAGGTCGATCTCCTGATGCGCGACATTCATGTCGCCGCACACGATGACCGGCCTTTCGGCGTCCAGGCGCTTGAGGTACGCGCGGAAGTCCTCCTCCCAGCGCATGCGGTAGCCAAGGCGCGTCAGCTCGCGCTGGGCGTTGGGCGTATAGACGTTCACCAGAAAAAAGCCGGGATACTCCAGCGTGATGACGCGCCCTTCCTGGTCGTGTTCCTCCAGGCCCAGCCCCATGCGCGCCGAGAGCGGCGGCTGCTTGGCAAACACCGCCGTGCCGGAATAGCCCTTTTTGACCGCGCTGTTCCAAAGCTGCGTATAGCCGGGCGTCTCCACCTGCGCCTGGTCCGGCTGCATCTTCGTCTCCTGCAGGCTGAACAGGTCCGCCTGCTGCTCGGTAAAGTAATCCATGAAGCCCTTGGAAAGGCATGCGCGCAGGCCGTTGACGTTCCAGGAGATCAGCTTCATGCGGTCGCCTCCTTCTTTCGCCGGACGCATGCAGGTCAAAGCAGATCCGGACCAGATTTCATCTCCTTATTATACACGATTCCCGCCCGCAGCGCAAAGAAAAGCCGCATCAAATGCTGACAAAATGGAAAAAATCAGGAGGGCGGAGGAGGAGATGGCTTGGTATACGTGACGACGTTGCTGTACGCGCTGCTGGTCCTGCCGCTGCGCATCGCCGCGCGCGTGGACATCGGCGAGCGCTCGACGGTCAAACTGCGCCTGCAGGCGCTCTTCTTCACGCTGCAATTCGACGGCGTCGTCGAGCGCGGCGAGAGCGGGCTGTTCTTCTCCATCCGTCCGCGCGGCCGGGACGGCCGGGAGGGCGCGCCCCTGTCGCTGCCCGCGCGCTCGGTCGTGCGGCCTGCGCTGCAAAACCGCCGCGCGCGCCGCTACATCGCGCGGCATGTGCGCGTGCGGCGGCTGGAGGCGGATGTGCGGCTGGGCTGCATGCAGGCCGCGGATACCGCGCGCCTGTGCGGGGCGCTGATGGCCGCGCTCTCGGCGCTCTCCGGCGCGCTGCGCCGCCGCCTGCACGTCGCGCCGCGCCTGCGCGTGGAGCCGGACTTTGCGCGGCCCGCGCTGCTGGCGTCGGTCCGATGCATAATCGTCGTGCTGCCTGGGGACATTATGGCCACGGCGGCGCTGGGGCTGCTGCACGGCCTGCGCCGCTCGGCGCGCCGCGCGATCCCCGCAAAATTGCGATGAAGGGGCGAAACGGAATGGACAGGCATCCCATTGAGAGCTTGATGGGCACGACGATGGAGAACATCCGCGACATGGTGGACGTCAACACCGTCGTGGGCGATCCCGTGCAGACGGCGGAGGGCGTGACGATCATCCCCATCTCGCGCGTGTCGTTCGGCTTCGTGGCGGGCGGCGGCGAGTACGGCGCGGAGGTCCGGACGCCGGGCGCTCTGCAGGAAGAGGCGCGCCCCTTTGCGGGCGGCAGCGGCGCGGGCGTATCGGTCAATCCGGTGGGCTTTCTGGTCTCGGGCGGCGGACAGGTGAAGCTGCTCAGCGCCAACTATGCCACGCCGGTGGACCGCATGGTGGAGCTGATCCCGCAGGTCGTGGGCGACCTGAAGGACATGCTGTGCGATGAGGACGAGCCCAAGGGAAAGCAGGCGGACAAGAAGCAGGAGGACGGGGCGGCGCGGGCATTCACGGTGACGCCGCTGCCGCAGGATCTGGGCAAGGAGACGGACGAATAGACAGCGGCCGCCGGAGCGTTCCGGCGGCCGTTTGATTATTCTGCCTGCTGGCCCAGGGGCTTGAGGTCGTCGTTGTCGGAAAATGCGGCGGCGCAGTAGCCCGCGCCCTCCAGCGCGCTCAGCTGCTTGCCCAGCTTTTTCTGCTGGGGCAGGACTGTCACCACGTACGTCTCGCGCAGGCGTGCGGCCTTTTGCAGCACCTGTGCAAAGTCCGCCTCCGGGCGGTAGAGCAGCGCGAGCTTGCGCTTCTCCTCGGACAGGGCAAATCCCTGCTCCAGCAGGATGGAGCAGATGCGCTCAAAGCCGATGGAGAAGCCGACCGCGGGCACCTGCTGCCCGATGAACTTGCCGATCATCCCGTCGTAGCGTCCGCCGCCGGCCACGGAGCCGGGGAAGCCCTCGCACACGATCTCAAAGACCATGCCCGTATAGTAGCCCTGGCCGCGCACGAGCGACGGGCAGTAGGCGACGCGATAGCGTCCCGCGGCGAGCGTGGACGCGGCGTCCAGCACGCGGCGCAGGCCGTCGGCGAGCGCGTCGTCCCCGCACAGCGCCGCCACGCGCTCCAGGCCAAATTCCCCTTCGCGCAGGAACGCGCCCAGCGCGTCGATCGCCCCGGCGGGCATGCCCTTGTCCGTCAGCTCCGCGCACACGCCGTCCACGCCGACCTTGTCCATCTTGTCAAAGGTGACGCACACGCTCTCCAGCGAATCGGCCTCAAAGCCCATCGCGCGCAGCATGCCGCGCAGCAGCCGGCGGTCGTTGACGTTGACCGTGAAGTCCGCAAAGCCGATGGCCAGCAGCGCGCGGGCCGTCACGTCGATCAGCTCGATCTCGGCGTTCACGCTCTCGTCGCCCAGGATGTCGATGTCGCACTGCACGAACTCGCGCATGCGCCCCTTCTGCGGACGCTCCGCGCGAAACACCCGGTCCGTCTGGATGACCTTGAAGGGCGTGGGCAGCTGCGCGCGGTTGGCCGCATAGTAGCGGGAGAGCGGCAGCGTCAGGTCGTAGCGAAGGCCCATGTCCGACAGCGCGCGCTCATCCCCGTCGGCCAGCGCGGCCTCGAGCTTCTCGCCGCGCTTGAGCACCTTGAAGATGAGGTTCAGGTTTTCGCCGCCGTCGCTCTTGTCCAGGTTTTCGATGTCCTCGAGCATCGGCGTGGCGATGCGCTCAAATCCGCTGGCGCGGTAGGTCTTGAGTATTTCGCCCTGCACGTAGTCGCGCAGGCGCATTTCATACGGCAGGTAGTCCCGCATGCCCTTCAAAGGCTGGATCTTCATGTCAAACCGGCTCCTTTGTGTCAGATAGCTTATCATAGAACAGACGGGGCGCTTTTGTCAATAAAGGGATGCGGCAAAGCGCGCGCGCATACGCTGTTGACATGGATGCGGAGGAGGGAAACGGATGAAAAGATGGATCGCGGGTCTTTTCACGGCGCTGCTCGTCCTGTATAATGGAGTGGCGCGGGCGCAGACGAGTGCGGCGGCCGCGTGCATCGTGGAGCTGACCACGGGCCGCGTGCTCTTTGAATACGAGGCGGACACGCAGCTGCCCATGGCCTCGACCACCAAGGTGATGACGGCGCTGCTGGCCCTGGAGTTGGGCGAGCCGGACGAGCCCGTCACCTGCTCGGAGAACGCCTACGGCGTGCCCGGCACGTCGATCTATCTGGACCTGGGCGAGACGCTGCCCTTGGGCCAGATGCTCCTGGGGCTGATGCTCGCCTCGGGCAACGACGCGGCCGTCGCCATTGCGGAGCACCTAGGCGGCAGCGTGGAGGAATTCGCACAGATGATGAACGCGCGCGCGCTGGAATTGGGCGCGCGCAACACGCACTTCGTCACGCCGCACGGCCTGCCCATGGACGGCCACTATACCACGGCGCGCGACCTGGCGCTCATCTCGCGCCATGCCATGACGCTGCACGCCTTTCGCCGGATCGTCTCCACGCAGCGCGCCTCCATCCCCTGGGCCGGGCGAGACTACGACCGGCAGCTGCAGAACAAGAACCGCCTGCTGTCCGACTATCCGGGCGCCACAGGCGTCAAGACCGGCTACACGCGCGCGGCGGGGCGCTGTCTCGTGTTCGGCGCGCAGCGGGATGGGCTGGAACTCGTGGGCGCGCTGCTCAACTGCCCTGAGTGGTTCGACGAGGCGGCGCGCCTGATGGACGGCTGCTTTGAGCAATACGGCATGCTTACGCTCTACCGCGCGGGCGAGGATGCGCGGGTCGTGCCCGTCCAAGGCGGCGTAGGGCGCACGGTCAGCGCGGTGGCGGTGACGGACCTGTCCGTGCCCGTCCGACAGGGCGAGGAGGTGCGGCTCGTGCTCGATCTGCCCGAGCAGATCGAGGCCCCGGTGCGCGCGGGCGACGAACTGGGCACGGCCAGCGCCGTGCTTTCCGGGGAGACGCTGCTCACCGTGCCGCTGGTGGCGGCGCAGGACGTGCAGGCCCGATCCTTCACCGTGAACATTAGAACGATTCTGCTGCACTGGCCGCTGCTGAACGGCTGGCAGTGACATAAGGAGCAACCGATGAAGATCATTCGAATGGACGAAAGCAACGCCAGACAACTCAACGCGATCGAGCCCCGCTATCTGGTCAGCGAGGTCGCGGCGCTGCGCCTGACGCGCGGCGGGTTTGCACTGGAATACAGGCCGCTGGCCAGCGCCGTGTGGAGCCGGAGCGGCTGCGAGGACGAGGAGGCGGCGGACTTTCTGGGCCGGCGCGACCGGGATGTGTTTTTCGGCTATCTGGAGGGCGCGCTGTGCGGACAGATCGCCGTTGAAGAGAGCGAAAACCGCCTGGCGCGCGTGACGGACGTGCGCGTGGACATCCCCGCGCGCCGCAAGGGCCTGGGGCGCGAGATGCTGGACGTGGCGATGGACTGGGCGGCGCTGCACGGGTGCGAGGGCCTCGTCGTGGAGACGCAGGACGCCAACCCCGCGGCCTGCCAGTTCCTGGAGCACTGCGGCTTTGCGCTGGGCGGCGTGGACCGCATGCGCTATGCGGGCCTGGCGCGGACGGGCGAGCGGCCGGCGGCGCTGCCGGCGTGCGCGCTCTTCTACTACAAGCTGCGTGCGAGGTGAGGCCGATGCGTCTGCAAAAATATCTGGCGCTGTGCGGCGTCGCCTCCCGGCGCAAGTGCGAGGAGATCATCCTTGCGGGCCGCGTGGCGGTCGACGGACGGACGGTCGATCAGCTGGGCGCGCAGGTCGAGGATGGCCAGCGCGTCACGCTGGACGGCGCGCCCGTGGCGCCCGAGGCGCGCAAGCGCTACATCCTCTACTACAAGCCGGTGGGCGAGGTGACGACCGTCAGCGACGACAGGGGCCGCACGACCGTGCTCGACCGCTTTGCCGGTGAGGTGCCCGAGCGAATCTATCCCGTCGGCCGGCTGGACTACGACAGCGAGGGCCTGCTGCTGCTCACCAACGACGGCGAGCTGGCCCAGCGCCTGCTGCACCCGCGCGGCGAGGTGGACAAGGTCTACATCGCGCGCGTGACGGGCAGCGTGTCGCCGCAGGACGTGCGGCGGCTGTGCGAGGGCGTCGCGCTGCCCGGCGACGCGCGGCCCACCGCCCCCGCGCAGGTGTCCGTCGTGCGCCGGGAGACGTTTGCGACGGTGGCGCAGGTGACGATCCACGAGGGGCGCAACCGCCAGGTGCGCCGCATGTTCGAGGCTGTGGGCCACCGCGTGCTGGCGCTGCGGCGCGTGCGCTTCGGCCCGCTGGCGCTGGGCGCGCTCAGGCCCGGCCAATGGCGCGAGCTGACGCAGGACGAGGTGCAAAAGCTCTACGCGCTGTGAAGAAATGACGGCATGAAAAAAAGCCCTCCCGGTACCGCCCGGGAGGGCTTTGCGCGCTTAGGCGTGCGGATCCAGCGTCCAACCGCAGTCGCCGTGATAGATCATCTGGCGCGTCATGCCGCCGTCGATGCAGATGTTTTCGCCCGTGATGAAGCCCGCTTTGTCCGAGCACAGGAACAGCGCCAGCGCGGCCACATCCGACGGGTTGCCGACCCGGCCTGCGGGATGCTGCGCGGCGTCCGGGCCATGGTATTCGACGTACTCCGTGTCGATCCAGCCGGGGGAGATCGAGTTGACCCGCACCCGGCCCGAGAGGCTGACGGCCAGCGCGTGCGTCAGCGCCGAGATGCCGCCCTTGGCGGCGGTGTAGCTCTCCGTCTGCGGCTGGCTCATGCGGTCGCGCGAGGAGGAGATGTTCACGATCGCCGCGCCGGGCGCGAAGTGCGGGAGGAACAGCTTCGTCAGATAGAAGGGCGCGGTCACGCCGATGCGAAGCGCTCGGTTGAACTCCTCATAGCTGCACGCGTCGATGCCCTTCATGGGCGGCGGCGCGTTGTGGATGAGAAAGTCCACCCGCCCATGATCGGCAATCACCCGCTCTGCAAAGCGGCGCAGCGTCTCCTCCTCGCCCACGTCGCCGGTGAAGTACGGATTGGGCGTGCGGTCGATCACGCATACCGACGCCCCCTCCCGCGCAAACGCCTGCGCGATGGCCAGACCGATGCCGTGCGCGCCGCCCGTGACGACGGCCACCTTGCCCTGAAACATGAAAGCCTCCTCTATTATGAACTCATTGCTCACGCCGTGTGGCGCGCGTGCGGCTTGACGGCGCGAAAGACGACCGTGCATGCGGCCGTCGCCGCGGCGATGGCCATGACGCCCTGCAGCGCCGTCATGGCGTGCGACGCGGCCAACGAACCGTCGCCCTGGGCGAGGTAGAGCATGATCTGGAACAGATCAAAGCCCGGCACGAGCGTGACCAGGGACGAGGTCAGAAAGACGGTCGCGGGCGTCTTCATGCGGCGCGCGGCCAGCTCGCACAGCGCGCTCATGACCAGTCCGCCCAAGAAGTAGCAGGCGACGGTGCCGTTGCCCGCGGCGTCGAGCACGACATAGAGCAGATAGCCCAACGCGGCAATCAGGCAGGAGGGAAGAATCGTGCGCAGCGGCGCGTGAAAGAGCAGCGCGAACGCGCCCGCCCCGAAGAACGCGCTGACGGCGGACACCGCAAAGTACAACGTCATGCTCACAGCCCCCCGAAGAACGACCAGAATTTCAGCGCGGCAAATACGCCGATGGCCACCGTCGCGGCGATGAGCAGCGCCTCCGCCGCGCGGGAGACGCCGGAGACCAGGTCGCCGTAGAGCGTGTCGCGCACGGCGTTGGTCATGAGCAGCCCCGACAGCAGCGGCATGATGCCACCCGCAATGGCGGCGCTGGGCGTTTCATAGGGAAAGACGAAGTTGATACCATAGGCCACCAGCGCCGTGAGAAAGCCGCCCAGCACGTTGGTCACGGGCTGCGCCATCTCCAGGCGCGCAATCAGCGGCACGGCCGCCTGCGTCAGCGCGCCCGAGAGCAGCGCCACCAGCGCCGCCGCCGGTCCGCCGCGAAACATCAGCGCGAACATGGCCGCCCCCACGCCCGCCGCCGCGACGCACAGCGCCTGACGCGGCCCGGGCGATGCGGCCAGCGCCAGCAGCGCACGCTCGGCCTGAGCGGCGTCCATGCAGCCCGAGGCCACGTGCCGCGAGATGTCGTTGGCGACGCTCAGGCGGGTCAGGTCCGTGCCGCGGCGCGCGACGCGCAGCGTGACGGTGCGCGTGCCCAGCGTGACGAACAGGCTCGTTGGATAGGCGACCACGCCCGCGTCGGACAGGCCCAGGCCGCGCGCCATGCGCATGACCGTCTCCTCAACGCGGTAGGTTTCGCCGCCGTTTTCCAAGATGATGCGCGCGGCCAGGCACAGCGCCCGCAGCGCGGTCTTTTCTTCACTCATGCTTTCATCCCTCCGGCGCGTTGCGCCCGCCACATTATAGCAACGCCGCGCGCGCGTGTCAACGCATATGCATTTGATGGGAAATGGCGCGCATGCGATTGACAAAAATGGATTTTATCCGTATCATGTCCAATGGGGGATTTTCGACACGCGGCGCAGCGGCGCCGGAATCGGAGGCGATACGTTTGAAAATTGACCTGACATGCCCAATCGAGCTGTTTGCATTCGAGCTGCCCACCCCGGAGCGGGCCGCGTGCAGCCTTACGTTTTTCAATCTGGAGCGAAAGCAGGTGTCCAGCATCCAGGTGACGATGACCTGCCTGGACCGCCAGGGCGGCATCCTGCAGCGCGCGGTGGAGCGCGTGATGGACCTGCATGGCGCGGGCCGGGAGCACTTCGTGGCCGACGTGCCGCTGGAGGACAACCCGGACATCGCGCAGATCGAGCTGGTGGTCGAAAAGGTCTGGTTCGATGATGCCTCGATCTGGCGGCGCGACAGCGCCTCCACGCAGGAGTACGTGCCCAACGTCATGCCGGAGGGACGCCGCCGCGAGATGCTGCGCTTCGTCGCGGGCGAGGACGCCGTGGGCTATCCAGAGGAGCAGGGGGCCGTGTGGCTGTGCGTCTGCGGACGCGCCAACGCGGCCGGCGAGACGGTCTGCCGCCGCTGCGAGCGCGCCAAGGACGAGGTGTTCGCGCGCTTTTCCGAGGACGCGGTCGACGCGGTCATCCAAAAGCGTGAGGACGAGCTGGAGCGCATCGCGCAAAAGGCGCGCCAGGAGGCGTCCGAAAAGGAATACGCGCGCCAGCAGACCCTGCAAAAGAAGCGCCGCCGTCGCCGCCTGATCGTCCGCTCGGTCGCGGCGGTCGTCGTCGTCGCGGCGGGCGCATACGCGATTGTGACGTTCGGCGTGCCGGAATTCCAGTACCGCTACGGGCTCTATCTGCTGCAAAACGGCCAGCCCGAGCGCGCCAAGGAGACATTCGTGCGCCTGGCGGACTATCGCGACGCGGACGCGCAGGCGCTGGAGGCGGAGTATCAGATCGCCCTGGCGCTGCTGCAGGCGGGCGACGAGGCCTCGCTGATCGAGGCGCAGGAGCGGTTCGCCGCGCTGGAGGGCGAACAGGCCGCGCAGCAGGAGCAGGAGGCGCGCTATCAGCTGGCGCTGCTGTATCAGACCGCAGGCGATTACGGCGCGGCGGAGGAGCTGCTGCTCGGGCTTTCGGGCTATGAAGAGGCCGACGTGCACGTGCAGCAGGTCAGCTATGCCCTGGCGGGCGAGGCCGTGCAGGCGGGCGACTACGAGGCGGCGATCGAGCGCTATGCAGCGCTTTCGGGCTTTGAGGATGCGGACGCGCTGTGCGCGGAGGCGACATACGCGTTTGCCGCGCAGCAGCAGGAGGGCGGCGCGTTTGCGCGCGCGGCGGAGCTGTTTGATTCCCTGGGGGACTATGAGGACGCCGCGGACCGGGCGAAGGCCTGTCTGTACGCGGACGCGGGCGCCGCGATGGAGGAGGGCGACTACGCGCGCGCCGTCGAGGCGTATGAGTCGCTGGGCGCGTACGAGGATGCGCCGTCGCTGCTGACGGCGGCGCGCTATCACCTGGGCGTGGACCTGATGAACGGCGGCGAGTATGAGGCCGCCAGCGAGCTGCTGCAGAGCCTGGGCGAGTACGAGGACGCGCAGATTCTGTGGCAGGAGGCGCTGTACCTGCCCGGCATGGCGTCGTTTGGCGAGGGCGACTACGACACGGCGGTCTCCTACCTGACCCGCATCCCGGGCTACAAGGATGCGGATGAGCAGGCGCAGCGCGCGCGGTTCCTCGCGGCGGAGAGCCTGGCCGAGTCCGGCCGGTTCGACGAGGCGGTGGAGCGCTACGAGGCGCTGGGCGACTACGAGGGCGCGGCCTCGCGAGCGCAGCAGACGCGCTACCTGGCCGCGCAGAGCGCCCTGGCCGCGGGCCGCTATGAGGAGGCTGCGGAGCGCTTTGCCGCGATCGGCGACTACTCCGACGCCTCGCGCAAGGTGCTGCAGGCGCAGTACCTGCAGGCCGACAGCCTCTACGAGGCGGGCGAGTACGAGCAGGCGCAGGCGATCTTCGCGGCGCTTGGCAGCTATCAGGACGCGCGCGAGCGTGCGCTGGCCTGTCCCTATGCGCAGGGCATGGAGCTGGAGGAAGCCGGATCGTACATGGAGGCCTCCGAAAAGTACGCGCAGGCCGGGGACTACCTGGATGCGGCGCGGCGCGCGCAGCTGTGCGTGTACCGCTACGCCGAGCAGTGCGAGGAGGAGGGCGACCCCGAGGCCGCGGGCGCGGCGTTCCTGTCGCTGGGCGAGTTTGAGGACGCGCCTGCCCGCGCGCAGCAGGTCTACGACGACTGGCTGCAGGCCACGTGGCTGGATCTGAACCTGGAGATGGACGTGGGCAACTACGCGCCGGTCGTCCAGGGCTGCAAGCCCTATGTGGGCAAGGACCTGCCCGCGCCCTACGACGGCTTCGACGCGCTGTACGAGGAGGCCAACTACCGCTATGCGCGCCGGCTCATCTCTCAGGGATCGGAGCTGGAGGCGCTGCCGTACCTGCGCGCGGCCAACGGCTACGGCGAGAGCGAGGAATTGCTGGAGGGCTACATCTACCTCATCCTGGGCACGTGGTCGCCGGACGAAGAGGGCAGGCCGATGCAGTTCCGGGAGGATGGGACGTGCACGTTCGAGGGCCAGGAGCGCTACTTTGACGTCAACGGTTACGCCGTGCTGATCGGCGGGGAGCCCGAGCCGTCGCAGGCAGTGTTCCAGATCGTCTCCATGGACGCGCAGCGCATGACGCTCAAGCGCGAGGAGGACGGCGCGACCGTGCGCTACACCCGCGTGCAGCCCGCGCAGGACGATGCGGCCGGGCAGGAAGGGGACGAATGAAAAAGAAGGACTTTGTGCTGATCGCATCCGTCGCGCTGGTCGCCGTCGCGGCGCTGTTCCTCTTGCCGCTCTGGGAGACGCGCGACGTGTCGCGGGTGATCGTCACGGTCGACGGGGCCGAAGCGCTCAACGTGTCGCTTGCGCAGGACGGCGTGTATGACATCCCGCAGGCGGATGGCGCCGTCAACGTCATCGAGGTGGCGGACGGCGGCGTGCGCATGGTGCAGGCCAACTGCCGCGACGGCCTGTGCGTCCAGCAGGGCGAGACGCGCCGCGCAGCCAAGTCGATCGTGTGCCTGCCGCATCGGTTGGTCGTGCGCCTGGCGGCGGATGAGCAGGATCAGACGCCCCTGGACGGCGTGGACGTCGTCGTCCGATGAGAGGAGGAATGCGATGAATCTGGCCAAATGGTGGCGCGAAGACGCCTGCGCGCAGGTGAATGCGCGCCACGTGGATGTGATGGACGGCATCCGCGCGCTGTGCATCTTCATTGTCGCCTGGTATCACATCTGGCAGCAGTCCTGGCTCTGGCCGACGCTCGACGTGGGCGGCTTTACGCTCAACTTCGACCCGCTGGTGCGCTCCGGCTACATCTGGGTGGACGCGATGCTGCTCATCAGCGGCTTTCTGCTCTTTTTGCCCTATGCGCGCGAGCTGGACAGCCCCGCGCCACGCATGCCGGATGCGGCAGGCTTTTACGTGCGCCGCGCGCTGCGCATCCTGCCCTCCTACTGGCTGAGCGTGCTGTCGATCTTCTGCTTCGCCGCGCTGCCATCGGGCGCGTATCACAGCACGTCGTACATGCTGCGCGACCTGATCAGCCACCTGACGTTCACGCACGTGTTCGCCTACGACACCTATGTGGCCACGCAGCTGAACGTCGTGCTGTGGACGCTGGCGGTCGAAGTGCAGTTCTATCTGATCTTTCCGCTGCTGGCGCGCGCGTTCTTCCGCAAACCCGCGCTGACGTATGCGCTCATGCTGGGCGCGTCGCTGCTGTATCGCGGGCTGGTGCTGGCCACGTGCACGGACACGACGCTGCTGGTCAACCAGCTGCCGGCTTTTTTCGACGTGTACGCCAACGGCTTTCTCGCGGCGGTCGTGTTTGTGCGCCTGACGCGCGACCTGCGCCATACGCCCTGTACGCGCATCCTGTTCACAGCGCTATCCGTCATGCTGCTGTGCGTCGTTTGGCACATCGTCGTGCGTCAGGCGGGCTCGGGCTCAACCGAGGAGATCCGCCGCGGGCAGATGATCCACCGCTACGCGTTCAGCGCGGTGCTCTCGGCGTTCATCGTCTGCACGGCCAACGCGGGCGCGCTGTGGCGCTTCCTCTTCTCCAACCGGCTGATGCGCTACCTGTCGGCGGTCTCGTTCAACTTCTACATCTGGCATCAGTACCTGGCGGTCAAGCTGCGGGAGTGGGGCATTCCGCCCTCCGTCTCCGCGCAGCCGAACTTCGACGGCGAGATGCCCTGGCAGTGGCAGTACACGCTGCTGTGCTTTGCGCTGGCGCTTTTCGTCGCCACGCTGATCACATACGCATTCGAGCGGCCCATCGCGCGCCTGGGCGCGCGTGTCTATAGCGCCCGCAGGGCGGGGCGCAAGCCAAAGGACGATCTGCGCGCCCATGGTTGACGCGCAGGAAGGAGGCATTTCCCATGCAGGATCCCAGACTGGAAAAGCTGGCCCGCAACATCGTGCGCTATGCGTGCGACGTGCAGCCGGGCGAAAACGTGCTGATCGAAAACACCGGCTTTGAGCGCGCCTTCGTCGTCGCGCTCGTGCGCGAGGTGTATGCGGCGGGCGGCCGTCCGTTCGTCGACATCAAGGACCCGGCGGTCAACCGCGCGCTGATGCAGGGCGCGACGGAGGAGCAGCTGCGGCTCATGGCGCAGGTGGAGAGCCTGCGCATGGAGAACATGCAGGCCTACATCGGCATCCGCGCCGGCGACAACATGATGGAGACCGGCGACGTGCCCGGCGACCGGCAGCAGTTGTACGCCCGCCTGTTCAGCCACCCCGTGCACAGCCTCATCCGCGTGCCGCACACCAAGTGGGTCGTGCTGCGCTACCCGACGCCCTCCATGGCGCAGGCGGCGAACATGTCCACCGAGGCGTTTGAGGACCACTACTTCGACGTGTGCAACCTCGACTACGCCAAGATGAGCCGCGCCATGGACGCGCTGGTCGCGCGCATGGAGAAGGCGGAACGGGTGCGCATCGTCGGCCCGGGCACGGACCTGACGTTCTCCATTCAGGGAATGCCCGCCATCAAGTGCGACGGCAGGCTGAACATCCCCGACGGCGAGGTGTTCACCGCGCCCGTGCGCGACAGCGTCAACGGCACGCTGACCTACAACGCGCCCAGCCTGTACCAGGGCACGACGTTTGAAAACGTGCGCCTCACGTTCAAGGACGGCAAGATCATCGAGGCGACGGCCAACGACACGGAGAAGGTCAACCGCATCTTCGATACCGACGAGGGCGCGCGCTATGTGGGCGAGTTCGCCATCGGCGTCAACCCCTACATCACCCAGGCAATCAAGGACACGCTCTTTGACGAGAAGATCGCCGGCTCCTTCCACTTCACGCCCGGCAACTGCTACGATGAGTGCCCAAACGGCAACAAGAGCGCCATCCACTGGGATCTGGTGTGCATCCAGACGCCCGAATACGGCGGCGGCGAGATGTACTTTGACGGCGAGCTGATCCGCAAGGACGGCCTGTTCCTGCCCGAGGATCTGCGCTGCCTCAATCCCGACGCGCTCAAGTGAGCCGCCCGGCGGGGGCAAACCTTTGGGAAAATTTTCACAAGAAGGCTGAAATTGTCGCAAGGCTCTTGCAAATTGCCGCGCAATTGGTTACAATATAAATGGTGCCAGTTGCCCTTTGCAAGGGCGCCGGCTGACATTGAATTTATTGATTCAGGAGGAGATTCCAATGGTTAAGGTTGCCATCAATGGTTTTGGCCGCATCGGTCGTCTGGCTTTCCGTCAGATGTTTGACGCTGAAGGCTACGAGGTTGTCGCCATCAATGACCTGACCAGCCCGAAGATGCTGGCGCACCTGCTCAAGTACGACACCGCGCAGGGCGGCTTCAAGTTCAAGGACTCTGTCTCCTACAAGGAGCCTGTCTTCGAAGAGGACGGCAAGACCGTGAAGGTGCCGGGCTCCATCACCGTCAACGGCAAGGAGATCACCATCTACGCCAAGCCCAAGGCCAACGAGCTGCCCTGGGGCGAGTTGGACGTGGACGTCGTGCTCGAGTGCACCGGCTTCTACACCAGCAAGGCCAAGGCCATGGCCCACATCGAGGCCGGCGCCAAGAAGGTCGTCATCTCCGCGCCCGCTGGCAATGACCTGCCCACCATCGTCTACGCCGTCAACGAGAACACGCTGACCAAGGAAGACAAGATCATCTCCGCGGCTTCCTGCACCACCAACTGCCTGGCGCCCATGGCCAAGGCCCTGAACGACAAGTACCCCGTCGTTTCCGGCATCATGACCACCGTGCACGCCTACACCGGCGATCAGATGATCCTGGACGGCCCGCACCGCAAGGGCGACCTGCGCCGTGCCCGCGCCGGCGCGCAGAACATCGTGCCCAACAGCACCGGCGCTGCCAAGGCCATCGGCCTAGTCATTCCGGAGCTCAACGGCAAGCTGATCGGCTCTGCGCAGCGCGTGCCCGTGTGCACCGGCTCCACCACCATCCTGGTGGCGGTTGTCAAGGGCAAGGACGTGACGAAGGATTCCATCAACGCCGCGATGAAGGCTCAGGCCTCCGCGTCCTTCGGCTACAACACCGACGAGATCGTCTCCTCCGACGTCATCGGCATGACCTACGGCTCGCTGTTTGACGCCACGCAGACGATGGTCACCAAGATCGACGACGACACCTATCAGGTGCAGGTCGTGTCCTGGTACGACAACGAGAACAGCTACACCAGCCAGATGGTCCGCACCATCAAGTACTTCGCGGAGCTGGGCTGATCGTAGCGCAACCTGACGGGCGGCGGCCCGCCGGACGCTAAAAAATGGATTCGATCCCGCGGGCGTGCGCTTTGGCATCCCCGCAGGGCCAGAAAAGCATTTTCCCCCTCTTTCCCGACTGCGCGTCAGACGGAAAAGAGGGGGTTTTTTCTGCATAAAGGGGACGCGAATGTCAAAGGACTGGCATTTCGGCGCATCGCGTGCTATACTGATTCGTATCCGGCAGGCATGCTGTACGTGGGGATTGATAGTGAACCCTGCTCAGGAGGTCTTTGACCGGGCCTGGAACGACCTGACGACCCAGGGGAAGATGTGCGACGCGCCGCAGCCGGACTTTGCGCCGTCGGCCTGCGAGATTGCAAACTTCGTCTATCTGACCGCCACTAAGGCCGGCGTGGCAGGGTATAGAGGCGATCAACGAGTGAGCGCACGGGCCGCGCCCAATGCGGCGTCCGGCGCAGGGGGGGACAAGCGATGACATCCATGTGTGGCACGGATTGCTGCGACCGATGCGAGCGCAGGACGGCCTGCGGCGGGTGTGTCCAAACGGACGGGCATCCCTTTGGCGGCACGTGCATTGCGGCCAAGAGCATCCGAAGGGGCGGAAAGGCCGAATTCCAGGGATTGAAGAACGCCCTGATTGCGGAGTTCAACGCGCTGGGCATCCCCGGGCTGCAGATCGACGACCTGCACCTGCTGAACGGCTTTTACGTGAACCTGGCGTATCCGGTCGCCGGCGGACAGCTCATCCGGCTGCTCTCGGACGCCGACGTCTATTGGGGCAACCAGGTGGAGATCCCAGGAAGCGACCGCTGCTACGGCCTGGTCGCAGATGAGCGCTACCTGCTCGTGAGCGAGTACGGCTGCGGCGGCGATGCGCCGCAGATCGTGGTATACCGGCGAAGACAGAACGGCCGCGCCGGGAAGATGGAGGAACAGGCATGATCCGAGAGGCAAAAAATGAGGATTTGGCAGCGCTCGCTGGTCTGGCGGCATCGCTTTGGCCCCATCATGCGCCGGATGAACTGGCGCGCGAGTTCTCCGGGATGCTGACTGACGGCGACGTCCGGCTCTTTCTGCAATGTGAGGGGGATGTTCCGGTCGGCTTTGCGCAGTGCCAGCTGCGGCGCGACTACGTCGAAGGCGCTCAGACCTCGCCTGTCGGCTATCTGGAGGGGATTTTCGTCCGACCGGATTGCCGGCGCAGGGGATATGCGACGGCGCTGCTGGCGGCATGTGAGACGTGGGCCCGGGAACGGGGCTGTACGGAATTTGCAAGCGACTGCGAGCTGGACAACGGCGACTCCATCGCCTTTCACCGGGCGATGCGCTTTGCGCAGACCAACCGTATCATCTGCTTTGTCAAGCGGCTATGAGCGGCGCGCTCACAGCCGGCGGCATTTTGCCCCCTGTCAGAAAGGGCGCGGGATGCCGTTTTTCTCTTGCTATTTGGCTCCAAAACCGCTATCATATGGACAAACCATTGCATATGGAGGGAACGCCATGCAAAAGAAGGACCACGCCGCCCTGCGTCCGCCGATGGGCTGGAACAGCTGGGACTGCTACGGCGCGTCCGTCACGGAAGAGGCGCTCATGCAGAACGCGCGCTTCATGGCCGAGCACCTGAAGCCCTACGGCTGGGAGTACGTCGTGTGCGACATCCAGTGGGCGGAGCCGACCGCCGACTCGTGCGAATACCACCCCTTTGCGGCGCTGACGATGGATGCGTACGGACGGCTGCTGCCAGCGCCCAACCGCTTTCCGTCGGGTTTTCGCGCGATCGCAGACCAAATTCACGCCATGGGATTGAAGTTTGGCATTCACATCATGCGCGGCATTCCGCGCCAGGCCGTGTACCTGGACGCGAAGGTGCTGGGCACGGACGCCACGGCGCGTGACATCGCCGCGCCCTATCATGAGTGCCACTGGAACACCGACATGTACGGCCTGCGCAGAGAGTTGCCCGAGGCGCAGGCGTATTACGACTCGATCTTCGCGCTCTATGCCGAATGGGGCGTGGACCTGGTCAAGGTCGACGACGTGGCGCGTACCGAGTACAACCAGGCCGACAGCTACGACGGGGCGGGGGACGTGGAGATGATCCGCCGGGCCATCGACCGTTGCGGCCGCCCGATGGTGCTCAGCCTCTCGCCCGGCCCGGCGAAGGTTGAGCGCGCCTGGCATCTGTGCCAGCACGCGAACATGTGGCGCATCACCGACGACATGTGGGACAGATGGCCGCAGGTGAAGGCAATGTTCGAACGCTGCGACGCGTGGCAGACGCACGTGCGGCCCGGCTGCTGGCCGGATTGCGACATGCTGCCGTTGGGCATGCTGCGCATGTTCAACGGGGGCGAGCCTTGCCTGCTCACGCGGGACGAGCAGCGCACGCTGATGACGCTGTGGTGCATGTTCCGCTCGCCGCTGATGATGGGTGGAGAGCTTACGCGCTGCGATGCCTTCACGCTCTCGCTGCTGCAAAACGAGGAGCTGCTGTACCTCGATCAGCACGGCACGGGCGCGTATCAGCTCTCGCGCAGCGACGACGAGGCGGCATGGGAGGCGCAGGACGAGCGCGGCGCGCGTTATGTGGGGCTGTTCAATCTCTCCGACACAGACCGCAAGGTGCAGGCGGCGCCTTCCTGGCTTGCGCAGGGAGCATGGCGCGCACGGGAAGTCTGGAGCGGCGCGCTCCTGGAACGGCCCGGCGCATCCTTGAGCGCACAGTTGCCCGCGCACGCCTGCGCACTGTACAAACTCGAAGGGAAAGGGGAATGACCGTGAAGTACGAAGTATCCGGCGGTTTCTTTGGACGTTATCAGGAGCTCGTGCGCGACGTGGTGATCCCGTATCAGGAAAAGGCGCTGCTCGACGAGATCCCCGACGCGGAGAAGAGCCATGCCGTGGAAAACTTCCGTCAGGCTGCGCAGATGCTGCGCGAGGGCCATTGCGACGGGGCGTTTTATGGCATGGTGTTTCAGGACAGCGACGTGGCCAAGTGGCTCGAGGCGGCCGCCTATTCGCTGGGCGCGCACCCGGACGAGGCGCTCGCCGCGCGCTGCGATGCGATCATCGACCTGATCGCCCAGGCGCAGCACCCGGACGGCTACCTGAACACTTACTTTACCGTCAAGGAGCCGGATCGGCGCTGGACCAACCTGCAGGAGGCGCATGAGCTGTACTGCGCGGGCCACATGATCGAGGCGGCCGTCGCCTATGCGCAGGAGACGGGCAAGACGAAGCTGCTAGACATCATGCGGCGCATGGCCGATCACATGTACACGCGCTTCGTCGAGGAGAACGTGCCGGGCTATCCCGGCCATCCGGAGGTGGAGCTGGCGCTCATGCGCCTGTATCACGCCACGGGCGATGCGCGCTATATGGAGCTGGCGCGCTGCTTCATCGACCGGCGCGGAACGGATTACTTTGCCAAGGAGGCCGCCACACGCGGCTGGACGCTTTGGAACATGAGCGCTGAGGATCGCGAGTATGCCCAGAACGTCGCGCCCGTGCGCGAGGCGCAGGACGCCGTCGGACATGCCGTGCGCGCGGTGTACCTGTACACGGGCATGGCGGCGCTGGCGGCGCAGACGGGGGACGAGACGCTCATCGAGGCCTGCCGGCGGATGTGGAGAAGCGTCACCGAAAGGCGCATGTATGTCACGGGCGCGATCGGTTCGTGCTATGAGGGCGAAGCGCTGACAAAGGACTATCATCTGCCCAACGACGCGGCCTATGCGGAAACCTGCGCCGCCATCGGGCTGATCTTCTTCGGGCGGCAGATGCTCCAGTTGGAGAAGGACGGCCGCTATGCCGACGAGATGGAGCGCGCGCTGTACAACTGCGTGCTGGCGGGCATGCAGCTCGACGGGCGCCGGTTCTTCTACGTCAACCCGCTGGAGGTCGTGCCCGGCGTGTCGGGCGAGGCCGCGCCGCTGCGCCATGCGCTGCCGCAGCGTCCCAAGTGGTACGGCTGCGCCTGCTGCCCGCCCAACGTCGCGCGCCTGGTGGGCTCCATCGGCCAGTATGCGGCGCAGGCGGAGGGGAGCGTCCTGTACTCGCACCTGTATGTCTCCGGCCGCGTGCAGGGCGGCGACGCGCTGGGCGGCGACGTCGAGGTCCAGACGGCCTATCCCGACGAGGGGACCGTCCGCTATCGCTTCTGCCCGAAGGGGGACGAGATGCGTATGACGCTGGCCGTGCGCCTGCCCACCTGGAGCCGGGAGACCCGCCTGCTGCTCAACGGGCAGCCGGCCGAATGTCGCGTCGAGCGCGGCTATGCGTACCTCGAGCGCGCGTTCACGGCGCAGGACTGCGTGGAGCTATGCCTGGACATGACGCCGCGATGCGTCTATGCGGCCAACGACGTGGCGGCAGACAACGGACGCGTCGCGTTCATGCGCGGCCCGCTCGTCTACTGCGCCGAGGGCGTGGACAACGGCGGCGCGGTGCTCGACCTGCGCGCGCGCATGGACGCCGTGCCCGAGGCGCTGGCGTTCGATCTGCAGCTGCTGTGCGGCTGCGCGCCCATGGAGGTGGACGGCTGGCGCGTCGCGCCCACGGAGGGCCTGTACAGCGCGCGCCGGCCTGCACGCACGCCCTGCCGGATCCGGCTCGTGCCCTATTACACGTGGGGCAACCGCGGGCTGACCCAGATGCGCGTGTGGATGCCGGAGATGTAATTCGTTTCGAACGGACAAAGGGCAGGGGAAGGCGCTCCTCCGGGAGGCCCCCCCCCGCCCTTTTTTGCAAACTCCACCGATGCGTGAGAAAACTTGAAATCCGCGCCATTGAACCCTGACGGAATCTGTCCTACAATGTACCTGCCGGCAAAAAAGAATCACGGGAGGTACCCATGGAACTGGGAAAGAGGATCAGACAGCTGCGCTTCAAGGCGGGGCTGACACAGGAACAGCTGGCGGAAAAGCTGGGGGTCGTCCCGCAGTCGGTCTCCAAGTGGGAAACCGCGGCGGCGATGCCGGACATCACGTCGCTTCCTCTCCTAGCAGAGATCTTCGGCGTCAGCATTGACGATCTGTTCGATCTGACGGCCGGGCAGCGGCTGAACCGCATCGAGCACCGCCTGGAAACGGAGGAGGAACTGCCGCAGGAGCTGTTTTGGGAATATGAGGAGTTTCTCAAGTCGCAGCTTCCATCAAAGCAGCATGGAAGACGCGCGACCGAGCTGATCGCGTATCTCTACTGGCACCGCATGAACGCCTGCGCACAGAAGGCGTGCCGCTACGCCAAGGATGCGGTGCGGCTTGCGCCGGGCGAAAAGGGCTGCCAGTGGATGCTGCAGATGGCGGAAGGACATGCCGTATGGGACTGGAACGCCGCGAATCATGCGGCGGCGATCGACTTCTACCGGGAGCTGGTCGAAGCGAATCCCGACAGCGCCCTGCCCTGTACCTATCTGCTCGACAACCTGATTGCGGATCGCCGCGTGGATGAGGCGGAAGAAGCGCTCGCCCGCCTGTGCGAACGGCATGGACGGCCCACGATCTGCCAAGTCTACCGCGCGCACATCGCCCTGGCGCGGTTTGACGAGCTGAAGGCGGACCGCATCATGCAGGAGCTGATCGACGCGCATCCGGACGACAGCGACGTCCTCTTTGAGGCCGCGCAGTATTTTGCCAAAAAGGGCGACTATGACCAGGCACTCGCGTATTATGAGCGGTCCTTTGGCAGCGAAAGGCGCAGGCCAAGATTTCAGGATGCCCTGCAGGGGATCGCCTGCATCCACCGGCTCAGAGGCGACCGTCGCAAGGCGGCGGAGACCTATGACCGGATCATCGATCTGCTGCAGGGGGAATGGGGCTTTACGGAGGAGACCGCGCTGAAGCAGGCGCAGGCGGAAAAGGCCCGACTGCTGGCCGGGATATCCTAAAATCGTGCCGAGCCCACATGCGTCGGGGCGCCCTCCGCAAGGAGGGCGCCCCGGATGCTGCTGCCTGAATATTCAGAAGTACGCGCGCACAAACGCCGCGGAGCGCTCCATGTCGCCCAGCTGATCGGGCGAGCCGTAGTGTTCGATGGCCAGCACGCCATCGTAGTCCATTTCGCGCAGCAGGCGCAGGCATTCGGCCATCGGGATGACGCCGGAGCCGACGCTGGCGCTGTAGAGCATGCAGCCGCTAGCGTCGCGCGTGCCCGTCTCGCCTGGGCGCGAGGTGCGCGCGCGATCCTTGAGGTGCACATAGCGGATGCGGTCGCGCAGCAGCGCGAAGGCCGCGAGCACGTCGTCCCCGGCGTACAGGAAGTTGCCGGTGTCCAGCGCACAGCCCAGCGCGGGCACGGCGTCGAGGAAGCGGCGCAACTGCCGCGCGGTCGCATAGGGGGCCGTTGTGCTGTCAAAGTCCTCCATCAGCACGTCGATGCCGCGCGACGCCGCGTCTTCGCAAAGGCGCGTGAGCGCTTCGTCCATGCGTGCAAGGCAGGCCTGCGCATCGTCTTCGGGAGAGAGAAAGCCCGGCACGGCCAGCACATGCCGCGTGCCCATCCGCTCGGCGGTGTCGAGCAGTTCGCGGACGCGCTCCGGCTGGGGCGCATGCCCGAAGTCAAAGAAGCGGAAGAGGCTGCCCGCGCGCAGGCCCGCGCGTTCCAGCTGCGCGCGCAGCGCGGCCGGATCGGCACACGCGACGTCGCAGTTGAGCTCCACGCGGTCGATGCCCGCCCGCTTTGCCAGCAAAAGCGCCTCGTCCAGCGGAATGCCCCGCTGCTGCGCGCCCTCGGCGAGGTGATCGTAGAAGATGGAGAGAATCATGGCGGCTCCTTCCTGCGGTCAATAGGACCCCAGCTGTTCGTTCTTGATGAGCTTGATGACGGAACTCGTGCCCAGACGCGTCGCGCCCAGGTTGAGGAAGTCCTCCGCGTCCTGCAGAGAACGGATGCCGCCTGCCGCCTTGATCCCCTTGCCCGGCTTCATGTGCGCCTTGAACAGCGCGACGTCCTCGCGCGTCGCGCCGCCCGTGGAGAAGCCCGTCGAGGTCTTGATGAAGTCCGCCTGCGAGTCGCTGACGATCTCGCACATGCGGATCTTCTCCTCCTCCGTCAGCAGGCAGGTCTCTACGATCACCTTGAGCAGGCGGCCTTCGCACGCGCGCTTGATGTCGTCGATTTCCCGGCGCACGTCGTCGTAGCGCCCCTCCTTGAGCATGCCGACGTTGATCACCATGTCGATCTCGCTTGCGCCATTGTAGACGGCGTCGGAGGTCTCATAGCACTTCGCGGCGGTCGTACTGTAGCCGTTGGGAAAGCCGATGACCGTACAGATGGGCAGCTGGCCGCGCACGTAGTCGGCGGCCTGTCTGACATAGCATGCAGGGATGCACACGCTGGCCGTGTGAAAGCGCATGCCGTCGTCGCAGATACCCTGGATGTCATACCAGGTGGCGGTCTGCGCCAGCAGCGTATGGTCTACAGCGTGCAGAATGCGTTCCAGATCCATGGGATCGCCTCCTTTTGAGTTACAAACGGGAGTTCCTGTGGATACCATTATATCACAGAGCAGCGTACAAAAACAAAAAAACAAAAAAGATCGAAAAAAGGCGAAAATGGGGTTGACAAAACT
>CHCFC05602__coassemble_164_pt1 | contig 42197 bp, 36 predicted proteins | sample CHCFC05602__metabat2_high_PE_016 | metagenome-assembled genome bin CHCFC05602
CCACGACCGGTTTTCCCCCACTTCTGAGCAGAAAGAAGGTAGCCGCCGCCATGACCGATCGCAAAGCCGTCCGCGTCCGCCCGACCCGCATTCGCAAGACGTTCTGGGAGACCGTCGAGCCGTATGTCTTCCTCGCGCCCGCGCTGACCATCTTCGGGCTGTTTCTGTACTATCCGTTTGCGCGCACGATCTACCTGAGCCTGTTCCTGACGGACAAGTACGGCATGGCCAAGGTGTTCTGGGGCGTGGGCAACTATACCAGCATCTTCAAGGACCCGTCGTTCTGGCGTTCGCTGACGGTGACGCTCCAGTTTGTGGTGATGGTGGCGTTGGGCGGCCTGGTGGTGGGCCTTTGCACGAGCCTGCTGACGGCCAACAAGTACCGCGGGGTGACGTTCTGCTCCGCGTCCTACGCCATGCCCGTGGCCATCGCCTCGGCGGCGGCGTCGATGGCGTTTCGCATGATCCTGCATCCGACGAACGGCCTGCTCAACATCCTGCTGGGCACGCAGATCAGCTGGACGGGCGATCCGCGCTTTGCGCTGCCGGTGATCGCGTTTTTGACGGTGTGGCTGACCAGCGGCATCAACTTCATCTTCATCAGCGCGGGCCTGCGCGGCATCCCGCCCGAACTGTACGAGAGCGCATCCATCGACGGGGCAGGCTACTGGCGCAAGTTCTTCCACGTCACGCTGCCAGGCCTGTCGCCGACGCTGTTCTTCCAGATCATCATCAACATCATCCAGGCGTTCCAGTCCTTCAGCCAGGTGAAGATCCTGACCGAGGGCGGACCGGGCGATTCGACGAACCTGATCGTCTACGCGATCTACCGCGACGCGTTCTTCAACTACCGCTTCGGCACGGCGGCCGCGCGCTCGGTGATCCTGTTTGTCATCATCCTGGCGATCACGCTGATCCAGTTCAGCATGGAGAAGAGGAGCGTGAATTACTGATGTTGGCCCTGAACCGCAAACAAAGACAGGTCTTTCTCACGGCGGGGCGCTGGCTGCTCAATCTGCCGCTGCTCATCGTCATCCTGCTGCCGCTGCTGTACACGCTCTCCATCAGCCTGATGCCCGCGGGCGACATCTACTCCAACCGGCTGATCCCCTCGCGAATCAACCTGCAAAACTTCTACGACGCGCTGTTCAAGAATCCGATTCCACGCTTCGTGCTCAACTCGTTCATCGTCTCCACGTCGGTCATGCTCGGGCAGATGGTCACCTGCTCGATGGCGGCCTTCGCCTTCTCCTTCCTGCGCTTTCGGGGACGCAACGTGCTGTTCCTGCTGGTGCTGGCCACGATGATGGTGCCCGGCGAGGCGACGATCATCGCCAACTTTCTGACCATCAGCCGCTGGGGCTGGAACGACTCCTACCGCGCGCTGATCGTGCCCTATCTGACCAGCGCGATGGGCATCTTCCTGCTGCGGCAGAACTACCTGACCTTCGCCAAGGAGCTGCACGAGGCCGCCAAGCTGGACGGCTGCTCGAACTTCCGGTTCATGCGCTCCATCGTCGTGCCGCTGAGCCGGCCCGCGCTGGGCGCGCTGGGCGCGTATACGTTCCTGAACACCTGGAACATGTACATGTGGCCGCTACTGGTGACCAACTCCGCGCAGTACCGTACCGTACAGATCGGCGTGAGCATGCTCTACGACATCGACGCACAGGCGCTGGGCCTGATGATGGCGGGCGTCGTCATCGTGACGGTGCCGTCGCTGTCGATCTTCGTGTTCATGCAAAAGCAGCTGATCAACGGCCTGATGGCAGGCGCCGTCAAGGGATGATCGGTGGTGTGCCGGGGCGCCCGGGTCCGCAAGGGCCGCGGCGTCCGCTGCACTCACGATAGAACGACCATCTTATCAACGAAAGGAGACTCTCGACATGAAAAAGTTGCTCTCGGTCGTCCTGTGCGCATGCATGCTGCTCACGCTCTTCCTGCCAACCGCGCTTGCCGAGGATCCCGTGAAGATCATCTTCTGGCACTCCATGGGCGGCGTCAACGGCGAGGCCATCAACAAGATGGTGGCGGACTTCAACGCGGCCTATGAGGGCCAGATCCAGGTCGAAGTCCAGTTCCAGGGCGACTATGACGAGGCGATCAACAAGCTCAAGAGCGCCAGCATGGGCAACATGGGCGCGGACGTCGTGCAGATCTACGACATCGGCACGCGCTTCATGATCGACAGCGGCTGGATCATCCCGATGCAGGAGCTGATCGACGCGGACAACTACGACATCTCCCAGATCGAGCCCAACATCGCGGCGTACTATTCGGTGGATGGACAGCTCTACTCCATGCCGTTCAACTCCTCCACGCCGATCATGTACATCAACCGCGACGCGTTCATCGAGGCGGGGCTGGATCCTGACAACCCGCCCAAGAACTTTGACGAGATCATCGCGGCCTGCGAGAAGCTCGTCAAGAAGGACGAAAACGGCAACATCACCCAGTATGGCTTCGGCATGGGCAACTACGGCTGGTTCTTCGAGCAGTGGGTCGGCAAGATGGGCCTGGATTACGTCGACCAGGGCAACGGCCGCGATGCGCCCGCCACGAAGGTCGTCTTTGACGAGAACGGCTCGGCGCTGCAGATCCTCTCCACGTGGGACAAGCTGATCGACGAGGGCTACATCACCTACCTGAACCGCGGCAACGACGACGCCAAGTCCGCCTTCATCACGGGCAACATCGCCATGACGCTCGAGTCGACCGCGGCGCTCAAGTCGCTGCTGGTCAACGTCGACAACCGCTTTGAGATCGGCACGGCCTACTTCCCGTCCATCAACGCGGACGACGAGGGCGGCGTGTCCATCGGCGGCGGCTCGCTGTGGGCGATCGAAAACGGCGACGAGGCCAAGCGCGCCGCGAGCTGGGAGTTCATCAAGTTCATGATCTCGCCCGAGCAGCAGGCCTACTGGAACGCGCAGACCGGCTACTTCCCCATCACGGTGGCAACGCATGAGCTGGATGCCTTCAAGCAGAACATCGAGGAATTCCCGCAGTTCATGACGGCCATCGACCAGCTGCATGACACCGACGCAGCGTACACGGGCTCGCTGCTGAGCGTGTTCCCGGAGGCGCGCGCCAAGGTCGAGGAGATCACCGAGCGTGTGATCATGGGCGAGCTCGAACCCGAGGCGGCCGTCGAGCAGCTCGCCGCGCAGATCAACGAGGCGATCACGATCTACAACCTGACGAACATGTGACACCCCTTCCCTTCCCCGGGCGCGCCTTGCGGCGCGCCCACTCTTTTGCCCGTGAAAAATCCGTCTATCCCCATGTCATAGGCAGGGTTTCCCGCCCGAATCGCGAATTCTTAAGGGCATTTTTGCGCCATTCTGTCCGCATCGGAGGTCTGGTTCCATGCGCTTCACGTTCCGCCACACCCGCTACTGCTGCTACGCCTCGAGCGTGTCCCACGCGGCAGTCAACAACCTGGCGCCGCTGCTGTTTCTGACGTTCCAGCGCCAGTTCGGCATCACGCTCTCGCAGCTGGCGCTGCTCGTCTCGCTCAACTTCGCCATCCAGATGCTCGTGGATCTCGTGTGCGCGCGCTACGCGGTGCGCGTGGGCTACCGCACGTGCGTCGTTGGCGCCAACGCGCTGTGCGGCCTGGGGCTGATCGGTCTGGGCGTGCTGCCCTATGCGCTGCCCGGCGCCTACGCGGGTATCGTGTGCGCGATGGTGCTCTACGCGCTGGGCGGCGGGCTGCTGGAGGTGCTCACCAGCCCCATCGTCGAGGCCATGCCCGGCGAGGAAAAGGCGGCCGCGATGAGCATGCTGCACTCCTTCTACTGCTGGGGGCATGTGGCCGTGGTGCTGCTATCCACGCTGTACTTTGTGACCGTCGGCATTGATCGCTGGCGCTTCCTGCCCATGCTGTGGGCCGTGTTGCCGCTGGCCAACGCCTGTGTCTTCAGCCGCGTGCCAATCAACACCTTCGGCGCGGAGAGCGCCACCATGCCCATGCGTAGCCTGCTGCGCCTGCCGGTCTTCTGGCTCTTCTTTGCGCTGATGCTCTGCGCGGGCGCGGCGGAGCAGGGCATGAGCCAGTGGGCCTCGCTCTTTGCCGAGCAGGGGCTGCGCGTGTCCAAGACGCTGGGCGATCTGCTCGGCCCCTGCGCCTTTGCGGTGCTGATGGGCCTCTCGCGCCTGCTCTACGGCCGCTCCGGCTCGCGGCTGAACCTGCGCGCGTGCATCCTGGCCTCCAGCGTGCTGTGCGTGGGCTGCTACCTGCTCACGGCCTTCTCGCCCGGCGCGCTGCTGCCGCTGCTGGGCTGCGCGGTCTGCGGCTTCTCGGTCGGCATCCTCTGGCCGGGCACGCTCAGCCTCTCCGCCGCGCGCTGCCCGCAGGGCGGAACGGCGCTGTTTGCGCTGCTCGCGCTGGCCGGCGACATCGGATGCTCCGTCGGGCCGGGCCTGGTCGGCTGGGTGTCCGACTGGTGGCTCGTCGCCGGCGGCGTCTCGAGCGTGGACGCGATCAAGCTGGGCCTGCTCGCGGCCGCCGTGTTCCCGCTGCTGCTCGCCGGCGGCGCGCTCCTGCTGCGCCGCCATACCCACTGACCGAACGGGGGGAATCGCCATGCAAACCCTGCTCATCACCGGCACGGGCGGCTTTGTCGCCTCGCGCATGGCGCGCGACCTGGACGGGCGCTACCGCGTCGTCCCCGCCGCGCACCGCGACCTGGACCTGACCGACGCGGACGCCTGCCGCCGCTTCATCCTTGCGGCCCGGCCCGACGCCGTGCTGCACTTCGGCGCGATCTCGCGCATCGACGTGTGCGAAAAGGACCCGGCGCTGGCCCATCGCGTCAACGTGCTGGGCACGCAGCACGTCGCCCGCGCATGCGCCGAGGCGGGCGCGGCGATGGTGCTGGCCAGCAGCGACCAGGTCTATACCGGGCTCGACGGCGCGCAGCCGCACCGCGAGGACGAGGCGCTCGCGCCCACGAATGTCTACGCGCGCACGAAGCTCGAGGCCGAGCGCATCGCCGCCTCGCTGTGCGAGCGGTTTTACGCGCTGCGCCTGACGTGGATGTTCGACCTGCCCGTCCGCTTCTGCGCGTCGAGCCTGGGCGTGGTGGGCATGTGCGCGGGCGCGCTGGTCACAGGGCGGCCCGTGCGCGCGGCGGCCAACGACCATCGCGGCATGACGTACGTTCGCGAGGTGATCGAGAACATCCCCGCGCTGCTGGCGGCTCCCTGCGGCGTGTACAACTTTGGCAGCGAGAACTTTCTGAGCACCTACGAGGTGTGCCTGCGGGTGTTCGAGCGCATGGGCGCCGCGCACCGGGCGGCGGAGCTGCTCGAGCCGTTTCAGCAGGAGACGCCGCGCAACCTGATGATCGACGCGGCCAAACAGCGCGCAGCCGGCATCCTGTTTTCGAATACGTCGGACGCGCTGGAGCGCATGTTCACCGAATACCGCCTGTAAGCGGCGGACGAAGCGGCCGCCGTTTGCGGTGGAAAAAAACGGCGCTGCATGGTATAATGTGGGCAAGTACAATCATCCGTCGAGGAGGGAGTTTTCATGGCGCAATATCCCCCGATCATGAAGGACAAGCCCGTGCTGCTGCACGGCGGCGACTACAACCCCGAGCAGTGGATCAACGACAAGAAGACCGTCTGGCCCCGCGACATGGAGCTGGCGAAAAAGGCCGGCATCAACACGCTGTCCGTGGGCATCTTCTCCTGGGCGATGCTCGAGCCCGAGGAGGGGCGCTTTGACTTCGGTTGGCTTGACGAGGTCATGGACATGCTCGCGCAAAACGGCATCAAGGCCGTGCTGGCCACGCCCAGCGGCGCGCGCCCGTCCTGGATGGCCGAAAAGTACCCCGAAGTGCTGCGCGTGACGGAGGACCGCCGCCGCCAGCTGTTCGGCGAGCGGCACAACCACTGCCTGACCTCGCCCGTGTACCGCGAAAAGGTCCGCAAGATCAACACGCTCCTGGCCGAGCGCTACAAGGATCACCCGGCGCTGGGCATGTGGCACATCTCCAACGAGTACGGCGGCGAGTGCCATTGCCCGCTGTGCCAGCACAAATTCCGCGCGTGGCTCAAGGCGCGCTATGGCACGATCGACCGGCTCAACGACGCCTGGTGGAACACGTTCTGGTCGCACCGCTACACGTCGTTTGACCAGATCGAGAGCCCGTCGAGCATCGGCGAGGGCACGAGCCACGGGCTGAACCTGGCCTGGAAGCGCTTCACCACGCAGCAGTACTGCGACTTCTACGCCTGGGAGATCGAGCCGCTGCGCCGCATCACGCCGGACGTGCCCTGCACGACGAACCTGATGGGCACCTACACGGGCATCAACTACTTCGAGCTGGGCCGCCTGCTCGACCGCTCCAGCTGGGACAACTATCCCGCCTGGACGGGCGACCTGCGCGACGCGGACATCGCCGCCAACGCGTCCTTCCGCCACGACCTGATGCGCGGCGTGGGCGGCGGCAAGCCGTTCATGATGATGGAGTCCTCGCCCTCGGCGGTCAACTGGCAGCCGATCAACCGCCTGCGCCAGCCGGGCGTGCTGACGCTGCAGGGCCTGCAGGCCGTCGCCCACGGATCGGACACAGTGCAGTACTTCCAGTTCCGCAAGGGCCGCGGCTCGTTTGAAAAATTCCACGGCGCCGTCGTCTCGCACGACGAGCGGGAGGACAACCGCGTCTACCGCGAGGTCTGCGCGGTCGGCGAGAAGCTCTCGCGCCTTTGCGCCGTGCTCGGCTCCGCGCCGGAGAACAAGGTCGCCGTGATCTATGACTGGGAGAACCGCTGGGCGCTGGACGACGCGCGCTTTGGCCTGAATGAGGACAAGGGCTACGAGCTGGCGGTGCGCGCGCACCATGCGGCGCTCATGCGCGCGGGCTATGGCGTGGACGTGATCGATCAGACCTGCGACCTGTCCGGCTACCGCGTCGTGTGCGGCCCGATGACGTACATGCTGCGCCCCGGCTTTGCCGAGCGCGTGCGCGCCTTCGTCGAGGGCGGCGGCACGTACGTGTCCACCTACTGCTCCGGCTGGGTGGACGAGGAGGACCTGTGCTTCATGGGCGGCTTCCCCGGCCCGCTGCGCGACGTGTTCGGCCTGTGGGACGAGGAGACCGACGCGCTGGACGCGACGCAGCACAACCGCTTCACCTGGAACGGCAAGACCTATGAGGCGAAGGACTTCTGCGCGCTGGTCCATCCGCAGGGCGCGCAGGTGCTGGCGACCTATGAGGAGCGCTTCTACGCGGGCAGCCCGGCGCTGACGCGCAACGCCTTCGGAAAGGGCTGCTGCTACTACGTGGCCGCGCGCACGGGCGAGGACTTCCTCATCGACCTGTATGCGCATGTGACGAAGGAGGCCGGCCTGACGCCGCTGCTGGACGATGTGCCCTACGGCGTGCTGCTGGCGGAGCGCGTGGGCGAAAACGGGCGCTTCCTGTTCGTGATGAACACCGTGCCCGAGGCGCGCACGGTCGTGCTGCCCGCCTGCACGGACGCCATGACCGGCGAAGCGCGCGGGGGTGAGACGGCGTTGCCGCCCTACGGCGTGATCGCCGTCAGGCGCTGATGCCCCGGACTGCCCTGGAAGGGATTCACCAAAACGCCGCGGGGCGGGATGCCATGCATCCCGCCCCGTTTGCATCCGCCCGCGCAACGCAGGCATCCAAAGCACGCGCCCAAAACGAAAAAAAGCCCGGAAGTGGATCCCTCCGAAAGCAAAACTCCGAAAAGGCAACGAGAAAGAAAAGCCCTCTCCCTTGACGGAGATTGTATATATATCTTACCCGTCAAATGTCAAGTTGTCAAGCAATTTCACAAAAAAAGCCCAAAACACCGCCTTGGCCGTCCGCAATGCCCTCACGGGCATGGGGGCGGCGCGCACGCCGTTTGCCCGCGCCTCCCTCCGCATGCTATGCTTGCTTGCAATGCATTTTGGAGGGAGGCGACGCATATGTCCCAAATCTCCCTGCGGGGGATCGAAAAGCGCTTCACCGTCTATGAACGGCCGACGGGACGCTTCGGCCTGCTCAGGGGCGCATTCGTGCGCAACCGGCGCACGGTGCGCGCGCTGCGCGGCATCTCGTTTGACGTGGAGCCGGGCGAGCTGGTGGGCTATATCGGCCCAAACGGGGCCGGCAAATCGACCACCGTCAAGGTAATGAGCGGCATCCTCACGCCCGACGCGGGCGAGTGCCGCGTCATGGGCCGCGTGCCCTGGAGGGAACGCGAGACGCACGTGCAGCGCATCGGCGTCGTGTTCGGCCAGCGCAGCCAGCTGTGGTGGGACGTGCCGGTCGCGGACTCGCTGGACCTGCTGCGCGTCATCTACGCCGTTCCTGCCGCGGACTACCGCCGCCGCCTCGCGCAGCTCTCGCAGCGCCTGGAGGTCGAGGATCTGCTGCGCACGCCCGCGCGCCAGCTCTCGCTGGGGCAGCGGATGCGCTGCGAGCTGGTCGCCGCGCTGCTGCACCGGCCGGACATCCTCTTTCTGGACGAGCCGACCATCGGCCTGGACGCCGTCTCCAAGCTCGCGCTGCGCGCCTTTCTGCGCGAGGAGAACCGCCAAAGCGGCGTCACCATGCTGCTGACCACGCACGACATGGACGACGTGCAGGCGCTTTGCAGCCGCGTGATGGTCGTTGGCCACGGCCAGCTGCTGCTGGACGGCCCGCTGTCAGCGCTGCGCGAGCGCTATGGCGCGAGCGCGGGCGAAGACATCGACGAGGTCGTCGCGCGGATGTACCGCGAGATGGCGCTGGAGGAGGCCTGATGCACATGAAGCGAACGCCGTGCGTCTGCCAGACGCTCCGCGCCTGCCGGATGCTGTTTCGCCTGCGCCTTTTGCAGGGCCTGCAATACCGTCTGGCCGCGCTCTCCGGCGCGAGCATCGGCCTATTCTGGGCGATCCTGGAGATCCTGGTCTACACGGTCTTCTTCACCTACGGCGACCCGCGCGTCGCGCAGGAGAGCGGCCTGTCGCTGCCGCAGGCGATCTCCTACGCCTGGCTGACGCAGATGTTCGTGCCGCTGATGCCCATGGCGATCGACGGTGACCTGCGCGAGAAGATCGTCTCCGGCGACGTGGGGCTGGAGCTGTGCCGGCCGCTGGACCTGTACGCGCACTGGTACGCGCGCTCGGCTGCGGCCCGGCTGGGCGACACCTGCCTGCGCGGCGCGCTGGTGCTTCTGTGCGCGCTGCTCGCGCCCGTGCCATACCGCCTGGGCGCGCCCGCGTCCGCGGCGGGCCTGCTGCTCTCCCTCGCCTCGCTGCTGTGCGCGCTGCTGCTGTGTACCGCCTACGCGATGCTCGTGACCGCGGTGCGCGTGGGGCTCAGCTGGGGCGATGGCCCGACGTACATGCTGCTGCTCCTGGGCAACGTGCTGTCGGGCAGCTACCTGGCGCTGCAGCTGTGGCCTGCGGCATGGCAGGACTTTCTCTTTTTACAGCCCTTTGCAGGGTACATGGACCTGCCGCTTCGGCTGTATGTGGGCGCACTGCCGCCCGCGCAGGCCTGGCGCGCGCTGGGGTTACAGCTGTTCTGGACGGCGGCGTTCGTCCTGCTGGGGCGTCGCGTACTGGCCGGCCGCCTGCGCGGCATCGTCATACAGGGAGGTTGAAGGAATGAAGACGAAGTGGAAGCGCTGCCTGTACGTCTACGGGCGGCTGCTGCGCATGCACCTGCTGGCGGGGCTGGAGTACAGGGGCTGGTGGCTGATGCTCCTGCAGGTGATTCTGGTCGCCTTGGCGGACTGCATCAGCCCGCTGCTGCTGTTTGCACGCTTCGGCGCGATCGGGGAATGGACGCTGCCGCGCATCCTGCTGATCTATGGGATTGCGCTCACATCCTTCGGCCTGGCGGAGAGCTTTTGCCGCGGGTTCGATTACTTCCCCTGGCACATGCTGCGCACGGGCGCGTTCGACCGGCTGATGCTGCGCCCGCTGCCCCTGACGGTGCAGGTGGCGGGCGCGTACTTTCACCTGCACCGGCTGATGCGCGTGGCGTTCGGCGCAGGGCTGATCGCCTGGTCGCTGGCGACGCTGGGCATCGCGCCGACCGCTGCGGGCGCCGCGGTGCTGGCGCTGGCGCTGCTGGGCGGCGCGGCGATGTACAGCGGGGTATTCATCATGAGCTCGGGCATTGCGTTTTTTACGGTCCGCGCGCTGGACTGGATCTATATCTTCACCAACGCGAGCTATCAGGTCACGCGCATCCCGATGCCCTATCTGCCGCGCGCGCTCAAGGGCGCGTTCACGTTCGTCGTGCCGATGCTGGTGATCAGCTACTATCCGGCCTCGGCGCTTTGCGGATGGGGCGACCCGCCCGCGCTGGGACTGCTGGCACTGCCGGCGGGGCTGGCATTTCTGGGCGCGTCGCTGCTCGTGTGGCGGCTGGGCGTGCGGCATTACCGGAGCGCTGGCAGCTGAGGCGCCATCCATACCTCCGGCAGAGGAGACGGCGGATGCGGGAAACATTGAAGGGGGACGTCCGGGCTGTCCCCCTTTCTTCTGCGGCTGCATGATCTCTCTTTGTTTGGAATTCATATCCGGTTGCTTCGATTTACATGCTCGGCCTGGTAGACCGAAATCTCTTTGCATGGATATTCCGGGCATTCGCTGCAGGCATTTACGCCATGCTCCCTGCAACACTTTGCAAAGGGACAGCCTTTGCAGCCTTCAAAGACATGCTCGGACCTGCCTCCCTCGCAACAGAATGCTTCAAGCGGCATATCGAGGCCAAACCGCTCTCGATAAAACCGCTGGGATCGTCTGCGCAGGCGGTCGTCGTCTCTGCGCGTTGCGATATAGGTCACGCATCTGGCGCAGTCATGGCCGCAATAGCACGGCATGGAACACATTTCGCGCAGCCTCCTCATGTAAAAACGCCGGGCGGCGTTTGGCCGCCCGACGGGACATGCGTCAGTTCAGTTTCAGACCCAGGAAGTCCGCCATCTGCTCGCACACGGCCTCCGCGCGCGAGAGCGTCGGCATCTCGCAGAACACGCGCAGCAACGGCTCCGTGCCCGAAAAGCGCACGATGATCCAGCCGTCCGAGAAGTAGACCTTGCAGCCGTCCAGGTAGGAGACGCGCTCCACGTGCTCGGCAAACGCGGGCAGCTGCTTGTCGACCATCAGCCGCTGGTTGAGGCTCGCCTTGAGCTCCGCGTCGAACTTGCAGTCGTGCTCGACCATGTAGCACTCGCCGAACTGATCGGTGATCTCGCGGTAGAGCTCGGAGAGCTTCTTGCCCGTGACGGCCAGCATCTCCACCAGCAGCGTGCCGGCGTAGATGCCGTCCTTGCCGCTGATGTGTCCGCGCACCGTCAGGCCGCCGGAGGACTCGCCGCCGATGACCGCGTTGTGCTCGTCGATGGCCGCCGAGATGTGCTTGAAGCCCACGGGCACCTCGTAGCACTCCTCGCCGAACGCGTGCGCCACCTTATCCAGCAGGTGCGTGGTCGCCAGGTTGCGCACCGCGGGTCCATGCCAGTGACGGTACTTGACCAGGTAGTAGTACAGCAGCACGAGGATCTCGTTGGGATGGACGAACTTGCCCTCGTCGTCGATGATGCCCAGGCGGTCCGCGTCGCCGTCGGTGGCGATGCCGATGTCCGCGCCGGTCTCCTCGACCACGCCGCGCAGCGCGCCGAGCGTGCGCTCATTGGGCGCGGGCAGCCGGCCGCCAAAGAGCGTGTCGTGCCGCTCGTGGATGACGTCCACCTCGCAGCGGGCGGTGAGCAGGATGGTCTGCAGCGCCGTTCGGCTCACGCCGTACATCGGATCGAGCACGATCTTCAGCCCGCGCGAGCGGATCGCGTCCATGTTGACCGCGCGGATGATCGTGTCGATGTAGCTGTTGTACGGGCTGATGATCTCCACATAGCCCGCGGCCAGCGCCTTCTCGTAGTCCAGCGCGGGGATGTCGTCCTTTTGGATCTGCGCGCACGCCGCGGCAAGCTCGTCTGTGACCTCCTGCTTGGCGTCGCGCCCGCCCTTGGTGAAGAGTTTGATGCCGTTGTACAGCGCCGGGTTGTGGCTGGCCGTCACCGCCATGCCGTAGTACAGCCCGTACTGCTGCACGGTGTACATGATCAGCGGCGTGGGCGCCTCACGGTTGATGAAATAGGTGTGGATGCGCCGCGCCGCCATGACCTCGGCCGCCCACTGTGCCGCCTGGCGCGAGAGGAACCGGCGGTCAAAGCCGATGCAGATCCCGCGCGCGGCGACGTCCTCCGCCTCCATGCGCTGCGCCAATGCGAACGCCAGGCGCTGCACGTTCTCGCGCGTGAACTCGTCGCCGATGATCGCGCGCCAGCCGCCCGTGCCGAATGTAATCATCAGGATGTCCTCCTTTGTACCCGCGCTCTGCGGCGCCGGTGCTGGAGGAATATTCGCCGGGATGCGCGCCTTTTCCTTCGCCGCGCACACGGTTTGTGCAGAATCTTCGCTACGAGAGTTCCGTCTCGCGTCGCAGCGCGGACAGCCGCGCATCCACCTCCGCCATGCGGCGGGACAGGCCCTGCATCTCCCTGCGCGTTCTGGGCGCGCAGGTGGCCTCGCGCTTGTAGCACAGGTCGTGCTCCAGGCTCGCCCATACGTCCATGGCCAGCGTGCGCACCTGCACCTCCACCGGCACCCGCCGCGCGCCCTCGACCGTACACACGGGCATGTTGAGCACGACGTGCAGGCTACGGTATCCGTTCTCCTTCGGGGCGCGGATATAGTCGCGCTCGCGCAGAATGCCGATGCCGGGTAGCGCGCGCAGCGCCTGGCCCACATCGTATACGTCCTCGACCGTCGGGCAGACGATGCGCATGCCCGCGATGTCGTACAGACGGTCTCTCGCACACTCGATGCTGACCGCGTATCCCTTGCGCGTCAGCTTCTCGCAGATGCTCGAGTAGGTCTTGATGCGCGTCTGTACGTGATGGATGGGGGCGCGGCCCAACAGGAGCCTTTGTTCTCGCTGCAAATTCGATATGCACAGGTTCAGCTCCGCCAACGCCTCGCCGTACAGGTACTGCAGCCGCCGGTAATCTGCCGGCGCGATGCCCTGTTCCTGTGCGGGCAGCAGTCGCATGCGCGCCGTCGCCTGTTTCAAGGAAGCTTCCATTTCCTTCACCTCTGATCCGTTTGATCTATCGCATGCGCCAAGCGCCGTGTCTGCTGTGGTTCCTTCTACCTCTATGATACCCCTCAAAAATGGCCCTCCCATGTGCCGAATGTAGCGCGGCTGTGAAAGATTGTGTCCTGCGCGCCGGGGCACTCCCACTGTTGTATGCGCTCGCGACGCCAAATATGCGCGCTTGACACAAAGCCCCATCCCGGCGATAATAGCGGTAAAGACCCTTCGGAGGGATGCACATGAGCGACATTTCCCGCCTTGAGCGCCTGCTTTCGCTGCTGAGCAGCCGGCTGAACGACCTCGCCTGCCCGCTGTGCGGCGCGGCCCTTTGCGCGCCCGAGGGCGCGAGCCTGCGCTGCACAAAAGGCCATTGCTTTGACGTGGCGCGCAAGGGCTACGTCAACTTCGCGTGCGCGGGCACGCTCGCGCACTACGACAGGGCGCTGTTTCTCGCGCGGCGCGCCGTGTTTGACGCCGGCTGCTACGCGCCCGTGGCGGATGCGTTGCGCGGCGTGCTGGGTACGGAGGCGGCGCGGCTGGGCCGGCCGCCGCGCGTGCTGGATGCGGGCTGCGGCGAGGGCTATTATGCGGCCGCGCTGGCGCGGGACGGGTGCGAAGTCTTCGGCGTGGACCTGAGCCGCGACGCGGTCGCGTTGGCCGCGCAGCGGCCGGAGCCGGTCTGCTGGTGCGTCGCCGACCTGACGCGCCTGCCGCTCGCGCCGGGCTCGATGGACGTCGTGATCGACATCCTGTCCCCGGCCAACTACGCGTCGTTTCGCCGCGCGCTGCGCCCGGGCGGACTGCTTGTCAAGATCGCGCCGGGCGAGGACTACCTGCGCGAGCTGCGCGCGGCGCTGGAGCAGGGCCCGTACGCGCCGCAGGACGTGATCGACTACTTCGGCGCGCACATGACGGGCGTATGCTGCGAATCGCTGCGCTATACCTGCGCGGTGGACGGCGGGCTGCGCGAGGCGTTCTTCCGCATGACGCCGCTGACGGGCGGGCGAACGCTGGACGCTGCGGCGCTGGCCTCCATCCGCGATATCACCATCGACCTGCGGGTGCTGACGGGCCAGTTTGCCTGAATGCCGGCAATAAAAAAACGGCGGAGGAAGCTTTTTGCTTCCTCCTCCGTCTGCATGCTCATTTCTTTCGGCCCTTCAGGTAGGCGTCGATGCCCTTGGCCGCCGCCTTGCCCGCGCCCATCGCGAGGATGACCGTCGCCGCGCCGGTGACCGCATCGCCGCCAGCATAGACGCCCTCCTTGGTCGTGCGGCCGTCCTGCTCGTCGGCGACGATGCAGCGCCAGCGGTTCGTCTCCAGGCCCTGGGTGGTTGAGGCGATCAGCGGGTTGGGCGAGGTGCCCAGCGCCATGATGACCGTGTCGACCTCCATCGTGAACTCGCTGCCCTCGATCTCCACCGGGCGGCGGCGTCCGGACGCGTCCGGCTCGCCCAGGCCCATGCGCACGCAGACCATGCCGCGCACCCAGCCGTTTTCGTCCAGCAGGATCTCGCGGGGATTGGTCAGCAGGTCGAAGACGACGCCCTCCTCCTTGGCGTGGTGCACTTCCTCCGCGCGGGCGGGCAGCTCCTGCTCGCCGCGCCGGTAGACGATGTGCGTCTGCGCACCCAGGCGCAGCGCCGTGCGCGCCGCGTCCATGGCCACGTTGCCGCCGCCGACGACCGCCACGCGCCGGCCGGTGACGATGGGCGTGTCGTATTCATCCGAGAAGGCCTTCATCAGGTTGGCACGCGTCAGGTATTCGTTGGCGGAGAAGACGCCGTTGCCGTTCTCGCCGGGGATGCCCATGAACTTGGGCAGACCCGCGCCCGAGCCGATGAATACCGCGTCGTAGCCCTCCTCGTCCAGCAGCGCGTCGATCGTCACCGAGCGGCCGACGACGACGTTCGTCTCGATCTGCACGCCCAGACGCCGGACATTCTCGATCTCGGCCTCGACCACCTCGCGCTTGGGCAGGCGGAACTCCGGTATGCCGTACACGAGCACGCCGCCCGCCTGGTGCAGCGCCTCGAAGATCTTGACCTCGTAGCCCATGCGCGCCAGGTCGCCCGCACAGGTGAGGCCCGCCGGGCCCGCGCCGATCACGGCCACGCGCATGCCGTTCTTCTCCTGGGGCGGCTCGGCCTGAACGCCCATGCGGCGCGCCGTATCGGCGGCGTAGCGCTCCAGCTTGCCGATGGCGACCGGCTCGCCCTTGACGCCCAGCACGCAGCGCCCCTCGCACTGCGTCTCCTGCGGGCAGACGCGCCCGCACACCGCAGGCAGCGCCGAGTCGCGCGCGAGGACGCGGCTGGCGCCCACGGCATCGCCCTCCTTCAGGCGCGCGATGAAGCCCGGGATGTCGATGCCGACCGGACAGCCGGCCACGCACATCGGCTTTTTGCAGCCCAGGCAGCGCTGGGCCTCCTGCACGGCCTCCGCCTCGTCATAGCCGAGGCAGACCTCCTCAAAGTTGTGCGCGCGCACCTTCGGGTCCTGCTCGCGCACCGGTACCCTCGACTTTGCCATCAGTCCTCACCTCCGCAATGTCCGCATCCGCCGTGATGCGTCTTCCCCTCGCGCAGCCGCAGCAGCGCGCGGCCCTCCTCGGTCCTGTACATCTGCTGGCGCTTCATCGCCCCGTCAAAGTCGACGAGATGGCCGTCAAACTCCGGCCCGTCCACGCAGGCGAAGCGCGTCTGCCCCCCTACGCTCACGCGGCACGCGCCGCACATGCCCGTGCCGTCCACCATGATGGGGTTGAGCGACACGACCGTCGGAATGCCCAGCTCGCGCGTGAGCTGCGCGGTGAACTTCATCATGATCATCGGGCCGATGGCCACGCACAGGTCGTAGCGGCGTCCCTGGCGCTGCACCAGGTCGCGCACGACGTCCGTGACCATGCCCTGCACGCCCGCGGAGCCGTCGTTGGTGGCGACGTATACGCCGCCCGCGACCGCCTCCATCTCCCTTTGCAGGATCAATAGGTCCGCGCTGCGCGCGCCGATCACCACATCCGCCGCCACGCCCTGCGCGCGCAGCCACTTGACCTGCGGATACACGGGCGCCGTGCCCACGCCGCCTGCGACGAAGAGCACCTTTTTCTGGCGGATGTCCGGATCCGCAAGCATCTCGCTGGGACGTCCCAGCGGGCCTACGACCGTGTCAAACGCGTCGCCAACGCCCATCCCGGCCATGCGCTCCGTGGACGCGCCCACCACCTGGAACACGATTGTCACCAGGCCGCGCTCGCGGTCGTAGTCGCAGATGGTCAGCGGGATGCGCTCGCCCCGCGCGTCGATCTTGACGATCAGAAACTGCCCCGGCTCGGCGCTGCGCGCCGTGCGCGGCGCTTCGATATCCATGAGGCAGATCTTGTCCGCAAGCTTTTCGGCCCTGCGAATCGGATACATGCAATCCCTCCTAAGTCAAGCGGCATGCGCACAATATGCGGAATCGATGAAAATATGCAAGTTTTATCTTAAAGCCTTGCAGGCCAATTGTCAAGCGGGGCTTTTTCATCCGTGTCCGCGCCGCGCAAAAAAAGCGCCGCGCGGCGCTGTGTGCGGTCCGCGCGGCGGGCTTCAGTCGTCCTTGTGCCGGCAATAGTCGGCCAGGCAGCCCATGGGGCATACGCCCGGGTCCTCGCAGTGGTAGTCGTCGAACCAGTAGCCCTTGGGGTGGATCTTCGTGCGATAGCGGTGATGCGGCACGGGCAGCGGATCGCTGGCGCGCAGCGTGGCGGCCATCAGCTCGCGGAGCATGTCCAGCTGCACCTGCGCATGGGCGGGATCGTCGAACAGGTTGTGCAGCTCATAGGGATCGTCCTTCAGGCAGTAGAGGTAGCCGCTGCCGAGCATGTCGACCTGCAGGGTGTAGTCGCCCTTGCGGATCATGCGCACCTGGCCGCACTGCGTCCAGCTGTTCAGGCAGTCGAACGTCACCATGTTCTGGCTCGCGCCCTCGCCCACCAGCGTCATGCCGTCCCGCTCATCCCAGTACAGGCCGGAGAAGCCGCTCTCGGAATAGCCCACGTCAAACTCGTGCGCCGGGTACGGCTCGCCGCGCAGCAGGGCCGTCAGGCTGCGTCCCTGGCAGCCGACGGGCGCCGGCGCGCCGATGGCGTCGCACAGCGTGGGCAGGATGTCCACGATGTTCACGCAGGCGTCGTCCTGCGTCCCCTGCGCCCGGATGCCGGGGCCGCGCCAGACCATGGGCACGCGCGTGAGGATCTGGCTCAATTCCACGCCCTTTCGGATCAGGCCGTATTCGCCCGCGAAGTCGCCGTGGTCCGACAGGAAGAGCACGATCGTGTTCTCGGACAGGCCGCGCGCCTCCAGGCCCTCGATCAGGCGCTTGAACTGGTCGTCGATCAGGCGCAGCATGCCCAGGTAATTGGAGCGCGCGCGCAGGATGCGCGCCTCGATGTCCCCGGTCAGGACCGTCTCCCACACGCCGCGCAGCCACTCGTAGCGCGGTCCCTTGGCGGGCAGGTCGTCCTTGGAGGAGTGCAGCGGAGGCAGCGCCTCGGGCGGGAACATGTCGAAGTAGGGCGCAGGCACCTGATAGGGGTTGTGCGGCTCTGCAAAGGACACCCATGCAAAGAACGGCGCGCTGCCGTCCAGGCTGTCGATGAACTTGAGCGCCGAGGAGACGTTGCGGTACGGGTGCTGCTCCTCCACCGTGCCGGGCGAGGGCACGTGGCTCTCCATGTGCCGCGTGGCGCACAGGAAGTCCGCCAGCTCCTTCTGCGCGGGCGTCTCGTTCTCCTCGCCCTCATAGCCCAGATGGCCGCACGTCTCGTGGAAGTCGAACGCCTCCGGCCGGCGGTGCGAGTGGTTCTTGCCGCACAGCGCGGTCACATAGCCGTTTTCCTTGAGCACGTCCAGCAGGTCCTTGCTGTACAGCGCGTCGATGGCGTTGTGGTTGGTGCGCGCGCGGTGGCACTGCGAGTAGCGGCCCGTGAACATGCTCACCCGCGCAGGCATGCACGTCGGATTGGGCGTGTACGCGCGCCGGAAGTCCACGCCGCCCTGCGCCCAGGCGTCCAGGAAGGGCATGGTGTCCAGCGGGTAGCCGCAGCCCCTGCGCAGGTCGGCGCGCTGCTGGTCGGTCATGACGATGACGATATTGGGTTTCATCCGAACGCTTCCTTTCTCTGTCGGTTTCCCGGGTCAGCCCTTCACCGCGCCGATCATCACGCCCTGCACGAAGTACTTCTGCACGAACGGATAGAGCGCCAGCACCGGCGCGCTGGAGATGACGATGACGGAGTACTTGATCGCCTCGGCCATCTTGATCTTCTCGCCCATGCCCACGTCGTTGGAGCCCAGCTGTTCCGTCTGCCCCAGCAGCAGAATATCGCGCAACACGATCTGCAGGGGGAACAGCTCCTTGTCGCGCAGGTAGACCAGCGCGCTGAAGTAGGAGTTCCAGTGGGCGACGCCGTAGTAGAGCACGAGCACTGCGAGGATCGCCTTGGATAGCGGCAGCACGATGGCCACCAGCATGCGCGCGTTGGAGCAGCCGTCCAGGAAGGCGCTCTCATAGATCTCATGCGGAATGCTGTTCTCAAAGAACGTCTTGGCCACGATGAGATTATAGGTAGAGATCGCCGCCGGGATCAGGATCGCCCAGATCGTGTTGTCCATGTTCAGGTCGCGCACGAGCAGGTAGGTGGGGATCAGGCCGCCGTTGAAGTACATCGTAAAGAGGATGATCAGCGTAAAGAAGCGGCGTCCCTCCAGATCGCGGCGGGAGAGCGGGTAGGCCGCCAGGATGGTCATGACGATGTTGATCGCCGTGCCCGCAACGGTGTAGAAGATCGTGTTGCGGTAGCTGAGCCAGATGTCCTGGTTTTCAAAGACCATCTTGTACGGCTCTAGGGTAAAGCCCTTGGGCCAGAGGAACACCTCGCCGCGCAGCACCCGGTCCGGGTCGGAGAAGGACGCGGCGACGACGAAGATCAGAGGGATGAGCACCAGCAGCATGACCAGCACGGCCACGACGTTGACGACGACGTCGAACAGGTTGTCGCCCATGCTCTGGCGAATTCTGGATGTATGCGCCTTGTGAATCACCATTGCCGTCGCCTCCTCACCACAAGCTGCTGTGCGTCACCTTGCGGGAAAGGGCGTTGGCCCCCACCAGCAGGATCAGGTTGATCAGGGAGTTGAAGATGCCCACCGCCGCGCTGTAGCTGAACTGGCCCTTCTGGATGCCGTTGCGGTAGATGAACGTCGAGATGACGTCGCTGGTCGTCATGTTGACGGGGTTTTGCATCAGGAGCACCTTTTCAAAGCCGACGTTCATCAGGCTGCCGATGCGCATGATGAACAGGATGACGATCGTGGGCAGGATGCCCGGCAGCGAGATGTGCCAGATCTTGCGCAGGCGGCTGGCGCCGTCGATGCTGGCGGCCTCGTACAGCTGCGGATCGATCGCAGTGAGCGCGGCGATGTAGATGACGGAGTTGAAGCCCATGTTCTGCCACACGCCGGAGAACACATACAGCGGGCGGAAGTATTGCGCGCGGGTGATGTAGTCCTGCGGCGCGGCGCCCAGCAGCGCGCCCAGCTTGTTGAACAGGCCGTAGGACGGGTCGGAGAACAGGTCCAGCATGCTGACGATCACGACGATGGACAGGAAGTAGGGGATGTACGTGATGTTCTGCACCGCCTTTTGCAGCGGCTTGATGCGGACCTCGTTGATCAGCAGCGCCAGCACGATCGGGATGGGGAAGCCCAGCGCCATCTGGTAGATGCTGAGCACGAGCGTGTTGACCAGCAGGCTTTCAAAGTAATACGAGTTGAAGAACTGGCGGAAGTACAGCGTGCCCACCCAGGGGCTGGCCGTGATGCCCAGCGACGGGTTGAAGCGCCGGAAGGCGATCTGCAGTCCGTACATGGGGACGTACTGGAAGAGGATGTACCAGGCCAGGGGGATCAGAAGCAGCAGGTACAGGTCATACCGGTTTCTGAGGGCTCTGCGCAAGGCTTTCACTTGAGGTCACTCCTTCGTGGGATGGGGTGGCGTCCGGCGCCCGGCAAAAGCGAACGCCCCGCGGGGCGCCCTGCCCGCCGGGGGACGGGGCCGCCTTCGCGGGGACGTGCCGATTGGGATTTATTCGGCTGCGGCGTCCAGCGCGCGCTGATAGATGGCCTCCAGCTCGCGGATACCGATCTGCTCCAGGGTCGCGCAGTACTCTTCCCACATGTCAAAGTCCCACTCGCCGAGGATGAAGTTGGTCACGGCGGTGTCGCGATAGGTGGTCAGGTCCTGCGAGATCATGTTGACCATGTCCATGTCCTCGATACTGACGGCGGGCTTGAGCACCACGGTCTCGGGCAGGAAGGGCACGAGGAGCGCGGCGACCTCCTTGGTCAGGTCGCTGGCCACGGTGCCGTCGGTCAGGTTGGTCGTCAGTCGCGGGAAGCCGCCGCCGGGCACGAGGTTGAGCTTGCCCATCGCGGTCATGAAGCCCTCTTCCGCATTCAGGATCTCGTCCACGTAGCGGGGCTGGCCGTTCTCGTCGACGTAGTAGGTCTCGCCCTCCACGCCGTAGCAGAACTCGATGGCGCCTTCTTCAGTGAAGAACTGGTCGACCCAGCGGATGGCGATCTCCGGGTACTTGCAGGTGTTGGAGATGGCGAACGCGCCGATGTTCTCGATACCAGCGGTTGCGTCAGACCAGAGCTGTTCGCCGGTGGGGCCGACGAGGGGCTCAAAGCCGATGTACTGATCCTCCACATTGAGGAACACGTCCGAATAGGGCATGTACATCACGCCGAACAGCGCGTTGGAGAGGTTGGAGCGCCAGGCCGGACGGTCGTTCTTGTAGTAGTCGACCCACAGCAGGCCTTCCTCATACAGGTCGTTGAGGAACATCAGGTATTCCTTGAATTCGTCATCGCACAGCCAGTTGTGCAGCTGGCCGTTCTCGTCGATGTTGTACGTATCCTTCATCTGATACTGCAGGCCGAAGGAGCCGCCCAGCGTGTAGACCGAGCTGGGCTCGCGGATGCCCAGCGGGATCTCGTCCGCCTGGCCGTTGCCGTTGGGGTCGCCGTCGCGGAAGGCGATGAGCACGTCCTTGAGCTCCTCCAGCGTGGTGGGGATCTCCTTGCCCACGGCCTCCAGCCAGTCCTTGTTGATCCACTGCTTGAAGCCCATCTTGCCCGTATCGCTCAGGTCGATGTGCGGGATGGTGTACATCTGCCCGTCGGGCGCGGTGAGCGCCTGGCGGATCTCCGGGTGCTCCTCGTAGATCTTGCTCAGGTTCGGCGCATACTGGGCGATCAGGTCGTCCAGCGGGATCAGCTGCTGGCTGGTCACGCCGTACATGATGATCTCATTGGTCGAGAAGCTGCAGCGCAGGAAGACGTCCGGCAGCTCGTTGCCGGCAAACATCAGGTTCTTCTTCTCGTCGAAGCCCTGCGCGGGCACCTCCTGCCAGTCGAAGGTGATGCCGGCCTTCTCGGCGGAGGCGTTGAGCATGCGCACGTCCTTCCACTCCGCCTGGTTCTGGTCGCGCGAGCCGAACACGGTCAGCGTGACGGGCTGATCGACTACGGGATAGCCGGTCTCATGGAAGCCGAGGTCTTCCAGGGTCGCATCCTCTGCAGCGGCGGGGAACGCCGTCATCGTCAGCAGCAGGACAAACGCGACGAAGCAAGCAAGTCGTTGGCGAGCCTTCATAGGCACACCCCTTTCAAATTTGTTGCCCTCATTATAGCTTTCGTGCCGCGCTGTCGCGCCTCGATTTTCTGCAATTTTTTGACCAAAAGCTATTCATTTTTCACTTTTGCGCGTGTAATTTTTGGGCGACATGCCCGTCTGTGCCTTAAAAACCTTCAAAAAATAGGTATATTGTGCAAACCCGCAGCTGGATGCGACCTCCTTCAGCGGCCGTCCCTGTCCGATGAGCGCTTGCGCGCGCTCGATGCGCAGGCCGTTGATCGCGTCGGTCAGGGTCTTGCCCGTCTCGCGGTGAAAGACGCGGCTCAGGTATGCGGGCGAGACCCGCGCCGCCGCCGCAACCTCCTGCGCGCTGATGGGGCCGGCAAAGCGTTCCCGGATGAACGCAAGCGCGCGCTCGACGGGCTCGCTGCAACGCGGCTGACGGCGCTCCGCGAGCGACGCAAACAGCTGCACATATAGGCGCGTCACCGCCTCGCAGGCCTCCTCACGCGGCGTGCGGCTCAGCCATTGGAAGATTGCGCTGCCTGCGGCGGGGAAATCCGCCCGTGCCCCCCACTCTTGCGCTGCGTGCGCCGCCAGGTCGATCAGCTCCTTGAGCAGCAGCGTCTCCGCGCCGCCATCCTGCGCGCGCAGCAGCCCCTGCAGGATGGCGCGCATTCGCCCGTCGTCCGGCTCTTCCAGCGCGGAGAGCAGCGCCTTCTGGTCGGCCAGGGACAGGCCGCTTCCGGCTGGCGCAGCGGGCGCAGTCGCGTCTCCCGCCTGCAGGCGGTGCACCGCATAGCTGAGCACGGCCTGCATGCTGTGCATCTGCGGCGCGGGCTCGATGCGCAGGTTCAGATGGTACATCTCCCGGATGCTCTCCTCCTGACGGCGCTGGACATAGTACAACCGCCGCTGGATCTCCTGGCTTGAATCCGTCTGATACAGCCGGTAGAAGAGGACGAACCAGCCGTTTTCTTCGCCCGATCCTTCAAAGTATAGCGCGAGGATTCCCGTATTTTCCCCTTCCGCGCTCTCCAGCAGCGTCTCGATGCCCGAGGCCGCAGCCTGTCGCTGCTGCCCGTCATAGCTCGACGGCCATTCGACGCGCGCAAAACTCGCCGCCAGGCGCGCGCCGTCGTTGGGCAGCGGACAGGGGCCCTGTCCGCCGGCATCCATGTAGTCGCGCAGACGGCCCCGCAGTAGGCGCTGCGATTCGCCCCGTCCATGCGCGCCCGCGCGCTGTACGCAGCTTTGCAGGATGCCCCTGAGTCCTTCCTCCGTCAGGCGGTCCTTGAGCACGTAGTCGTATGCACCGTTGCGCATGATGGGGCGCACATAGTCGTAGTCGTCAAAGTTGCTCAGCGCGATCTGAATGACGCCCGGAAACCGGCTGCGCACGGCGCCGGAGAGTTCCACCCCGTTCATTCCAGGCATGGACACGTCCATCAGCAGGATGTCAGCATGCCTTTCCTCCAGATAGCGCAGCGCCTCCTCGCCGTTTCTCGCCTGCGCCACCAGGACGAACTCGCCCTCGCTCCACAGGCGCATGCCGCCGATGTACGCGCGGGCGACCATCTCGTCGTCCACCAGCACGACGCTGTACTTCATGGCCAATCCTCCTTCCGGTCGGGCAGATGCAGCTCCACGCAGGTGAAGCGGTTGGACGAGCTGAAGATCTGGCACGTGGCCTCGGGCCCATAGATGGCGCGCACGCGCAGCAGGACGTTGGGCAGGCCGACGTGGCGGAACGTGCTCGGCTCGCGCCCCTCAGAAACGCAGGCGGCGATCTGGCGCTCGTCCATGCCGCGGCCATTGTCGATGACCTTGAGCACCGTCTCCCCGCCCTGATGCGATCCCTTGACCGTAATCAACCCGTCCTCGCGCAGCGCGATGCCGTGGATCAGCGCATTTTCGACGATGGGCTGCAACAGCAGCTTGGGCAGGCGCATCGCCCACAGCGCCTCGTCGACCTCCCACACCAGGCGGAAGGAATTCTGGAATTTGAACCGCTGCAGCGCGATGTAGTGCTCGATGTACTCGCGCTCCTCCCACAAGGTGATGAACTCGTCCCGATTGCCCAGTACGCTGCGCAGCAGACTGGACAGCGAGAGCGCCGCGGCCTCGATGTCCTTTTGCCCGCGCATGCTGGCCACGTACTGGATGGCGCTGATGGCATTGTAGACAAAGTGCGGCTTGATCTGCGCCGCCAGCACCTCCTGCTCGGCGCGGCGCTTTTCTTCCTCCTGCACGCGCACCTCGTCCAGCAGGCTGCGGATGCGCTCCATCATCGTATTGAACGCGCCCGCCACCTCGCCGATCTCATCCTTTGATTGGATCCGCGCGCGCACGTTGACGTTGCCGCGGCGCACGGCCTGCATGCTCTCGATAAGCGCGTTGAGGTTGCGGCACAGGAACGCTGAGAACACGCACGAGGCCAGGATGGCCAGTATGAGGCACAGCGCGGCGATGCCGGCGATCTGGTCCGTCAGGCGCAGCGCGCCGAAGATCATCGTATGCGTATCGATGATGCCCATCGTCGTCAGGCCGCTCGCCGCGCTCTCGTACTGCACGAGAAAATACTGCTCGCCGCCCAGCGTTTGATACGACTGCGTGATCTCCCCCGGCCTGCCTGGCTGCACCGGCGGCGCAGGCGTGTCGCCGGACTGGTACATCAGCACGCCCTCCGGCGAATAGGTGTATAGGCTCATGCCCTCCAACGGCGAGAGGCGAAATGCCTCCGCCAGCTCCTGAAAGCTCATCTCCAGCATCACCACGGCGCTGACTCTGCGCGCGCGGATGATCGGGCAGGCGACGCGCACCATCGGCACGCCGTCATTCAGGTAATCCACCTGCATGGATGCGGACTCGACCGTGCGCAAAAACCAGTCTTCCTGTAGCGCCGTGCCGCGCAGCACGCCCCCGGTCGACTGATAGATGCGCCCGTCGAGCAGCACGAGCGCGGCGGTCGTGATGTAGGGCTTGTCGGAGATGACGCCGTTGAGCAGGCTCACGGTCGGCTTATACTGCTGAAACCACCGGTACGAGGCCAGCGCAGCGCTGCTCTGGATCGTCTCGTGTACGATCTCCTGATCGGCCGTCACGGTCAGCGACGTCATGACTGCGTTGTCCAGCTTCTCGCTCAGCGTCTCGTCTGCAAAGCGGATATAGTTCGTCATGTAGCCGGCCGTGAGCTCTTCCACTGCGTCCACGCACAAGTAGCAGCATAGCGTCAGCGACAGGGCCATGACCAACAGCGCCACCGCCAAAATGATGACGAACATCTTGCCCTGTAACGTATGCAGGTTCAGAAAACGCTTGAAATCCGCCTTCATCACTCATGACCTCCGCCGTCCGTGCGCTTTCGGCCCTGCAGGCCGATGCTGTCATTGTAAAGACCTTTGCGCAAAATGGCAAGCCGGATGCGCAAAAAAAGACGCCCGGACGGCATGCAAATTCAGGAATGCGCCGCCAGACGATCGGGGGATGACATAAAAAAAGGCGCCGCCCGGTGGAAGGAACACCGGACGGCAAAGGGACAATTCGCAAACGAGTGGTGCGCCATCAGGGACTCGAACCCGGGACACCCTGATTAAGAGTCAGGTGCTCTACCAACTGAGCTAATGGCGCATGACCTTTTCAACGGGAAATATTATATACGCTATCCAGCCATTTGTCAAGGGGCTTTTTGAAGCCCTTTTGATATTTGACATCTACATTTCCAAAATATTTCGATTCTGTTAATTTTCTCGTTGACATCCATTCAAAAATGTCATACAATAGTCATATACTGGGCAAAGGAGAGAAAGCAGCATGAAGCAGGAATCGCTTTTACGCATACGCCGTTTGTTCGCAGCCGGTCTTTGCACGGTATGCCTCACGGCGGCGAACGGCGTCTGCGCCGACACGGAATACAGGGAACTCAAGCTGGGCACGGAGCACAACGACGTAGCCGACCTGCAGGAGCGCCTGACGGAGCTGGGATACTATAATGGGCGCATCTCCGGCCACTACGGCGAACTCACGCGCGATGCCGTGCTGGAGTTTCAGGAGGACAACGGCCTGGAGGCCGACGGCATCGCCGGCGCCGTGACGCAGGAGCTGCTCTTTGAGGGAACGCTGTCGGGCGCGGATGCGTTTACCGGCACATTCAACCGCGTGCTCAAGGAGGGCAGCAAGGGGGCCGACGTGCTCGCGCTGCAGCAGCGTCTGCAAGCGATGGGCTACTACGGCGGCAGCATCACCGGTAATTTCGGCAGCATCACCGCGCAGGCGGTCATGGACTTTCAGGACGACAATGGCCTGAGCTCCGACGGCGTCGTCGGCAAGCGCACGCTGGCGCTGCTCAACAGCACGGCGTCCTCCGGCAGTTCGTCCGGCTCCTCCGACGCGACGAGCGCCTCCTCCCTGCTGCGCGAGGGCAGCGAGGGCGACGCGGTGCTCGCGCTGCAGCAAAAGCTCAAGGATCTGGGCTATTACGGCGGCACGCTGTCGGGCCACTTCGGCATGCTCACCGCCCAGGCGGTCATGGACTTTCAGAAGGACCACGGCCTGAGCTCTGACGGCGTCGTCGGCGACAAGACGCTCGCCGCGCTCAACGGCACCTCGTCCTCTGGCAGCAGCTCTTCCGGCAGTTCTTCTTCCGGCAGTTCCTCCTCCGGTAGCACGACGGCGACGTCCTCCCTGCTGCGCGAGGGCAGCGAGGGCGACGCGGTGCTCCAGGTGCAGCAAAAGCTCAAGGACCTGGGCTACTACAGCGGCGCGCTGTCCGGCCACTTCGGCATGCTCACCGCCCAGGCGGTCATGGACTTCCAGAAGGATCACGGTCTGAGCTCTGACGGCGTCGTCGGCGACAAGACGCTCGCCGCGCTCAACGGCGCCTCGTCCTCTGGCGGCAGCTCCTCCGGCAGTTCGTCCTCCAGTGGCAGTTCTTCCGGCAGTTCCTCCTCCGGCAGCAGTTCGTCCAGCTCGACGACCTCGCCGACCGCTGCGCGCGCAGCGCAGGTGCAGAACGTCAACTGGTACTCGATGCGCAACAAGTATCCCAACAACACGGTCATGACGGTGTATGACTTCTCGACCGGCTACAGCTGGAACATGACCGTCATGTCCAAGGACAAGCACTGCGACGCCGAGCCCGTGACCGCCGACGACACCAACAACCTGTACAAGGCGTTCCTGGGCCTGAGCAAGTGGGCGATCAAGCCGGTTTGGGTCTCGTTCCCGGACGGCAGCACCTACATCGCCGCGACGTACAGCGTCGCGCACGACACGCAGCACAACACGCAGAACAACTTCGACGGCCATGTCTGCATCCACTTCCCGCTCGACATGGACGAGGCCAAGGAGATCGGCGACTGGGCCACTTCCATGCAGGAAGCCATTCTGGAGGGATGGGAAGAGACCCAAAAGCTGGCGGGCAAGCTGTAATTCCACTTTAACCGTGCGGGAGCGCCTCACATCGAGGCGCTCCCCTTTTTTGTCGTTTCCCTAAAACCGCAGCTCATAGCGCATGCCATGGCTCAGGAGTGTTCCCCGCGTCAGGCGCACGCGCAGGATGCACGTATCCGGGTCGTCCTCGTCGACATGCCCGTTGCCGTACCAGGCGGCAAACGCCTCGCGCAGCCGGCCGGCGAGCGCCTCGTTGCCCGGCGCGCGCGGGTGGCCCAGGTTCTCCCCCACCCCGCGCGCCGTGAACCACTCGCCGCACAGGGCGACGGTGGGGTTTTTCGCGATCTGGCGCATCTTGCCGGAGCGCGCGTGCGTCACCACATAGAATGCGCCGTTCTCGTAGTGTCCGTTCACCGTGCGTACGGCCGGCGCGCCGCCGTCCAGCGTCGAGAGTGCGATCAGCGCATCGCCGCCGAAGCGCTCGCGCAGCACCTCCAGCGCCCGCGGCGGCAGGTCGCCCTCCTCCGCCTCCAGCAGCGCGCGCACCGCAGCCTCGATGCCGCGCGCCATGTCCGGCAGCGGCATGGAGGGCTTTCCCCGCCCCTCGGCCTGTTGCGACAGGAACGGCACGTGTACAAAGCCGGCACGCATGCCCGGGAAGCGCTCCTGCGCCAACCACAGCGCCGTGTACAACACGTGGTTACACACGAATGTGCCCGCCGAATCCGATACCGCCGCCTCGACGCCTGCCTCCCGCATGCGCTGCACGAGCGCCTTGACCGGCAGCGTCGAAAACAGCGCGTTGGCCGCGCCGGGTTGGATGGGCGCATCCTGCGGCATCGCGCCCTCATTGTCCGGGATGGACGCGTCGTCCAGGTTGACGGCCAGCCGCTCGACCGTCAGCCGGTCGCGCCCTCCCGCCTGACCGAGCATCAGCACGGCGTCGGGACGCTCACGCACAATGAGGTCCTCCAGCACGCGCGCCGCACCGTCAAACGTCACTGGAAGCACCGCCTTCACCATGCCCGATCGATCGGGCAGCGCCGCGAGGATCTCCATCGTGGGATTGAGCTGCTCGCCACCGAAGGGTTCAAAGGCCGTCAAGAGCAGTTTCATACGGACACACTCCTTTCCTCTGCCCGCATTATACCACAGGCATGCGGCGGAAGCATCTTTTTTTCGTCCGTGGCACGGTTCATCTTTACCGCTGCCGTTCGCCTGTGTTACAATGAACGCATATGGGGTTTATTTGAGTGATAAGGAGTTATGAACATGGCAGGTAAACTCAAGGCGCTCTTCGGCGCGCAGGACATGACGCAAGGAAGCCCTCGAAAGAATATCGCTCTCTTTGCCGCCCCGTTGCTGATCGGCAACCTCGCCCAGCAGCTGTACAACACCGTCGATGCAGTCATCGTCGGCCAGTACATCGGCGACGGCGCACTCGCCGCCGTTGGCGCCAGTGGCCCGGTGCTCAACCTGCTGCTGCTGCTCTTCATGGGCATCGCGACAGGCGCTGGCATCATGGTCGCGCAGTATTACGGTGCGCGCCAGCGCGACATGCTCTCCCGCTCCGTCGGCACGTGCATCCTGCTGACGCTGATCTCGGGCATCATCATCATGATCGTCGGGCCGCTCATCGCGGGTCCACTCATGTCCCTGCTGCGCACGCCACAGGACATCTACGACATGTCCGTCACCTATCTGACGATCATCTTCTTGGGCATGACTGGCGGCGGCTTTTACAACATCCTGGCGGGCGTACTGCGCGGCATGGGCGATTCGGTCACGCCGCTGCTCTTCCTGCTGGTCGCCTGCCTGCTCAACATCGTGCTGGACATCCAGTTTGTCGTCTCCTTCAACATGGGCGTGGCCGGCGTGGCGTGGGCGACGATCATCGCGCAGGCGGTCTCGGCGCTGTTGTGCCTTGTGCGCCTGGTGCTGATGAAGGGTCAGGTCGATCTGAACCGGCACACCCTGCGCCTGAACCGTGAGATGACGCTGCGCACGGTCCGCCTGGGCCTGCCCTCCGGTCTCACACAGGCGATCTTCTCCATGGCCGCGCTCGTCGTGCAGGCGCTGACCAACTCGTTTGGCACGACCGTCATCGCCTGCTCCATCGTCGTCATGCGCGTGGACGGCTTTGCGATGATGCCCAACTTCACCTTCGGCATGGCGATGACCACGTTCGTCGGCCAGAACGTGGGCGCGGGTCTACTGCGTCGCGTGGACGAGGGCACGCGCGAGGGGATGCAAATGGCGTTGGGCGTCTCGTTCCTGCTGACGCTGGGCATCCTGTTCTTCGGCGAATACCTGATGCGCCTGTTCACCAAGACCGAGGAAGTGGTTCTGCTGGGCATGCACATGATGCGCATTCTGGCCGTGGGATACATCGCCATGGCGGTGACGCAGTCGCTCTCCGGCGTCATGCGCGGCGCGGGCGATACGATGACGCCGATGTGGATCTCCATCATCACCACCGTCATCATTCGCGTGCCGATCGCCTATCTGTGGGCGTTCCTCACGCGCACGCCCGCCAACCCGGTCGGTTCGCCGGACTGCATCTTCGCCTCGCTGCTCATCTCCTGGGTGCTGGGCGCGGTCATCACGGTGGCCGCCTATCGCCGCGGCAAGTGGCGTGGCAAGGGCATCACGGGCGTGGCGGCGGTTGAGTGACGTGCGCCCGGCCATCCGAGGGGTTGACGGATTGTTGAAATTCTTCCCCTACGCTATATGCGAAGGGAGGGAGCGTCCATGCCGCATACGCTGCTCGTGGTCGAGGATGAAGACGACATCCGCGCGATGCTGCGCGACTACTTCGAGCTGGAAGGCTACCGCGTCGTGACGGCTGCAGACGGCGCGCAGGCGATGCGCCTGTGCGCGCAGAAGCCCGACCTGATCCTGCTGGACATCGGCCTGCCGGACACGGACGGACTGGAGATCTGCCGGCGCGTCCGCGAGCACGTCGCCTGTCCGATCGTGTTCGTGACAGCGCGCGTGCAGGAGGCGGACATGCTGATGGCCCTGGGCGCAGGCGGGGATGACTATGTGGTCAAGCCGTTCCGCCTGGCCGAGCTGGGCGCGCGCGTAAAGGCGCACCTGCGGCGGGAGACGCGGCGGGCGCAGGCGGCACGCGTGCGCTTCGACGGCGATCTGACCATCGACTATGCCGGGCGCTGCGCCTACGCGGGCGATACGCCCATCCCGCTGGCCAAAAAGGAATTCGACATCCTGGCGCTGCTCACGCAACACGCCGGGCAGGTCTTCGACCGGGAGCGCATCTACGAGGCGGTCTGGGGATACGACGCGCCGGGCGACAGTTCGGTCGTTCCCGAGCACATCCGCAGGCTGCGCCGGCAGCTGTTACAGGCGGGCTGCAGCCCGCGCATCGAGACGGTCTGGGGCGTGGGATACAAATGGGCAAAATAAGGAGCGGCTTGCGCACGTGGCTTCGCAACCTGCCGCTGCGTCGGGCCTTTTCACTGTACATCCTGCTCTATCTGCTTGTGGGCGCAGCCGTCTGCTTCGCGCTGCTTGCAGCGCTGGGAAACACGATGAACGGCCTGTACGCCGCCTATGCGACACTCTATTTCGAGCAACCGCCCGTCGACGGGCGCGTCTATCTCTCCCTTTCAGACGTAGCGGCCTATCAGGTGACGCTGGAAGGTACGATGCTGCAGATCGTTCCGCTCTCGGCGCATGACCGCTTGTGCGTCGGCATCGTGCGCGCGCTGCAGACGCTCTCGATTCCCGCGTGCCTGCTGAGCAGCGTCGCCGCATGCAGCCTGTCGTTTTACAAGCGCCGGCTGCGCGCGCCGCTTGTGCTGCTGCGCGACGCCTCGCAGCGCATCGCGCAAAACGACCTGGACTTTCACGTGGCCTATGACCGGACTGATGAGCTCGGCCGGCTGTGCGCGGCCTTTGAGCGCATGCGCGCGGCGTTGGAACAGAACGAGCGCGCCGCCTGGCGCGCTGCCGAAGAACGGCGCCGCCTCGACGCCGTGCTCGCGCACGACCTGCGCACGCCGTTGACCGTGCTGCGCGGGCAGACGGATCTGCTGCGCGCACACCTGCCCGGCGGGCGCATGCCGGTGGACAAGGCGCTTGCCGCGCTCGAGGTCATGGACGCGCATGCCGCCCGGCTGGAGCGCTACGTGGACGGCATGAACCAGCTGCTGCGCCTGGAGGACATCGCGCCTCAGCCGAGGTCGATCTCCTGCGGCGCGCTTTGTTCCGCTCTGCGCGGTTCCGCGCAGGCGCTGTGCGGCGAGCGCGTCGCGCTGGCGTTCGAGACAGAAGATGCGGACGCGCCGCTTTGCGTGGATGCCGACATCGCCGCGCGCGCGCTGGACAACCTGCTGTCCAATGCCCTGCGCTTTGCGCGCTCCACCGTGCGCATACAGTGCGGCGCAAGCAGCGGCGCGCTGCGCCTGACCGTCTGGGATGACGGGCCCGGCTTCCCTGCGCGGCTGCTGGACGGCGAACTGCGTCCCTTTGGAAACGGCGCGCAGGGAGCGCACTTTGGTCTTGGGCTGTACATCTGCCGCGTGCTGTGCGAGCGCCACGGCGGTCAGCTGACCCTCGACAACCCCGCGCAGGGCGGCGCGTGCGCGACAGCGCTGCTGTGCCCGGTATCGGACGGTCTTTCCTCCGACGATCAGAAGAAAAGTTGAATCTCCCGCGCTATGCTTTGCACAGGCCGAAAAATTTCCACAGAAGGAGCGTGTCCCCCGTTGAACAGAATTTCTCCCAAACAGCTCAAGGCCCTCGCGCTGCTTCTCGCCGTCCTCTGTTGCCTGATCCCGCTGGCGCTGTGGCTGCTCGGCCCGCTGATGCAGATCGCGGAGGATCCGCACGCTTTTCGCCTGTGGGTGCAGGAGCAGGGCATGCTGGGCGGCCTGGCCTGCGTGGGCCTGATGATGCTGCAGGTCGTCGTGGCCGTGCTGCCGGGCGAGCCGCTGGAAATCGCCGCGGGGTATGCGTTCGGCGCATGGCAGGGCATGCTGCTGTGCCTGACCGGCGCCGTGCTCGGATGCGCGCTGGTCATGGCGGTCACACGCCGCTTCGGTCCACGGCTGATGCGCGTATTCTTCAAGCCGGAGCAGATCGATTCGCTTGCGTTCCTGCAAAATCCCGAGCGGCTGCGCCTGATCCTCTTCATCGTGTTCTTCATCCCCGGCTCGCCCAAGGACCTGCTCAACTACGGCCTGGGCCTGACGCGCCTGCGCATGCCCGGCGTGCTGCTGCTCACAGGCGTGGCGCGCATTCCCTCGATCATCACCTCGACGGTCGGCGGCAGCGCGCTGGGCGAGCAGAACTACCTGTTCGCCGCCGCCGTCTTCGTGGGCACGGCGCTTCTGAGCGCGCTGGGCCTGTTGTGCTACCGCCGCATTATCCGCGCGGGTAGCCGCGCGGACAAGTGAGCCGCATGCCATAAAAGGCCGCCGTTTCTCGACCGATGGCGAGAGACGGCGGCCTTTCGTGCCTCCAAAGGGTCAGCGTCCCGACCTGCGGGTTTGCACATACTGCACGAGCCAGTGAATCACGTTCCCGATACACAGCAGGGCGACGGCCCCGCACACCAGGCGGTCCCGAGCGTCCACCAGTCCGCCCGTCGAGCGCTTGGCGTAATAGTAGGCCGTCCAGATCAGGACCAGGACGGCCCCGCTCAACCGGTACGTACCCTGCCGGCGCATGGCCTTCACTCCCTTTTGGGCGTCTCATACGCGCTTGTCAAACTTGTGCCCACACATCTTGCAGGTGACGGTGATCTCCCCTACGCCCTTGGGTACGCGCAGCTTCGCGCGGCACTTCGGACAGGAGAAATACGCGTACTTGTCGCGGTTTTTGAAGCGGTTGTACAGCTCCGTCGCCCTGCGGCGTGCCGGCTGTGAAAGCAGCAGAAACTTTTCGTTTTCCATGCGCCGGCCGGTGAAGTTCGTGGACAGGATGCGAAACAGCGCCCAGCCCAGCATGGCATAGGCCAGCAGCGACAGCAGCCCCAGATACGGCAGCGCGCCCAGCAGCAGCGCCGGAAGCGCCGCGTACAGCAGCGTGCGGGAGAGCGCATCCAGTCCGTAGCGTCCCTGCATGAAGCGCTCCAGCCGCGCCTTCAGGTCGTCGAAAAAGTTCATCGCCGCACCTCCCTTACAGGCGCGCCAGCGCTGTGAAGTCCTCGCGAAGATCCCGATACAGGCGCTTATAGAGCGCAAAATACGGCTGATAGGCCGCGTGCGCCGCTGCGTCCGGCTGCTGCGCGCCCGCCGGGCGCACCAGCGCATCCGCCGCCTCGGCCACGTCGGCATACACGCCCGCGCCTACGCCCGCCAGGATCGCCGCGCCCAGCGCCGGACCCTCGTCCACCGCCAGCGTCGCTACCGGGCAGCCGTACAGGTCGGCCAGCATCTGCCGCCACAGCGGGCTGCGCGCGCCGCCGCCGCAGGCGGTCATGCGCTCCACCGGCACGCCCATCTCGCGGAAGACCTCCACGCACTCGGCCTGCGAGTAGGCCACGCCCTCCATGACCGCGCGCACCAGGTGCGCGCGCGTGTGCATCGCCGACAGGCCGAAGAACACGCCGCGGCAGTCCGGATCGGGATGCGGGCAGCGCTCGCCCATCAGATAGGGCAGGTAGAGCAGCCGGTCCGCGCCCAGCGGCACGCCTGCGGCCATGTCGCCCATCAGTACGTAGGGATCGACGCCCGCCTGCGCCGCGCGCTGCACCTCGCCCTCGCAGCAGGCGTCGCGCAGCCAGCGCAGCGACAGCCCCGCCGCCAGCGTGCAGCTCATGGCCGTCCACTTGCCGGGCACGGACGCGCACAGCGTATGGATGCGCCCCTGCGGGTCGATGGACACGTCGTCGGAGATGGCGTAGACCACGCCCGACGTACCCAGCGTCGTGAACGCCGTGCCCGCGCGCACGACGCCCGTGCCGACCGCGGCCGCAGAGTTGTCCGCCGCGCCGCCGACGACCGGCGTGCCCTGCATCAGGCCCGTATCCTGCGCCGCCTGCGCGTGCACGCGGCCCGTGACCTCGGGCGACTCATAGACCGGCGGCAGCAGCGCCGCGTCGATCGACAGGCGCTCCAGCACCTCCCGCGACCAGCAGCGGTGCGCCACATCCATCAGCTGCGTGCCCGACGCGTCGGATACCTCCGTGGCGATCTCGCCCGTGAGCCGGTAGCGGATGTAGTCCTTGGGCAGCAGGATGTGCCGGCAGCGCGCGTACAGCGCCGGCTCGTGTTCCTGCACCCAGAGGATCTTCGCGGCCGTGAAGCCCGCCATCGCCGGATTGGCCGTCAGCTCGATCAGCCGCTGCGCGCCCACGAGCGCCTTCATGCGCTCGGCCTGCGCGCCCGTGCGCTGGTCGCACCACAGGATGCACGGACGCAGCGCCTGGCCGCGCTCATCCAGCATCACCAGGCCATGCATCTGCCCCGACAGGCCGACGGACACCACATCGGCCGCGCGCACGCCCGCCTTGCATAGCACGGCGCGCGCGCCCTCGCACACGGCCGCGTACCAGTCCTCCGGGCGCTGCTCGGCCCAGCCGTTTTGCGGCTGGAGCATCGGGTATTCAGCCGTATGGCTCGCGGCCGCGCGCCCCGTCTCGTCAAAGAGCACCGTCTTCGTTCCCGAGGTGCCCAAGTCCACGCCCAGCAAGTATCGCATGTGCTTCGCCCCTTTGGCCGATATTCTCTGCGCCTATTTTAGCATATTTGTCTGCAAAAGTCACCGTATTCTTGTGCTAGAAGCGATTTCCAGCATACGTCCGGGCGGCGCGCTCACACTAAGCGCGAGGTGATCGCATGGACGAACATACGGACCTGTACGACCTGCTGGCCGACGACAGGGAGGCGCGCGACCTGTTCCGCTCCCTGCCCGACTACATCCAGGGCGCGGTACAGCAGCGCGCGGGAGAGCTGCGCACGGGCAAGGCGTTTCGCGACTTTGTGAAGAAGCACTATCCCAAGCCATGACCCCGGGGGCGGGGCGGACGCGCGTCCGTCCCGCCCTTGCCGTATGCCGCCGCGCGTTGTATAATATCCCCATACGAGGGAAAAAGGGGGAACCGGCCATGCGCCGCAAGGACCGCGAGATCGTCGAGCCCGCACGCATTGACGAGGTGATCGCCCGCTGCGACTGCTGCCGCCTGGGCCTGGTGGACGCAGGGCGCGCGTACGTCGTGCCGATGAACTTCGGCTACCGCCGGGAAGAGGGACAGGGCGTGTTTTACTTTCACTGCGCGCGCGAGGGGCGCAAGCTGGACGTGCTGCGCCAGAATCCCGAGGCCGCATTTGAGCTGGACACGGCCCACCTGCTGCGCACAGGGGAACGCGGGTGCGACTGTTCGTTTGCGTTTGAGAGCGTCGTGGGCGAAGGGACGGTGCAGTTCGTCGAGGAACCCGCGGCCAAGCGCGAGGCGCTGGGCGTCATCATGCGCCACATGACCGGACGCGCGGACTGGGCGTTTGACGAGGCGATGCTCCGCTCTGTGACGGTGCTGCGCCTTTGCGCCCGGGAGATGACCTGCAAGCGCCACGAGTGACGAGAGGGGGAACCCGCCATGCGCTATGCGACGCAGCTTTCCACCCCGCTGGGGCCCGTCACGCTCGCCAGCGACGGCGAACGCATCACGGGGCTGTGGTTCGAGGGACAAAAATACTTTGCCGCAGGGCTGCGCGACCCCGCCTGGAACGACGCGCTGCCCGTCTTTGCGCGGGCCGCAGGCTGGCTGGAGCGTTACTTCCGCGGCGAAGCGCCGGCGATGGACCTGCCCATCGCGCCCGGCGGCACGCCGTTTCAGCGCGCGGTGTGGGCGCGGCTGTGCGCCATCCCCTATGGGCAGATCACGACCTATGGCGACATCGCCAAGGCGATGGGCGCGGGTGCGCGCGCCGTGGGCGCCGCGGTCTCGCGCAACCCCATCAGCCTGCTCATTCCCTGCCACCGCGTCGTCGGCACGGGCGGCGGCCTGACCGGCTACGCGGGCGGGCTGGACAAGAAGCGCTTCCTGCTCGCGCTCGAGGGGCGCAATTGCGCCATTGACAACGCGCCGTGCGTCTGATATACTGATGAAGCTTCATGTGACTGACGGATTTCACGCGGGCAACCGCGGGGGAGCATGGGGCGTAAATGCCGACCGTCTGGGCAATCCCGCGCTGGGATTGCCCTTTTTGCATTCCCGGCAGCAATGTAACGAGGTGACCGTCATGGCCAATCATCCGGCATACGAGGGCTTTGTCCCCGGCGTCTGGCAGGAGCGCATCGACGTGCGCGACTTCATTCAGAGGAATTACACGCCCTACACGGGCGACGAGGGCTTCCTGTGCGGGCCGACCGCGCGCACGACGCGCCTGATGGACAAGCTGCACGCGCTGCAAAGGGAAGAACAGGCGCGCGGCGGCGTGCTGTCGATCAATACGGACGTGGCCACGAGCCTGCTCAACTACGCGCCGGGCTACCTGGACCGGGACGAGGAGTTGATCGTGGGCCTGCAGACCGAGGCTCCGCTGCGCCGCGGCGTCAACCCCTTCGGCGGCATGCGCATGGCCGAGGGCGCCTGCCGCGCCTACGGCTACGAGATGTCGCCCAAGCTCAAGGACGAGTTTCTCTACCGCACCACGCACAACGACGGCGTCTACCGCGTCTACACGGACGACATGCGCCGCGCGCGCAAGATCGGCGTGATCACGGGCCTGCCGGACGCCTACGGCCGCGGGCGCATCATCGGCGACTACCGGCGCGTGGCGCTCTACGGCATCGACCGCCTGATCGAGGAGAAGCAGCGCGACAAGCGCGCCCTGGGCCGGCGCACGATGGACTACGAGACCGTCCGCCAAAGCGAGGAGCTGTTCCAGCAGATCGCCTTCCTGCAAAAGACGAAGGAGATGGCCGCGCTCTACGGCATCGACATCGCCGGCCCGGCCGCCACCGCGCAGGAGGCCATCCAGTGGACGTACTTCGGCTACCTGGCCTCCATCAAGGAGCAGAACGGCGCGGCCATGTCGCTGGGGCGCGTGTCGACCTTCCTGGACATCTACATCGAGCGCGACCTGGCGCGCGGCACGCTGACCGAGGAGCGCGCGCAGGAGCTGATGGACGACTTCGTCATGAAGCTGCGCATGGCCCGCCACCTGCGCACGCCCGAGTACAACGAGCTGTTCGGCGGCGATCCCATGTGGATCACCGAGAGCGTCGGCGGCATGGGCGAGGACGGGCGCACGCTGGTGACGAAGAACGCCTTCCGCATGCTCCACACGCTGCACAACCTCGGCCCCGCGCCCGAGCCGAACCTGACCGTGCTCTACGCGCGCGCGCTGCCCGAGGCGTTCAAGCGCTACTGCGCGCGCGTCTCCTGCCAGACGAGCGCCATCCAGTATGAAAACGACGACCTCATGCGCCCGCTGTACGGCGACGACTACGGCATCGCCTGCTGCGTGTCGGCGATGCGCCTGGGCAAGGAGATGCAGTTCTTCGGCGCGCGGTGCAACCTGCCCAAGCTGCTGCTGCTGGCGCTCAACGGCGGGCACGACACGCTCTCGGGCCTGGACATCGGCCCGCGCATGGACGTGATGGACGGCGACGTGCTGGACTTTGAGCGCGTGTACGAGCGCTTTGCGGCCTACCGCACGTGGCTGTGCGAGCTGTATGTGAACACGATGAACGTCATCCACTACATGCACGACAAGTACGCCTACGAAAAGACGCAGATGGCGCTGCACGACACGGATGTGCACCGCTACATGGCCTTCGGCGTGGCGGGGCTGTCGGTGCTGGCCGACTCGCTGAGCGCCATCCGCTACGCCCGCGTGCGGCCCGTGCGCGACGCGGACGGCTACATCGTGGACTTCACGCGCGAGGGCGACTTCCCCACATTCGGCAACGACGACGACCGCGTGGACGGCATCGCCGTGCGCCTGGTGCAGGAGATGATCCGGGAGCTGCGCAAGACGCCGGCCTACCGCGGCGCGGAGCACACGCTGTCGGTGCTGACGATCACCTCCAACGTCGTCTACGGCAAAAAGACGGCCGCCACGCCCGACGGCAGAAAGCAGGGCGAGCCCTTCGCGCCGGGCGCGAACCCCATGCACGGGCGCGAGCTGTGCGGCGCGGCCGCCTCGCTCAACTCCGTGGCCAAGCTGCCCTATGCGGACTGCCGCGACGGCATCTCCAACACGTTCTCCATCGTGCCGGACGCGCTGGGCCCGACGCCCGAGGCGCGCGAGCGCAACCTGTGCACGCTGCTGGACGCCTACTTCGGCCGCGGCGCGCACCACATCAACGTCAACGTCATGAACCGCGCGCTGCTGCAGGACGCCTATGAGCACCCGGAGAACTATCCGAACCTGACCATCCGCGTCTCCGGCTACGCGGTCAACTTCGTCAAGCTCTCGCGCGAGCAGCAGCGCGAGGTCATCCGCCGTACGTTCCACGAGGCGATGTAAAGGGGGCGGGTCCATGCGCGGGCGCATCCACTCCATCCAGTCCTTCAGCACGCTCGACGGGCCGGGCATCCGCTTTGTGATCTTCCTGCAGGGCTGCCCGCTGCGCTGCGCGTGCTGCCACAACCCGGACACATGGGACCCGGCCGGCGGCACGGAGACGGACGACGGCGCGCTGCTGGAGCGCGTACTGCGCTGCCGCGACTACTTCGGCGCGGAGGGCGGCCTCACGGTCTCCGGCGGCGAGCCGCTGCTGCAGAGCGCCTTCGTGCGCGCGCTGTTTCAGCGCTGCCGCGCGGAGGGCATCCACACCGCGCTGGACACCTCCGGTTGCATCGTCACGGACGAGGCGCTCTCCGTGCTGGACGCGACCGACCTGTGCCTGCTCGACCACAAGATGCCCACCGACGCGCTCTACCGCCGCCACGTCGGCTGCCCCATCGCGGGCCCGGAGCGCTTTTTGCGGGAGCTGGACGCGCGCGGCATAGACACGTGGCTGCGCCGTGTCGTCATCCCGACCGTCACGGACGATCCGGACGACCTGCGCGCGCTCTACGCGCTGGGCGAGCGCACGCGCTGCGTGCGCAAGGTGGAGCTTCTGCCCTTCCGCAAGCTGTGCCAGGCCAAGTACGACGCGATGGGCATTCCCTTCCCCTTCGGCGGCCTACCCGAGTGCGGGGCGCTGCCGAAGTTGTGATGGACATTTCGGGGGATCCATGCTATCCTAGAGGCAGACGGACGCGCCCGGCGCGCCGGACTTTGCCCGAGGAGGGATTCCCATGACCCCATGCCTGAAACGGTCGCTGGCCGCCGCGCTGGCGCTGCTGCTCGTCTCGCTCAGCGGCTGCGCCTCGGCCTCGTCCCACCACCTGCAACAGACGCTGTCGGACATCCTGCAAGTGCGCCTGGCCGCTTCCGACGAGGGCGGCGTCGGCCCCGTCGCGCTCTCGGACGAAGGAGAAGCCCTCCTGCGTGCGCTGGGCCTGGAAGGCGACGCCCTGATCCTCTCCTTCCGCATGCCGGAGGGCGCCGCGGGGCTCTCGCTCAACGTCTACCGCCTGGAGGACGGGGCATGGACCCTGTGCGACGGCGGCGGTCTGACGTGGGACGGCGACGCCGCGCAGGCGGAGGGCACGGCCTCCCTGCGCGTGCGCGAGGACGGCGGCCTGGCGCTGCACCTGCGCGTGGATGGCGCGTCCGCGTCCTACTCGGCGCAGGCCGGCCCGGAGGACGCGTTCACCTCCTCCACCCAGGGCTTCTTGCAGGACTTTGTGCCTGCGCGGGCGGGCGACGAGATCCCCGTCGCGTTCTGGGTCCGCGACGCGGGCACGGCCATGCGCAGCTATGCGCTGGACGACTTTGCCGACCCCGCGGCCTTCGACGGCATGGACTTCGTCCAGTTCGCGACGGTCGCATTCGAGGCCCCCTGAGCCCCATCGCCCCGCCGCGCAAAGCGCGGCGGGGCTTTTGCATTCCCCTTGCGCCCTTGGACAAAAAGCCCTATAATGGGATGGACTCGACGCCCCCCATTCGACGCGTTTCGATCCAAGGAGGCCTGACCATGCGAAAAAAGAGCTTTTTCTCCTTCCTGCTGTCGCTGCTGGGACGCGCGCTGTGGCGCCTGTTCGTGCTGGCGTTTTTTGTGCTGCTGACGGCGTTTTCGACCGTCTGCTACGGGCTGCCCGTGTGCCTGGCCGCGTCCGGCGTCGCAGCGCTCGTGCTGGCCGCGGCGCTGTTCGTGCCGGGCAATCCCGCCGCCCGCGTGCTGTGGCGGCCGCGCCTCATGCGCATCCTGACCGCGTTCGTCCTCGTGCTGCTGATCGCCGCCACGCCCGCGTGCCTGGCGTTTGCCTACGCGTCGCTGCCCTCGGCCGCCTATGCGTCAGTCGATTCGGGCTTTGCGCACAGCGCGTTCCTGCGGGACAAGTACGTGCTCGTGCTCGTGCCGCACGAGGACGACGACGTCAACATGGCCGGCGCGACCATTCAGCACTTTGTCGACGCGGGCAGCGAGGTCTATGTCGCGTTCGTCACCAACGGCGACAGCGTCGGCCTGTCCAGCGAGCGGCTGTATGAGGCCGTCGCCTGCATGGACGAACTGGGCGTCCCGCGCGAGAACGTCTACTTCCTCGGCTACGGCGACGACTGGCAGGGCACGCATCTGTACAACCGCGCGCCGGACGAGGCCGCGCTCTCGCTCATCGGGCGCGACCGCACCTACGGCACGGCGGGCCTGCGCGACTTCGCCACCGAGCAGACGGGCGAGGCGCACCTGTACACGCGCGCCAACTGCCTGTCGGACATCCGCACGCTGGTGGACCTGCTGTTCCCGGACGTCATCTTCTGCATCGACTACGACCCGCACGCCGACCACCGCATGACCTCGCTGCTGTTCGAGGAGGCGATGGGTCAGCTGCTCAACGAGAACCCCGCCTACCGGCCGCAGGTGTTCAAGGGCTTGACGTACCTGACCGGCTGGGTCGGGCCGCGCGACTTCTATACCCGGCCCATGGTGCAGACCGTCTCGCCGGACGAGCCGACCTGGCCGCTGGGCACGCCCGCCTACCGCTGGTCGGAGCGCGTGCGCTTCCCCGTACCCGCGGGCTACGCCTCCTACACGCTGCGCGCCAACCGCGTCTACGCGCTGCACAGCCTGTACCCGTCACAGTCGGCCACGCTCTTCACCGCGTCCGTGGCCAACAGCGACCAGGTCTTCTTCGAGCGCGCGACGGACAGCCTGCTCTACGGCGAGCGTATCGAAGCGGCGTCGGGCGACGCGTCCGTGCTGACCGACTTCAAGCTCTTTGACACGACCGATGTGCGCGAGACGCGCTTCGACGCGGGCGTATGGACGCCCACGGAGGGCCAGCGCACGGTGCGCTGCACGTTCTCCAGCCCGCAGTCGCTCAACACCCTCTCCCTCTGGGACAACCCGGATCCCGCGCAAAACGTGCTCGCCGCGACGCTGACGCTCTCGGACGGCACCATCGTGGAGATCCCGGCGCTCGATCCGCTGGGCGCGTCCACCACGATCTCCTTCGAGCAGCGCGACGGCATCGAGTGGGCGGAGCTGACGCTGCGGCAGGTCGAGGGCGATGCGGCGGGCCTCACCGAGTGGGAGCTGGCGCTGCGCGAGGCGCGGGATACGGCGTTCGTCAAGCTGACGGACGCGCAGGGCGAATTCCTCTATGAAGCGCCCGCCGCCGCGGGCGAGTCGATCGTCCTGCACCTCTACGCCTGGCCTGCGCTGCCCGAGGGCGCGACGTTCTCCCTGACGGTGACGGACGAGGCGCGCGGACAGGCGACCGCTGCGACGGGCCTGACGGCGGATGACCTCACCGTCGGCGCGCTGGAGCGGGGGACCTACCGCGTGCGCGTCGCATGCGAACAGGACGAGGGCCTGTACGACGAGTGCGTGCTGCGCGTGGGCGACCCGATGCTCAAGGAGCGCCTGCTGCAGTGGTTCGAGCCGCGCTACGACGCGCTGCTCAAGCTGCTGCGCGAAAAGACCTCCTACGCCATCTGAACAGAGCGGGGCGGACGGCTAAAGCCGTCCGCCCCG
>CHCFC05602__coassemble_180_pt1 | contig 39981 bp, 28 predicted proteins | sample CHCFC05602__metabat2_high_PE_016 | metagenome-assembled genome bin CHCFC05602
GTCCGCACAGGAGAGGCGGGCGCCCCTGCCGCTGTTTTGGAGGGAAAAATAAAAAACAGAGAAAAAACGCAAAAAAGCTCAAAATCATTTGAAAACATGGAATATCCTTTGATATTCAGGCATCCGCGCAATAAAATGACTTTCTTTGACTTTTATGGGTTTGACTTTCTTTGATCTTTTAGATATAATACACTTGTCAAAAGGGAAAGGCATAAGGAGCCCGGCCCCGGAGACCCTAACAAATGCAACATCAGCCGACAAAACAAGGAGGTCTGCGATATGTTCTCGATGATTCCGCTTCACACCAACCGTTCGATGGCCAGCCGCAACGCCGTGCCCAGCCTGTGGGACGACCGGTTCTTCAATTCCTTCTTCGACATGGGCGACATGTTTGGCACGTCCGCGTTCCGCGTGGATGTGAAGGAGGGCAAGGATGCCTATGAGCTCTCGGCGGAGCTGCCGGGCGTCAAGCAGAACGACATTGAGCTGACGGTCGACGGTGGCACGCTGACGATCGCGGCGAATATGAACAGCGAACAGAAGGAGGAGCGCCAGAACTACGTCTACAGCGAGCGCCGCACGGGCCGCTTCCAGCGCAGCTTTGATCTGACGGGCGTGCGCGAGGAGGGGATCGAGGCGCGCTACGAGGACGGCGTGCTTCGGGTGACGCTGCCCAAGGAGAGCGTGCAGGAGGCCGACAAGGCCCCGCGCCGCATCGAAATCCGGTAATTCAGTCCCGGGTCCGCGGAAACGCGGGCCTTTTTTTGATGCGCAAAAGGGGAAAAAGCGAAAAATGGGAAGAAAAAATGCGCCCGTCCGGCCTGAGACGCGGCAGGAATTTGCCCGCAGACCGCAGAATAGAAATAAGGTTATCCCTCTGGCGGGCGCGCCCGCCGGACGCGAAATGGAGTGGCCCGGTTGACACCCGAATTGGAACAGCTCAAGCGCATGACGCCTCAGGAGGAATTCGAGGCGGGCGTGGCCATATACAGACGCGGGGCGGTGCGGCCCCTGGAGGAGCGCAGGGACGACCTGCGCTATGTGGTGGATGGCGATCCCCGGCGCACGGTGCGCGTGGGGATCGGCGACCGGCTCGCAGGCAAGTGCAGCTGCGCGGCGTTTGAGGGCACGCACAAGCCCTGCCGCCATGTGGTGGCGGCGATCCTGCTGGCGCACGGCTCGGGACTGGTGGAAGAGGCGCGCAGGCGGCGCGCGCGCAGCGCGGCGGACGAGCTGCTCAGCGCGCTGGAGCCCGCGCTGCCGGTGGATTCGCCCGTGCAGATCGAGTGGACGCTGCAATTGCTGCCCGAGCCCCAGCAGGGAGCCCGGTTGCGCTTGGCCATGCGCATGGGACAGGAGCGGCTCTACGTCGTGCGCAACATTGCGCAGATGCTCAAGGCGGTTCGGGAGAAGACGCCGCTGGCGTTCGGCAAGGGGTTCACGCTCCAGCCGGCCTGGATGACGTTTGAGCGCGCGGACGAGCTGATGCTGCGCGTGCTGGACGAAGTGGAGTACATCCAGCGCATGGCGGGCACGGCGCCCGTGCGGCCGGACGAGACCAAGTACATGACGCTGCCGGATGTGCACGCCGCGCGGCTGCTGCGCATCCTGCTGGCGCGTCCCTTCCGTCTGGCCGTGGGCGACCGGCTGCTGTCCCTGCCCTGTGTCGTACAGGGGCCGGTGCAGCTGCACTTTCTGCTGCAGGGCTCCGGTCGCGAACTGCAATTGACCGCGGATCTGCCCGCGCGCCTGCGCGCGCTGACGGCGGACTGCGAGTTCGTGCTGTGCGACGGCGAGGCGCTGCGCGTACCCCAGGCACAGCGCAGGGTGCTGCAGGTGCTGCTGGACAACGCACGGCAGGATCGGGCGGCGTTCCGCTTTGAGGCCGGCGCGGAGGAGCGCGTGATCTCGGAGCTGCTGCCGCGCCTGTCGCGTGCAGGCGAGGTGGAGCTGGATGGCGCGCTGGCCGAGCGCATCGTGCGCCGTCCGCTACAGGCGCGCGTATACCTGGATCGCGAGGGCCGTGCCGTGACGGCGCGCACGATCTTTGCCTATGGCGAGGAGGAGATCGATCCCTTTGCCGCGCAGACAGAGGGCGCGCAGGGACAGGAGACGGCGCAGAGCGGTTCGCGATTGCTGCTCATGCGCGATGCGGCGGGCGAGCACCGCGTGCTGGAGTGCCTGGCCGGCGCGGGCTTTCGCGTGCGCGCAGGTCGCGTATACCTGGCCGCGACCGAGGCGGTCTACGCCTTCCTGACAGAGGGCGTGAACACGCTGCGGGAGGGCGCGCAGGTCTTCTGCTCCGAGGACTTCAAGCGCATGACGCCGCGCAAGCCGCACTTTGCGGGCACGCTGCACATGCAGGGCGGCGTGCTGCAGCTGAGCCTGCAGGAGAGCGGACAGCCCGCGGAGGAGCTGCTGCTCATTTTGCAGGCGCTGCGCGACCGCAAGAAGTACTTCCACCTCAAGGACGGCACGTTTCTGGACCTGAGCGGGATGGAGGACTGGTTCGAGCTGGCCGACACGGTCGCCGACAGCACCCTGGCCGACATGCCTGACAGCACCGAGGGCTACCGCTCCAATGCGGTGGACATGGCCGCCTATCGCGCGGCCTACCTCACCAGCCTGCTGGACGGCAGCAGCCTGCCCGTGCAGGTGGATGACTCCGTGCGCGCGGTCACGGCGCGCATGGGGGAGGCAGGCGATCCCTGCCCCGAGCCGCTGCGCGCGGTGCTGCGGCCCTATCAGCAGCGCGGCTTTGCCTGGATGCAGGCGCTGCACCGGCTGCACATGGGCGGCATCCTGGCCGACGACATGGGCCTGGGCAAGACGCTGCAGGTCATCGCGCTGCTGCTGTGGGCCTGCCGCAAGGAGCCGGGCAGCCCGTCGATCGTCGTGGCGCCCACGTCGCTGGTCTACAACTGGCAGGCGGAGCTGCTGCGCTTTGCGCCCGAGCTGCGCGTGCTGGTGGCTGAGGGCGGGCAGGCCGCGCGTCAGGCGCAGATCGACCGGCTCAAGGCCGGAGAGGCGGATGTGTTCGTCACCTCCTACCCGCTGATCCGGCGCGACATCGCGCTGCTGTCGGACGTGCGCTTCCGCTTTGCCGTGCTGGATGAGGCGCAGCACATCAAGAACGCCATGTCCGTCAGCGCGGCGGCGGTCAAGCAGCTGACGGCGCGCACGCGCCTGGCGCTGACCGGTACGCCCATGGAAAACCACCCCGGCGAGCTGTGGTCGATCTTCGACTTCGTGCTGCCCGGCTATCTGATGAGCTACGCCCAGTTCATGCATCGCCACGGCGAGGGCCAGAACAGCGAGTCCCTGCGCCAGCGCATCCGCCCGTTCCTGCTGCGCCGCCTCAAGGGCGACGTGCTGCGCGAGCTGCCGGAGAAGATGGAGACGCAGCTGTATGCCGACATGACGGAGGAGCAGCGCAACGTCTATCAGGCGTCGCTGCTGCGCCTGCGCGGGCACGTGGACAACCTGCTGCGCACCAAGGGCATGCAGCGCGGGCGCGTGGAGGTGCTGGCCGCCATCACCGAGCTGCGCCAGATCTGCTGTCACCCCGCGCTGTGCCTGCCCGACTACTGCGCCTCCAGCGGCAAAATCGACATGTTGCTGGACATCCTGCCCGGCGCACTGGAGGCCGGCCACCGCGCACTGGTCTTCTCGCAGTTCACGCGCATGCTGCGCATCCTGCAGCGCCGCCTCGAGGCTGCGGGCATCACCTGCCTGTACCTGGACGGCGAAACCCCGCCCAAGAAGCGCATGGGCCTGGTCAACCGCTTCAACGGCGGCGAGGGCCAGGTGTTCCTCATCTCGCTCAAGGCAGGCGGCGCGGGGCTGAACCTCACCGGCGCGGACACGGTCATCCACTACGACCCCTGGTGGAACCCCGCCGCCGAGGACCAGGCCACCGACCGCGTACACCGCATCGGCCAGAAGAACAAGGTGCAGGTCATCCGCCTGATCACGCATGCCTCCATCGAGGAGCAGGTTGTGCGCCTGGGCGAGCGCAAGCGCCGCATCTTCGACGCGATGGTGACCGCCGGCGAGCAGATGCCCACGCAGCTGTCCGAGGCCGACATCCGCGCGCTGTTCGACGAGGCGACCTGAACACAGCACAAAGGAGCTACGACAGCCATGACATCCACGGAATCCATGAAGCCGAAAATCCGCCACGTCATCTGGGACTTCAACGGTACGCTGCTCAACGACGCGCAGCTGGCGCTGTCCATTGACAACAAGCTGCTGCGCCAGATGGGCATGGAGCCCATCACGCTGGAGGACTACCGTACGTTCATGCGCAACCCGGTCGAGCTGTTCTATCAGGACCTGGGCGTCGACCTGCAGAAGTACGACTTCAAGTGGATCAACGAGACGTTTTTGGAGGAGTTTAACCGCGAGGCCGTCAACGTGGGCCTGATGCCCGGCGCATTGCAGGCGCTGCAGGCCATCCGCGACGCGGGCTACACCCAGTCGATCCTCTCTTCCAGCTACGAGCCCTCGCTGCTGCATCAGGCCCAGGCCCTGGGCCTGACACCCTTCATGAGTGCCGTCACCGGCCTGCTGGACAACGGCGGCGGCACCAAGGAGGAGCGCGGCCTGCATCAGCTGGCGCTGCTGGGCGTCCCGCCCGAGGAGGCCGTGCTCGTGGGCGACATGATCACCGACGCGTTCGTCGCCTCGCACATGGGCTGCCGGTGCATCCTCGTCGCGGGCGGGCACAACACGCGCCGGCGGCTGAGCCAGTGCGGCATGCCCGTGGCCGGGGACATCGGCGGCGTGCTGCCGATTCTGCTGGAGGCGTGACCTATGATGCACAGCGGACACCGCGCGCGCCTGCGCCAGCGCTTCTTTGAAGAGGGGCTGAGCGGCTTTGCGCCCCATGAGGCGCTGGAGCTGCTGCTCTGCTTCGCGATCCCCCAGCGGGACGTCAATCCCCTGGCGCACCAGCTGATCGAGCGCTTCGGCTCGCTGAGCGCCGTGCTCGAGGCGCGGCCCGAGGAGCTCATGGAGACGCCGGGCGTGGGGCCCAACGCCGCCGCGCTCCTCGCGCTGATGCCGCAGCTGATGAGCTACTACGAGCGAGACAAGCAGCGCGAGCGGCCGCGGCTGAACAATCTCGAGCGCGCCGGCGCATACTGCCGCTCGCTGCTGCGCGGGCGCAAGAACGAGTGCGTATACCTGCTGTGCCTGGACGCGAAGGGATACCTGATCAAGCCCGTGCTCATGCACCAGGGCACGATCGACGAATCGCAGCTCTATCCGCGCGAGATCGTGCGCGAGACGCTGCTGCACAACGCATATGCCGTGCTGATCGCGCACAACCATCCCGGCGGGGAGGCGATGCCTTCGCGCGGGGATTACGACGCGACGCTGCGGGTGATGGAGGCGCTGCGCGCGATCGACGTGCGGCTGATCGATCACATCATCGTCAGCGACGACGCGCTGTGCTCGCTCACGCACATGCACATGATCGAGAAGGGACAGCTCGTCTCGCTGGAGGACTTCGACTACCGCGTCAGGATGGCGTCGATGCCTACGGCCCGGCGGGGCAAGGTACTGCAGACGGGCGCTACGGAGGGATACGATGGTCTGGAGGAGGATTAGACGGATGCTGACGGTCGTCGGTTGCCTGGCGCTGGCCGCCGTGGCGGCGTTTGCTCTGCTGATGGGCTACGTCGTCTATCGCGAGGCGACGCTGTCCCCCCGCGGAGAGTCGGACGCGGTGATCGTGCTGGGCGCGCAGGTGCTGCCCGACGGCACGCCGTCCGTGGCGCTGGAGCGGCGGCTCGCGCTTGCGCTGCAGATCTATGAGGAACGCCCCCAGACGGTCATCGTCTGCGGCGCGCAGGGCGACGACGAGCCGGCGCCCGAGGGCGAGGTCATGCGCGCGTGGTTGATCGCGCATGGCGCACGGGCCGAGGATATTGTGGCGGAGACGAAGTCGTTCAACACGCGTGAAAACCTGATTTTCGCGCGCGAGATCATGCAGGCGCAGGGGCTGTCGCGCGCGGTGGTCGTCACCAGCGACTACCACGTAGCGCGCGCGCTGGCGCTGTGCGGGCAGGTCGGCATCGAGGCGACGGGCGCGGGCAGCGAGAGCAAGCCGGAGTACTGGCTCAAGAACCACGTGCGCGAGACGCTCAGCTGGGCCAAATTCATTGTGGAGAGTGTGCTATGGAAGATCGGTGCGTGACGGAGAGGCTGCAGGCGGGCCTGGAGCGCCTGGGCGTGGCGGCAGACGGCGTGACGTTGGACCGGCTGGCGCGCTATCACGCGCTGCTCACGGAGTGGAACGCGCGCATTGACCTGACGGCCGTGCTGGATCCCGAGGAGATGGTCGACCGCCACTACCTCGATTCTGCCGCGCCGCTGGCGCTGGGCCTCATCCCACAGGGCGCGCGCGTGATCGACGTGGGCACGGGCGCGGGCCTGCCGGGCATCCCGTTGTGCATCCTGCGGCCGGACCTGCGCGTGACGCTGCTGGACGCGCAGCGCAAGCGCGTGACGTTTTTGCAGGCGGCGATCGAGGCGCTGGACCTGCCCGCGCAGGCGGTGCACATGCGCGCCGAGGACGCGGCGCGGGACGAGGCGCACCGCGAGGCGTACGACGTGGCCGTCTCGCGCGCGGTGGCGGCCACGCCCACGCTGCTGGAGCTGACGCTGCCGTTCGTGCGCGTGGGCGGCCGGGCCATCGCGTGGAAGGGGCCCGGCCTGCAGGCGGAGCTGGAGCAGGCGCGGCGCGCGGCGCACCTGCTGGGCGGCGCGCTGGAGGGTGTGCTGGATGCGCCGGTGCCGGGACGGGACTGGCAGCATGTGCTGCTGGTGTGCGCCAAGCGGCAGAAAACCGCTCGACAGTATCCGCGCCGCGCGGGTCTGCCGGGCAAGAATCCCCTCGGATGAGGTCGGGACGCGCGCCGTGCGGGCGTGGGCGCGTCAAAAAAGCGAAAAGACGGGCGTTTTCCGGCGAACGATTGCGGGCCGGAGGGCGCCCGTCTTTGCAGGAATTGGGCATGCGGGGGGAGAACACGCAGGGCATCGGGGCCATGCGGCCCCGGGGAGGAGGAGCCCCATGCTGCGTTCGGAGGAAAAGATGGTGTTCTTGAACGGCGTGCCCTGCAAGCAGGTCTGCTGGATTGACGTCTCAGCGATTCTGCCGCGCGCGCAGCCGCGCCATGGCGTGGGCGCTGCATCGGGCGACGAGCAGCCGCTGACCGTGCGCGCCACGGCGCAGGACGGCGTATACGAGCTGATCGCGGGCGAGCGCACGCTGCGCGCGCTGCGGCGCGCGGGGATCACACAGGTCGAGGCGATCGTCATGCCCGAGGGCATTCACGAGGGCGAGCTGGGCGAGCTGATCGTCAGCCTCGCCAGCGGACGGCTGCACTACTTTGAGGAGGCGGAGGGCTACGCGCGCGCGATCCGCGAGTTCAAGCTCTCGCAGGAGGAGCTGGCCGCGCGCGTGGGCAGGAGCCAGTCCTCCATCGCCAACAAGCTGCGGCTGCTGCGCCTGGAGGAGCCGGTGCGCGAGGTGCTGCGCAGCGGCCGCCTCGGCGAGCGCCACGCCCGCGCGCTGCTGCGGCTGACCAGTCCGCAAGACCGGCTACAGATCGCGCGCCAGGCGGCGGAGTGCGTGCTCAGCGTGCGGGATACGGAGGCACTGGTCGAGCGTGCGGTGCAGCGCGAGCGCGGCGCGCTGCCGGCGGGGCAGGGCGGGCGCAAGGTGATCCCGCTGGTGCGCGACCACCGGCTGTACCTCAACGCGATCCGCGGCATCGTCTCGCAGATGAAGGCGTCGGGCGTACAGGCGGACTGCACGCTGCGCGACCTGGGCGACCGCGTGGAGATGCAGGTGACGGTGCCGCGCCGGCGGCTGGAGGCGGCGGACTGACAGAAAAAGCGTCCGGAACCCCATGGGGTTCCGGGCGCTCTGTCGCACAGGGGGAAAGAGCTCACTTGCCCAGCATCGCCGCGCCGATGATGCCCGCGTCCGGGCCGAGCTTGGCCAGCTCGATGCGCGCGTAGGGCATGCTCTTGAAGAAGACCAGCGGCTTCACCGCCTCGCGCACGGCCTGCAGCAGGAAGTCGCCCGCCAGGGAGACGCCGCCGCCCAATGCGATGATCTCCGGGTCGAGCACGTTGATGATCGTCACGATGCCGTGCGCCAGCGCGCGCACGTAGCGGCGGAAGACCTTGACCGCCGTGGGGTCGGACTCCTTGGCCGCGTCGAAGATCGTCTTGGCGGTGATCTTGTCCGGGTCGCCGCCGCACAGCTGGCCGATCAGGCTGTCGGGGTGCTGCGCATAGGCCTTGCGCCCCTCGCGGATGATCGCCGTCGCCGACGCGTAGCGCTCAAAGCAGCCATAGTTGCCGCAGGTGCACTCCTCGCCGTCCAGCTCGATGATCATATGGCCGATCTCCGAGCCGACGCCGTGCGCGCCGGAATACGCCTTGCCGTCGATGACGATGCCGCCGCCCACGCCCGTGCCCAGCGTCAGGAACACGCTGCTGTGCGCGCCCGCGCTCACGCCCGCGACGGACTCGGCCAGGCCCGCGACGGTCGCGTCGTTGCCGACGTAGACGGGCTTGTCGATGTACTTTTGCAGCTCCGTGATGAAGGGCACGTCATGCCAGCCCAAGTTCGTGCAGAAGGGGATGATGCCGGTCCGCGGGTCGAGGATGCCGGGCACGCCCGCGCCGATGGCGGCCACGTCGTCCAGCGTGTGGCCCGAGCGCTCGAGCGTCTCCAGCGAGCACTTGGCGATGTCCGCAATGATGGGGCCATAGGGACGGGGGAGCAGCGTGGGGGTCGATCCCTTGCACAGAATCTTGCCGTTTTCGTCCACGATGCCCACAGCGATGTTGGTGCCGCCCAGGTCGATGCCGATGTAGACCATATGCAAAACCTCCATTTGTGATTTGGAATCGGGTTGAGGCATCAGTCGTCTTCGGAGAGGGGGGTGCGCTGCGGCTCCTGCGCGCGCTGGAGCATCTCGGTCAGGCGCTTGTCCAGCTCAGCCGCGGCGTTGAAGCCCATGCGGTTCAGGCGCCAGTTGCGCGCGGCCACCTCCACGATGATGGCCAGGTTGCGCCCGGGGCGCACGGGCATGACGATGTGCGGGCGCTTGACGCCCAGGATGGTGATGAACTCCTCCGCCAGGCCGAGGCGGTCGTACTCCTTGTTCTCGCGCCACAGCTCCAGGTGGATGACGATGTCGATCGACTTGGCCGGGAGGACCGAACCGATGCCGTACATCGTGCGGATGTCGATGATGCCCAGCCCGCGGATCTCCATGAAGTGGCGGATCATCTCCGGCGCCTCGCCCACGAGCCGGTTTTCATTCACGCGGCAGATGTCCACCACGTCGTCGGCCACCAGCTGATGGCCGCGCTTGATCAACTCCAGCGCGCACTCGCTCTTGCCCACGCCGGACTCGCCCGTGAGCAGCACGCCCACGCCGAACACGTCGACCAGCACGCCGTGGCGTGTCACGCGCGGGGCGAGCCGGTTGTTGAGAAAGTGGATCATCGAGGCGGTCAGGCGCGTGGTGACGTACTGCGTGCGGTAGATGGGCACATTGTGCGCGGCGGCGGCCTCGGCCAGCAGCGGCGGACAGTCCATGCCGCGCGCGATCACGATGCAGGGGATGGGATAGGAGAAGTAGCGCGCCAGCCGTTCGCGCTGGATGTCGGGCTCCAGCGAGGCCAGGTACGCCATCTCGGTTTTTCCGATGACCTGCGGGCGCTCGTAGGCAAAGTAGTCGAAATAGCCCGTAAACTGCAGGCCGGGCCGGTTCAGGTCGGTGGTCTTCAGATCCCAGGCCTTGACGGTGCTGGGGACGAGCACCTCCAGTTCGAGCGTCTCGGCAAAGTCCTGCGCGGAAATCATGCGCTTCCTCCTTCCGGGGAAATGGTTCTCCTTCATTATAGCGCAAGCGGGCGCGGTTGAACAGGGGGAACTTCCCCGCCGCGGGCGCGCGGGATTGCAAAACGCCCCGGACTGTGCTATGATAGGACGCGAAATCATGAAGGCAAAGGACGGCGAGCGCATGAGGGACTTTCGAAGCGCCGCGGCGCGCGGCGTGACGCCCTATGTCTGCGGCGAACAGCCCACGGATCGCGCCTACATCAAGCTCAACGCGAACGAAAATGCCTACTCGCCCTCGCCGCGCGTGGCCGAGGCGGTCGCGGCGGAGGTCTCCCGCCTGCAGTACTACCCCGACATGACCAGCGCCGCGCTGCGCGGGGCGATCGCGGCCGCGCACGGCGTGCGGCCTGAGCAGGTCTATGTCGGCAACGGCTCGGACGAGGTGCTGGCCTTTACGTTCCTTGCATTCTTCGCGGGCGAGCGCCTGAGCGCGCCCGACCTGACGTATTCGTTCTATCCCTGCTACGCGAAGCTCTTTGACGTGGACTACCGCGAGGTGCCGCTGCGTGCGGACTTCACCGTCGACGTCGACGGCCTGGAGGCGTCGGGCGGCGGCGTCATCCTCGCCAATCCCAACGCGCCCACCTCGCTGGAGCTGGGCCAGGACGCCGTGCGCGCGCTGGCGCTGCGTCTGAGCGGGCAGGACCGCCTGCTCGTGGTGGACGAGGCCTATGCCGCCTTCGGCGAGGGCACGGCCATCCCCCTGACGCAGGAGCTGGACAACGTGCTCGTCGTGCGCACGCTGTCCAAGGCGCATGCGCTGGCGGGCCTGCGCGTAGGCTATGCCATTGGCAGCGAGGCGCTCATCGCCGCGCTGCAGGGCGTGAAGGACTCAGTCAACTCCTATCCGGTCGACCGCATCGCCGCCGCGGCCGCGCAGGCCGCCGTGGAGGACGAGGCGTATCTGCGCCGCACCGTCTCCATGATCTGCCGCACGCGCGACGAGACGGCGCGCCGGCTGCGCGCGCTGGGCATGACGGTGCTGCCCTCGCGCACGAATTTCCTGTTCGCCACCCATCCGCTTGTCCAGGCGCGCACGCTGCTGGCGGCGCTGCGGGCAGACGGCATCCTGGTGCGTCACTTCCAGCGCCCACGGCTGGAAAACTTCCTGCGCATCACCGTGGGCACGGACGAGCAGATGGACCGCGTCGTGCAGAGCCTCGCCCGCGCACTGAATGCGCAATGAACCGGTATAGAGCACCCGAAACGGAGGATAACGCCATGCAAAAGCTGGAACTGAAGGACTTTTTGAACTACCGCTATGCGTCCGAGCTGGCCTTCGCGCCGGACGGCGCGCACGCGGCCTACGTGGTCACGCGCGCCTGCGAACAGGACAACGGCTACAAGAGCGCGCTGTGGGTGCTGGATGTGGCCAGCGGCGAGAGCCGCCAGTTGACCGCGCAGGACGGCCCCGGCTTTTTCTGGGACGGGCCGGAGGCCATCGTCTTCCCGGCGCTGCGGGACAAGGACGACCGCCGGCGCGCGGACCGCGGCGAGCCGATGACGGTGCTGTACCGCATCGTGCTTTCGGGCGGCGAGGCACAGGAGTGGCTGCGCCTGCCCTACCGGGTGCGGCGCGTGCGGCGGCTGGACGACGGCCGCCTGCTGATGGCCTGCGAGTGGAAGCTGGGCGGGCCGGACTTCGCCGACATGGACGACGCGGCGCGCGAGGAGGCGCTCAAGGCGCTGGAGCAGGAGCGCGACTATGAGGTGATCGACGAGATCCCCTTCTGGATGAACGGCCAGGGCTTCACCAACAAGAAGCGCACGCGCCTGCTGCTGTGCAATCCCGCGGACGGGCAGCGGCGCTTCCTGACCGCGCCGGAGATGGATGTGCGCAGCTTTGACGTGGAGGGCGGGCGCGTGCTGTACGCGGCGACGACGCCCACGGGCAAGCGCGCGGTGACGTGCGCGGTGTACGAGCAGGCGCTTGCGAGCGGCGAGGCGGCCTGCCTGCTGCCGGACGGGCGGCTGGAGGTCGAGCGCGTGGCGTACTGGCGCGGCGAGCCGGTGTGCCTGGCCACCGATATGGCCCGCCACGGACTCAACGAGAACCCTGCGCTCTATGGCTTTGCCGGCGGGGAGGCGGTGCGCCGCTTCTACCGCGACGAGGAGCCGGGCGGCAACGTCTCCGCCGACGCGCGCTACGGCGGCGGCTACAGCCTGCGCTTTGAGGGTGAATACCTCTACTACACGGTCGTGCGCCACACGGATACGGTGCTGCTGCGCGTGGAGGCGGACGGCTCTGCGGACGTGCTCGTCGAGGGCGAAGGCTCTGTGGACTGCTTTGACGTGCACGAGGGGCGCGTGCTGCTGTGCGGCATGCGCGGTCTGGGCCTGCAGGAGCTCTATGCCTGCGAGGACGGCGCGCTGCGCCAGTTGACGCACCTGAACGACGGGTTCCTGGCCACGCGTACGCTTTCGACCCCGGAGGCGCTGACGGTTCAGTCCGACGGCGTGACGATCGAGGGCTTCGTGCTCAAGCCCGTGGGCTTTGATCCCGCCAAGCGCTATCCGGGCATTCTGGACATCCACGGCGGGCCGAAGGTCGCGTTCGGCAGCGTGTTCTTCCACGAGATGCAGCTGTGGGCGAACGAGGGCTACTTCGTCTTCTTCTGCAACCCGCGCGGCGGCGACGGGCGAGGGGATGCGTTTGCCGACATCCGCGGCAAGTATGGCACGATCGACTATGACGACCTGATGCGCTTTACCGATGCGGTGCTGGCGCGCTATCCGCAGCTGGACGCGGCGCGCCTGGGCGTGACGGGCGGCAGCTACGGCGGGTTCATGACCAACTGGATCATCGGGCACACCGACCGGTTTGCCGCGGCGGCGTCGCAGCGGTCGATCGCCAACTGGATCTCCAAGACGAACATGACGGACATCGGATATTACTTCAACACGGACCAGCAGCTGAGCACGCCGTGGGAGAACCATGAGAAGATGTGGTGGCACTCGCCGCTCAAGTATGCGGACCGGTGCAAGACGCCTACGCTGTTCATCCACTCCGACGAGGATTACCGCTGCTGCCTGGCTGAGGGCCTGCAGATGTTCACGGCGCTCAAGTACCACGGCTGCGAGGCGCGGCTGTGCATGTTCCGCGGCGAGAACCACGAGCTCTCCCGCAGCGGCAAGCCCAAGCACCGCGCGCGCCGGCTGCAGGAGATCACCGACTGGTTTGACGGACATTTGAAGTGAGCGACAAAAGGACGCCGGCCGTTCCCGCAAGGGACGGCCGGCGGTTCTGTCTATGGGTTACAGGCGCACTTCGCGGCCCGTTCTCGCGCTCTCGTACAGCGCGCACAGCAGGCGCACCATGTCCACGCCCTGCTGGGGCACGTAGCACGGCTGCGCGCCGTGCAGCAGCACGTCCGCGAAGTTGCGCAGGTTCTGCTCGTGGCCGTAATTGCCGGGGACCCTGGGCAGGCAGGGCCTGGCATCGACCAGCGCGCCGTTGCGCTCCTCAAAGAGAGAGAGCGCCTCGTCCTCCCACTTCAGACCCGCCTTCGTGCCATACAGCTCGACGAAGCGGCGCTCGCGCTCGACGTTGGACGCCCAGGAGAACTCGATCGTCAGGCAGGCGCCATTGTCCAGGCGCACAAAGCCCATCGCCAGGTCCTCCACGTCGTAGGAGCCCTCCTCCTGCGCGTCGCCGAAGGCGGCGTTGTCGCTGTCGGCCAGCGTGCTGTCCGCGAACTTTGAGTAGGTGCAGCCGGTGACGGAGACGGGCTTGGGATTGCCCATCAGCCACAGCGCCAGGTCGATCATGTGCACGCCCAGATCGATGAGCGGGCCGCCGCCGGAGCGCGCCTTGGTGGTGAACCAGCCGCCCTTGCCGGGGATGCCGCGGCGGCGCTGCCAGGCGCAGTGGGCGGCGTAGATGTCGCCGGCCGCGCCGGACTGGATGTAGTCGCGCGCAAAGCGGGAGGCGGGCACAAAGCGGTTGTTGCGCATGACCATCAGCGTCCGGCCGCAGGCCTGGGCGGTCTGCTGCATCTGCTGTGCCAGCTCGGGCGAGATGGCGTCCGGCTTTTCGCAGAACACGTGCTTGCCCGCGCGCAGCGCGGCGCAGGCGATGGGCGCGTGCAGGTCGTTGGGCGTGCAGATGTCCACGGCGTCGACGTCCGCACGGCGCAGGATCTGCTCGTAGTCCGTGTAGCACTGCGCGTCCGGAAATTCGGGCGCGTAGCGCTGCGTGCGCTCGGGCAGGATGTCGCACAGGGCGACCACGCGCGCCTCCTGCATCGCCCGATAGGCGGGCAGGTGGGCGCAGCGGAAGATGTTGCCGCAGCCGATGACGGCGATGTTCAGCTTTTCCATGATGAACCGTCCTTTCACATGTGCATGCATGCCGCAGGCCTTACAGGCGCAGCTCCCGTTCGCCGCCGCGGCACTGCTTGAGGTAGGTGAGCGCGCGCAGCTGCGAGGTCCACTCCCACTGCGCGTTGCTGTAGACCGGGTCGTGATAGCCTTCAATGTCCACGTCGCCCCGGTAGCCGTTCATGCGCAGGATGGTGAGCACGTCGTTCCAGTTCGTGTCGCCAAAGCCGGGCGTGCGGTCCCAGCGGTAGGGCACCCGGTTGTTGATGCCGCACTCGCGGATGACGTCCCAGGCGATGGTGGCGTCCTTGCCGTGCACGTGATAGACGCGGCCGGCCCACTTGCGCAGCTGCGGGATGGGATCGATTAGTGCGGTCAGCTGGTGCGCGGGCTCCCACTCCAGGCCCAGCGCCTCGTCCGGCACTTCGTTGAAGAGCATCTCCCACGCGGTGGGGTTGATCGCAATGTTCCAGCCGCCGCTGCGCCAGCTGTCGCCCATGGAGCAGTTCTCCAGCACGATGCGCACGCCGCGGTCCGCCGCGCGGCGCACCAGGGGCGTAAAGACCTCCTTGAAGCGCGGCAGCGAGTCCTCCACGGACGCGCCGGGCACGCGGCCCGCAAAGCAGCTGACAATGCCGCAGCCGAACAGGTGCGCGCAGTCGACGGCCTCCTGCAGGCTGCGCAGGGCGTCCGCGTGGATGCCGGTGCCGTCCAGCACGTTGGCGTACACGCCCAGGCTGGAGATGCCCGCGCCGCTCTCGGCCAGCGCGTCCTGCACGCGGGCGGCCATGTCGGGCAGGTCGAAGGCGGCGGTGGACTCTCCGAAGGTGATTTCAAAGCATTCGAAGCCGTGCGCGGCCAGCGGGGGAATCAGGTCGAGCGCGGGCTTGGCGTTGACGATGGTGCCGATGCGGATGTCCATATATCGCAAGATCCTTTCCGTCTTTTGCGTCCTTTCAGCGTCTGCCGAGAGAAAGCGCCCTGCGCGCTCGCGCAGGGCGCCGTGAAGCGGGGCTTACTTCTGGCGGTCGTAGGCGGCCTGATAGATGCTGACATAGGTGTCCACACCCATGTTGTGCAGCTCCTGGATGTAGGTGTCCCATTCCTCCTCAACGCCGCCGTTGGCGAACCACTCGGTCATCTTCTTGGTCACGTAGGTGTCCACGTCGGTCTGGACGATGGACAGCTCGTCGGTCTCCTCCGGGGTGAACTTGAGCTTGGGCAGCGTGTTGGTGTTCTGGTAGGGCTCGTTGACGGCCACCATCTCCAGCTTGGCGCTGTCGGACTCGGGCACCTCGGCGAAGAGCGCCTCAAAGTTCTCGTCGCCCAGCACCGGCCAGCCGCCGTTGACGGCGTACTTGTACTTCCAGCTGTTCCAGGTCATGCCTTCCGGCGGATCGACCATGATCAGGCCGTCCTCGGTCTCCTCCAGCACGGTGCCGATCGGGCCGTAGAAGCACTGCACCCCGTTCTCGGGGATGAAGCACAGGTCGATGAAGCGCATGAGGGCTTCCTTGTTCTCGCAGTCGGCGCTCATGACGAACTTGGGCACGCAGTCGTAGGCGGAGATGGCGATGTTGGAGGCGACGCCGCGGTCGCCGTTGGGGCCGGCCATCGGCGCGATGGCGATGTACTCATCCTGGTAGGCGGCGCCGATCGGGGACTTGTCCCACAGGGTGGTCATGCCGACGATGGGCGTCTCGTTGGACAGGCGCGCGTTGAACTGGCTGTCGTCCACGGTCGCCAGCTCTGCGGGCATCAGGTTCTCCTCCCGCAGGTGCGCGATCCAGGTCATGAACTCCTTGAAGTTCTCGGTCAGCGGCTGGTAGACGACGGTGTCGCCGTCCAGCGCAAAGTAGTTCGTGATGCTGCCGGAGCAGCCGAACGCGCCCATGAACGCGGCGATGGACCACGCCTCGTCACCGGACAGGTTCATGTAGAGGGGCAGCTCGTCCTGCTCGCCGTTGCCGTTGGGATCCCGATCGCGGAAGGCGATGAGCACCTCCTCCAGCTCCTCGAGCGTCTCAGGCACCTCCAGGCCCAGCTTGTCCAGCCAGGTCTTGTTGATGAGGAAGGACGCGTAGGTCGACGGGCGGAAGGGCATGCGGTCGCTCAGGTAGTAGATGTTGCCGTCCAGGTCGGAGCAGGCGTCGCGGTAGGTGGGGTCGCTCTCCAGCGCGGCGTAGAGATTGGGCGTCGCCTCCTCGGAGATCAGCTCGCCCAGGTTGGCGAACAGCGGCAGGTTGTAGCTCACCTCGCTGTTGGAGAGCACGTTCCAGCCGATGAAGGCGTCGGGCAGGTCGCCGCTGGTGAGCAGCACGGACTTGCGGGTATCCCAGTCGGTGTATACGCATTCGTACTCGATGCGCACGCCGGCCTGCTCCGCCAGATCCTTGAGGAACTCGTTTTCGTTCAGGTCGTCCGTGTTGACGTTGGCGCTGACGATGATGCGGAAGGTGGGCATGTCCTCCTCGGCCGCGGCGAAGGAGACGGTCAGGCTCAGCAGCAGAACCGCGCACAGCGCCAGGGCGATCAGTCTGTTCTTTTTCATGCGAAGAAAACCTCCTTGTCGATGTCGCTTGAGACCATCCATCCGTTTATCCCTTGATGGAACCGATCATGACCCCCTTTTCGAAGTATTTTTGGATGAACGGATAAATACAGATGACGGGCAGCGTCGAGACGACCATCACGCAGTACTTGACCAGGTCGCGCAGGCGCTGCTGCTCCAGGGCGGAGTTGGTGATGCCGCCGCCGGCGGAGCGGGTGTCGAACGAGTTGCTGATGAGGATCTCGCGCAGCACGAGCTGCAGCGGGATGTACTCGCGGTCCGTGATGTAGATGAGCGCGGAGAAGTAGTCGTTCCAGATGGCCACGGCCACATACAGGCCGATGACGGAGATGATCGCCTTGGACAGCGGCAGCGCGATGCGCACGAAGAAGCCGCATTCGCCGCACCCGTCGATGAACGCCGCGTCGCGCAGCTCGCCGGGGATGGAGCTTTGGAAGAACGTGCGCGCGATGATCATGTTGTAGATGCCAAAGCATCCCGGCAGGATGAGCACCAGCGGATTGTTCAGCAGCCCCAGAGAGCTGATCAGCAGGTAGGTGGGGATCAGGCCGCCGGAGAAGAACATCGGAATGGTGAAGTAGACCATGAGCGGGCGGTTGAGCATGCACTCCCGGCGCGACATGACGTAGGCGCCGCTGATGGTCACCAGCAGGGAGAGCGCCGTGCCGCCGGCCGCGTAGAAGATGGTGTTCCGGTAGCCGCGCCACAGGTCCTCGTACTCGAAGATGCGCTTGTAGCCCTCCAGGTACAGCTCCCTGGGATAGAGCCAGACCTGGCCGTTGGCGACGGCGCTGGAGTCGCTCACGGAGGCGATGATGACAAAGTAGATCGGATAGACCGTCACGAGCACGATCAGCGCCAGCGCCAGCGAGATCAGCGCATGGATGATCCGGTCTGTCCTGGACTGGTGAATTTTCACGGGAAACGCCTCCTTTACCACAGGCTGGTCTCGCCGACGCGGCGCGCAATCTGATTGACGAGCGCGAGCATGGCGAAGTTGACCACCGTGTTGAACAGGTTGACCGCCGCCGAGAAGCTGTACTGCTGGTTGATCAGGCCGACCTTGTACACGTAGGTCGAGATGACCTCCGAGCGGTCCAGGTTCAGGCCGTTCTGCAGCAGGAACACCTTGTCGAACCCGACGTTCATCAGGCCGCCGGCGCGCAGGATCAGCAGGATGACCATCGTGGGCACGAGCGCGGGGATCTCGATGTGCACGATCTTGTCCCACTCGCTGGCGCCGTCCACCTTGGCCGCCTCGTACAGCGAGGGGTCGATGGCCGAGAGCGCCGCCATGTAGATGATGCTGTCCCAGCCCGTGTGCTGCCACACGTCGGAGAGCACGTAGATGGTGCTGAACAGGTTCTTGCTGGCCAGCAGATCCGTCGGCTGCGCGACGCCCAGCGCGCGCATCAGGTGGCCGTACAGGCCCGTGTTGACGTTCAGAAAGGTCAGGATCATGCCGGACACGACGATGACGGAGATGAAGTGCGGCATGTACGTGATCGTCTGGATCGCCCGCTGGCGGCCCTTGTTGCGCACCTGGTTCATCATCAGCGCCAGGATGACCGGCGCCGGGAAGCACGCCGCGATGGAGTACAGGCTGATGCCCAGCGTGTTGGTCAGGATGTTCGTAAACTGATAGGAGGAGAAGAAGCGCTCGAAGTTGCGAAGGCCCACCCATGGACTGTCCAGAATGCCGAACGCCGGCCGGAAGTTCTTGAAGGCAATGACGACGCCGTACATGGGCGCGTAGGAGAAGACCGCAATCACCGCCACGGCCGGCGCCACCAGCAGGTAGAGCGCCCAGTGCCGGGACAGGTCGAGGCGGAGCCTCTGCCCGAAGGACTTTCGGGGCCGGAGAACCGGCGCGCGCAGGGAAGAGGACATGAAATCAATCCTTTCTGTGGGGCGCGGCGGGCGCGCCGGAGGGTGCGCCTGCGATGCGTGCCGTCCTGAATGCTGAGCCCATTTTATGCGAAGTAGTTGAATTCGTAAAGGCTTAATGCGTGAAATCGCATATGAAAACCTCTTTTCTGCACAAAAAATCGGCAAGAAATCAAAAATTGAATGTTTGACTTCGGCTCACATTTATTGAGCAGGCCGCCCATATTGACGTGGGGGGGGTGCGATATATAATCAAAGAATCTGGCGATTTTCTACAAACAGGAGGAGGCGGGGCCGATGATCGGAGGCGGGCGCAGGCAGTCCATTTACTTCCGGGCGCTCGCCTCCCTGGTCGTCATGGCGCTGCTGAGCATGGGGACGGCCTTCTGCCTGTTCTACCCCCAGGAGCTTCGCTCCGTCTACGAGCGCGTCGAGCAGCGGCGCGCCAACGCGCTGGAGCAGACCGCGCAGGCGATGGACAAGCTGCTGGATCAGGTATATCAGGCGGCCCTGATGATCGAGAAGGAGGATACGCTTCGCCCCTACGCGCTCAGCGGGGGAGGCATGGCGCTGTACGAGGCCAGCGAGATGGTGAAGCTGTTCAACTCCATGCTCAACGACGTGTACATGACGTTTTACTACGTGCAGGGCATGGAGTGGATCGTCTGCGGCAGCGGCATGGTGGCGCTGGAGAGCTTTGGAGAGACGGTCTGGATGCTGGACGGGATGGATCACCAGGCGCTGCTGGACGCGCTGACGCCGCCGCAGAGCCGGCGGCTGACGCTGTACCCCGCGGACACCCTGCGCCAGTCGGCGCAGGCCAGCCGGATTGCGGTGCTGCCCTTTTCCATCACCGTCGCCAGCGGCAGCCGGCCCTACGGGACGGTGCTGGTGCTCCTCAAGGCCAGCGACATCGCCGAGGAGCTGAAGCGCTCCTGGGAGGACGAGACGCTCTTCATCGCCGACGGCGAGCAGATCCTCTTCTCCACGGACGACGGACAGACCGGCGCGCTGGAGGGCGCGGCGCTCGCCGCCGCCGCCGCGGGCGAGGTCGTGCGCCTGGAGGACGGCCGCGCGCTGTACATGGCGGCCTCGGATCTGTACGGCGTCCATTACGGCGTGCTGTGCGGGCCGGACGCCCTGTACGCCGAGCTGCAGGGCCTGCGGCTGACGGCGCTGCTGTTCCTGGCGGCCGCCTGCGGCGTGGCGCTCCTGGCGGCGCTGCTGCTCTCCCGGTGGAACTACCAGCCCGTGCGGCAGCTGGCCAGCAGCGTCGGCGTGGATCTGCGCGCCAAGGGACGCGACAGCGAGCTGCTGCAGGAGCGCTTCCACAGTCTCATCAGCGTGAACGCGGCGCTGACGGAGGACATGCGCCAGTCCCGCGCCCTGCTCGAGGACGCGATCGTGCAGCGCTTCCTGGCCAGCGCGCCGGGCGAGCGCGAGGCCATGGCCGAGCGCATGGAGAAGATGGAGCCGTTCTCCAGGCCCTGCGCCTGCCTGCTGGCGCTGTGTCTGCCCGGCGCGGAGGACGCGCCGCGCGCGGGCGAGGGGGCGGAGCGGCTGTTCCGCTTCCGCCAGACGGCCCTGGGCGGGTACGACGTGCTGCTGGCCGTGTGCGGCGCGGACGCGACGCAGGAGGAGGCGCTGCGCTGCCTGGGCGCAGCGGCCGGAGACGGACGCATCTGCCATGCGCCGCTTTGCCGCCAGTGGCGCGAGCTGCCGGATCTCTACGCGCAGCTGCTGCAGAAGCTGCACGCGCTGCGCCAGCTGGACGGGGGCGCGCTCGTCTGCGTGGACGACCCGCGGCTGGAGACGGCCGCCGAGACCTCCTTTGGCGCGCACGCGCTGGACGAACTGGCCGACAGCCTGAGCGCCTGCCAGGCGGAGTGGATGCGCATGGCCGTGTCGAACCTGTGCGGCTGCCTGAACGACGAGCGCCATTCCCTGGCGGATCGGCGCGGCCTGACGGTCGAGGCGCTGTGCATGCTGTGCGAGGCGCTCGAGGGGCAGGGCGGCCTGGACGCCAAGATGCTGGAGAAGCTCAATCCGCTCGCGCGCGGGCGCGTGGGCGACGCCAAGCGGATGGAGTCGCTGCTGCGCGGCGCAGCGGAGGCGGTCATGGCGGGCATGCCCCGGCCGGACGCGACGCGCCAACGCCAGCTGCCACAGGATGTGCTGCTCTACATCGACGAGCGGCTGCTCGATCCGGACTTTTCGATCTACACGACGTCCGAGGCGTTCGGCCTGTCCGAGTCGGCGTTCAGCCACCTGTTCAAGCGCACCTTCCACCAGACGTTCTCGACCTATGTCAACCAGCAGAAGCTCATCCGCGCATTCGAGCTGCTGACGGACGAGACGATCCCGCTGGAGGAGGTCGCCTCCCGCCTCGGCTACAGCCGGGCGTCCAACTTCGGGCGCATGTTCAAGGCGGAGGTGGGCATGTCGCCCGGCAGATACCGGAGCCTGTATGGGCGCGGAAACGGCGCGGACGGGTGAGAAAAACGCCGATGCCGCTTGCAAAACATCGCGCGCTGTGCTATCATGTGAGCGTGCCTTTTTGAAACAGATCACCGCGCTAGAGAAGAGAAAGTGCCCCCTCCCCCGCGTCAAGAGAGCCTGCGGACGGTGCGAGCAGGCGGCGGGCCGGGCGATTCCGCTCTTCGATGCGGGGCGGCGAGGAGCCGCCGGGGGGCGCCCCATACAGCGCGCAGAGCGGCCGGCATCGCCGGCAATGTGGGTGGCAACACGGAGTCGCTTCGTCCCATGCGGGCGGGCGGCTCCTTTTTGTACCCTGGAATATGACAGGAGGGACAGCACATGATCGACATCAACCTGATCCGCAACGACCCCGACCTCGTGCGCGAAAACATCAAGAAGAAGTTCCAGGACGCCAAGCTCCCCCTCGTGGACGAGGTGATCGAGCTGGACCGCCAGAACCGCGCGGCCATGCAGCAGGCCGACGCGCTGCGCAACCGCCGCAAGGTGACGAGCAAGGAGATCGGCGGCCTGATGGCCAAGGGCCTGAAGGACGAGGCCGAGGCCAAGAAGGCCGAGGTCGCCGCGATCGCCGAGGAGCTGGCCGCGCTGGAGGTCAAGGAGGAGGAATACGCCGCCGAGATCAAGCGCCGCATGCAGGTGATTCCGCAGATCATCGACGAGAGCGTACCCATCGGCCGCGACGACAGCGAGAATGTCGAGATCGAGCGCTTCGGCGAGCCCGTCGTGCCTGACTTTGAGGTGCCCTATCACGTGGACATCATGGAGCGCCTGAACGGCATCGACCTGGACAGCGCGCGCAAGACCAGCGGCAACGGCTTCTACTACCTCAAGGGCGACATCGCGCGCCTGCACTCGGCCATCCTCTCCTATGCGCGCGACTTCATGATCGACCGCGGGTTCACGTACTACGTGCCGCCGTTCATGATCCGCTCGGACGTCGTCACCGGCGTGATGAGCTTTGCCGAGATGGAAAACATGATGTACAAGATCGAGGGCGAGGACCTGTATTTGATCGGCACCAGCGAGCACTCGATGATCGGCAAGTTCATCGACACGATCCTGGACGAGGCCGACCTGCCCCAGACGCTGACGAGCTACTCGCCGTGCTTCCGCAAGGAGGTCGGCGCGCACGGCATCGAGGAGCGCGGCGTGTACCGCATCCATCAGTTCGAGAAGCAGGAGATGATCGTCGTGTGCAAGCCCGAGGAGAGCCGTATGTGGTACGACCGCCTCTGGCAGAACACCGTCGACTTCTTCCGCTCGCTGGACATCCCCGTGCGCACGCTGGAGTGCTGCTCGGGCGACCTGGCGGATCTGAAGGTCAAGTCCTGCGACGTGGAGGCCTGGTCGCCGCGCCAGAAGAAGTACTTCGAGGTCGGCAGCTGCTCCAACCTCGGCGACGCGCAGGCACGCCGTCTGGGCATCCGTGTGCGCGGCGAGAAGGGCAAGTATCTGGCCCACACGCTCAACAACACCGTCGTCGCGCCCCCGCGCATGCTGATCGCGTTCCTGGAGAACAACCTGCGCGCGGACGGCACCATCGCGATCCCCGCGCCGCTGCGCATGTACATGGGCGGCAAGGAGCAGATCGGCTGAGGCCGGGAAAGGAAGAGGGCCATGCGCATCATCGACACGCACTGCGACACGCTCTACCGGCGCGCGCTGCGCCCACAGGAGACGCCCTGCGTCACGGCTGAGGCGCTGCGCGCGGGCGGCGTGAGCGTGCAGACCTGCGCGCTGTTTGCCGGCGGCGAGGGCCCCAAGGGGCGCCCCTACGAAAAGGCCCTGGCGCAGCTGGAGGTGCTGGAGCGCCTCAAAGCTGAAGGATGGAAGACCGTCGATTCGCCGGCGCAGGCCCGGGAGGGCGAGAGCGCTGTGATGCTCTCGCTGGAGGGCGGCGAGATCCTGGAGGACAGGCTCGAGCGCGTGGAGGCGTTTCGCCGGCGCGGCGCGCGCATGATCGCGCTCACCTGGAACCACGAAAACGCCATCGCCTCGCCCGCCAAGGATGGCTCGCAGGCTGGCATCAAGCCGTTTGGCTGGCAGGTGCTCGCCGAGATGGCGCGCCTGGGCATGGCGGCGGATACGTCGCATCTGAATGAGCGCGGCTTCTGGGACCTGATCGAGCGCCACAGCCAGCCGCCCATGGCCTCGCATTCCTGCTGCGCGGCGCTGCATCCGCACTTTCGCAACCTGACCGACGCGCAGATCCGCGCGCTCATCGAGCGCGGCGGATGGATCGGCGTCAACTTCTACCCGGCGTTTCTGACGGGCGGCGAGGCGACCGTGGCGGACATCGTGCGCCACATCGACCACATTGCGCAGCTGGGCGGGGCGGCATATGTCGGCTTCGGCTCGGACTTTGACGGCATCGAGCGCACGCCTTTGGACTGCACTGGCCCGCAGGACGTGCCACGCATCCTGGACGCGCTGCGCGCGCTGGGCTATCCGGAGGAGACGGTGCGCGGCATCGCGGGCGAAAACTTCATCGCGTACTTTGAACGCCTCGAGGCATGAAACGGGCCCCGGCGGAAGCTTCCGCCGGGGCCCTTCGATCTTTCCGTGGATTTACGCGCGCCGGACATAGCGCTGCAGCAGCCGCACGAGCTCCCGCACGTCGATGGGCTTGGCCACGTGCGCGTTCATGCCGGCCTCGTGGCAGCGCTGCACGTCCTCGGCAAACGCGTCGGCCGTCATCGCGATGATCGGTACCTGCGCGTCGGGCCGGCCGCTGGCGCGGATGGCGCGCGCGGCGTCGTAGCCGTTCATGACGGGCATGCGCAGGTCCATGAGCACCGCCGCGTAGGCGCCGGGCGCGCTGGCCGCGAACTTGTCCACGCAGATTTGGCCGTTCTCCGCCCAGTCCGGCTCGAAGCCGAACGCGGAGAGCAGCTCATGGGCGATCTCCCAGTTGAGCTCGTTGTCCTCGGCCACGAGCAGGCGCACGCCCGTGAAGTCCGGTGCGGCAGGCTCGGCCTGCTCCGACGGCGCGTCGGACGCATCCTGTGCGAAGCGGCGCAGGCCGTAGTAGAGCGTGGATTTGAACAGGGGCTTGGACAGGAAGCCCGACACGCCTGCTCCGCGCGCCTCGTGCTCTACGTCGCTCCAGTCGTAGGCGGAGATCAACAGAATCGGTACGCCCTCGCCCAGCTGCGCACGCAGCCGGCGGGCGGTCTCTACGCCGTCCATGCCGGGCATCTTCCAGTCCAACAGCACGGCATGATAGTCGTGTGCGCGGGCCATATCCAGCGCGGCGGGGCCGTCGGGCGCGGCGTCGGCGTGCGCGCCGATGTCGTTCAGAGCCTGCACGGCGCTTTGGCGCAGCTGCTCGTCGTCATCGACGACCAGCACGTCCCAGCCGGGCAGGCGCATGTCCTCCTCCTGAGGGCAGGCGCGGCGCAGGTCGAGCGTGACATGGAATTCCGACCCACGGTTCAGCTCACTGTGCACCTCAATCGTGCCATGCATCGCGTCCACGATGTGCTTGGTGATCGCCATACCCAGCCCCGTGCCCTCAATGCCATGCACGCGGGCGCTGTCTTCGCGCACGAAGGACTCGAAAACCGTCTTTTGGAATGCTTCGGACATGCCGATGCCGTTATCCTTGACGTAGAAGTGCGTGCGGACATGATCCGCGCCCAGCGGCGAAGGCTCCTGCGCGATCGTCACATGGATCGTGCCGCCCTCGGGCGTGAACTTGAGCGCGTTGGACAGCAGGTTGATCAGCACCTGGTTGAGGCGAACCGCGTCGCAACACACGCGTTCCTGATCCACATCCCGAATGAAGATGTCGAACAGCTGCCGCTTGGCATGCGCCTGCGGCTGTACGATGCATACGATGCTCTCCGTGATTTCGCGCAGCGAGGTTTCCTCCATGTTGAGCTGTAGCCGGCCACTCTCGATACGCGACATGTCCAGCACGTCGTTGATCAGCCCGAGCAGGTGCTTGCTGGACAGCGTGATCTTGCGAAGGCAGTCGCGCACCTGATCCGGGTTATCCATACTCGCCGTAGCGATGGCCGTCATGCCGACGATGGCGTTCATGGGCGTGCGGATGTCATGGCTCATGTTGGAGAGGAACTCGCTCTTGGCCCGGCTGGCCCGCTCGGCCTCGCGCCGCGCGGCGGCCAGGGCGGCCAGTTGCTGGCGCGACAGGCGGTCATAGCCGAAAAAGACACCCAGCAACGCCAACAACACCAGACCAAACCCACCGATCATGGTGCCGATGCGCCGCGTGCCCAGCTCGGCGATGGATTCATCCATCACGCCGTGGGGCATGACCGAGACGAGATACCAGTCCGAATAGGGAAGGGGCGAGCAGCTGACCAGGCTGCGCTGCCCGTCCACCGTGCGCACGAAGGCATAACTTTCACCCTGCTCGATCGCCTCGCGCAGGCGCGCGACGTTCTCCTCGGGCGTTCCCTCCTTAAACGAGGCGCTCTGCGTCAGCCAGTCGAAGTAATTGCTCTTCGGGACGTCGGCGCTTTGCAGCAGGAACTCGCCGTTGGGCAGGATGATGTGCGAGTAGATCAGGCTCTCATCCATATCCAGCGAGAGCGTGTCGTCGATATAGCTCATGGGCAGGCCGGCGACCAGCGCGGTGCACTGCCCGCCATCCTTCATTGGATAGCCGCGGGAGGTCGGATAGCCGACCGAACAGCCAAACATCATGAGCATTTCGCCGGAGGCCGTACGGCCGGAGGAGATCTTGCGCGTGCCGCCGTTGAGCGCGTGCAGGAACCCCTCCGGGTCGCCGAACGTCACGGGCTCGCCGTAGAGCACATCGGCATCGCCCTCCGTGGACAGCAGCGCCAGATAGGTCAGGCCTCGCTCCTGCGCACCCGTGGTCAGGCGCGCGCGCATGTCCTCGGTGTAGGCGGATTCATTTTCCGGCGGCACGTAGAGTACGATGTCGTCGACCTGGCTCAGCCGCAGTTCGATGAGCGTCTCATAATGCAGCTTGAGCTGACGGTCCATCCCGGCCATATAGATCTCGCCTACGGCGTTGATTGTCTGGTCGCTCCGGCGCAGCATGAACAGCGTGATGGCAGTAAAGACGCCCGCGCACAGCGCCAACACGCCAATCAAGCTGAGCAGGAGAAAGCGCTTCATCCTTCGCTCCATCATTCAGAGGCGTCCTTTCTGCCGCAGCATTCCTGTTCGTACGCGCACTCAACTGCCGAAACACATACCAATTGCCTGCACGGCACGCTCATAGCCCTGCGCGATGTCCGGCATCAGCGCTGCGGCGGCGGACCAGTCGTCCGCGCGCAGCAGGGCGACCTGGCGCGTGAACAGATCGAACAGCGCCGTCATGGACAGGTTGCCGCACATGCCCTTGAGCGTGTGCGAGGCGGCGATGGCGCCGTCGCGGTCGGCCTGCTCGAAGGCGGCCTGCAGGCGCGCATAGTTGGCGTCGGCGGCGAACTTCTTCAAAAAGCGCTCCAGCAGCGCATCGCTGCCCATCAGACGCTCCAGCGCGGCGTCCACGTCGATGCCGGCGGCGCAGAGCGTCTCTCTCTTTTGAGCATCCATGTCGAATCCTCCTCTTTTTTGGGGCTCAAGCGCGCTCGTACAGGCGCGCCAGGTCGTCCTCGACGCCGAAGAAGCAGTCCAGCAGCCGCGGATTGAACGCGCCGCACTGACCGCTGCGGATCATCTCCAGCACCTGCTCGCGCGGGAACGCGGCCTTGTACACGCGCTTACAGCTGAGCGCATCGTACACGTCGGCCAGGGAGACGATCTGCGCCCAGATGGAGATTTCGTCGCCCTTGAGGCCGTCGGGGTAGCCGCGACCGTCCCAGCGTTCGTGATGGTGGCGCGCGATGTCATAGGCATAGGCGTAGGCCTCGCTTTCGCGCAGTTGAGGGATCTTCTCCAGCAGCAGCGCGCCCTGCAGGGTGTGGGTCTTCATGACCTCGAACTCCTCGGGCGTCAGGCGGCCCGGCTTGTTGAGGATCGCGTCGGGGATGGCGATCTTGCCCACGTCGTGCATGATCGCGGCCAGGGCGATCTGGTCGATCGTTTCCGGGGACAGCTCCGCGCCCAGCTCGGTGCGCAGCAGCATCAGGCGCGTGATGTCGCGGATGCGGCGTACGTGCTCGCCGGACTCGCCGCTGCGGAATTCGATCGCGGTGGACAGCGCCTCGATCATGCCCACGTTGAGTTGCATGATCCGCTCGGCCTTGGCCAGCAGGTCCGCCTGTTGCATGAGCACGACGTTGTTCAGCCGGCGCCGCGCCTTGAACAGTTCGACCACGGACTGCACGCGGCGCAGCACCACAAACGGCACGATGGGCTTGCTGATGACGTCCATCACGCCCAGCTCATAGGCGTCGCGCAGCACGCTGTCGCTGGCCTCGGCAGTGATAAGAAACACCGGCAGGCGCTGCAACAGCCCGGCCTCGCGCAGGCGGCGCAGCACGGTGATGCCATCCATGCGCGGCATGACTACGTCCAGCAACACGGCGCACAGGCGATTGGGGTTTTGCAGGATCGCCTCCAGGCCCTGCGCGCCGTCTTCGGCATGTTCAATTTCATGGAAGGGGGCAAAAATGTTTTCCAATATGCCACGGTTGATCTCGTCGTCGTCGACGATGAGCACCGTATTGGGCACGGGCGCGGAGGCAAAAGCGGATTCAAGCGGGAACATTGGGAAGATCTCCTTCCACCGCAGCGAGCGTTACGCCGCGGCCATATCTATGCGTTCACTTTCAGTATAACTGAAATTGTGCCGCAGGACAAGGGATTCGGGAAAATCGTGCAGAAATGGGGAGATCTGGCGGTCTGCGAAATCAGCTTGCCCACGCCGCGCACGTGATGTACAATTAAGAAAATGTTCCAACACAAAAAGGAGGGATGCGCATGCGTCCGGCCGTGCGCCGCAGACGCAGCGTGTACAGCAGGTATTTCGTATCCTACTGCTGCATCGCGCTGATTCCGGTGATTGTCGTCATCGCCACGCTGATGGTGCTGCTGCGCCAGAACTACAGCAACAGCGCCAAGGAGCTGTACCGCCGCTCCGTCATCCAGACGGCGACGCACTTTGACGCGCTGATTTCGGATATGCAGTCTATGGTTGACGGTTTTGCCGCTTCGCAGGCCCTGAAAGATCTGACGGGGGATGAGGCGAATACCAGCGCGATCGTCGATCGCCTGACACAGGCGGAGAGCGGCAACCGTCTGGGCGCGCGCGTATTGCTGTATCTGGTGGGCGACACCCATGTGTACACCGCGCAGGGGCGCGTGCCCTATCGTGCGCTGGAGGCGGAATATGCGGACGAGATTGACTTCAACAACTCGCGCTTCTTTACCCGGCTGAACAACACCGGCTACTTTGACCTGGCCCCGCTGTATGCGCCGGAGACGGGCGATTTTTCGGGCACGGTGGCCGCGCTGTTCCCCTGCTATATGCAGGGCCTGAACCGCAAGGGCGTGATCGTCTTTCTGATTCAGGACGAGGCGATCGAGCAGATTGCGGCGGATTACATCGGCGTCATGCCGGACTACTTCTACCTGTATACGGCCAACCTGGAGCTGGCCGTCGCGCGCGAGAGCGCGCCGCAGGAGGAGGGGCAGCGCCTGGCGCTTTTGCGCGGGCTCTCCGGCGACGTCGTGTCCTGGAGGCTGAGCGACGGACGCTTTGACGTGCTGCGCCACAAGTCCGACCAGTACGGCTGCGAGTTTGTCGTCGGGCTGCCGCTGGGCCAGCTGTACATGGACATGAACCGCATGCAGACCGGTACGCTGATCGTGCTGCTGCTGGTGATGGCGGGCATCGTCTTCGGCGCGATCGCGCTGGCGCGTTACTCCTACCGGCCGATCAAAGCGCTGCTGGACACGATTGAGCGCCAGGGCGAGAGCGAGGCGCACTTCCCAAATGGGGACTGGGAGCCGGCCTTCATTGGCAATCAGCTCAGCCGCATGTATTCCGAGGCGCGTCTGCTGCATGAGACGCTCGCGCGCCAGCAGCCGGTGGTGCGCGGCCACCTGCTTCAGCAGGTGTTGCGCGGCGCGCCGGACGAATCGATGCGCCGCCAGCTCCAGCAGCTGCTGGAGCAGAAGCAGATGGAGGGCCCGTGCTACGTGGCGCTCGTGTCGGGCGGCAACGAGAGCTTCAGCCTGTTGCAGCGGCCCATGCTCGAGCAGATCCTCTTTGACAGCGTCGAGGGTTACGGCGTGATGCTGGAGGAGGACCGGCTGTTTGCGTTCCTGATCTTCTGCGACTCGGCGGAGGACCACCGGCGCATGCAGTGCATGGACCTGCACGACATCCTGCTGATCAACGGTGCGGCGGACATCCGCATGGGCGCGGGCCTGATCGTCATGGGCGTGGAGCATGCGTTCGAGTCGTTCCTAGAGGCGTATATTGCGCTGAACGAGGGCGCGGCGGACGGCGGACGCGAGCGCATCCGCCTGTACAGCCAGGACGGCGGCAGCGTCGGGAGCGGCACGCGCTGGGAACTGCACCGCGATGCGGAGATCTACCTGCAGAGCTTGCGCAGCGCCGACTTTCAAACGGCCTGTGCGCTGCTGGAGAGCCTGTTGGCGCACATGAATGTGATGCACAGCAGCCTGCTCAACGCCAGCTATCTGCGCTACGACCTGTTCTCCAAGGCGCTGAGCGCCTGCGACAAGGAGGTGGCCGACGCCCTGCGCCCGGAGGCCGGCTCGCTGGACCTGTTTTCCGATGCCCGCCGCTTTGCCGAGCGCATGAGGGAGCTCACGCGCCGCAACTGCGCCAGCGTCGCGCAGCGGCGCGGCTCCGCCGTCGACCAGCGGCGCAGGCGCATCCTGGCCATCATCCAGGAGCACTGTTTCGAGTCCGACTTTTCCATCAGCCGGCTGTCGGAGCTGTCCGGCTATTCGCCCACGTTCATCAATCGGTTTCTCAAGGACGAGACCGGCCTGAGCTACAACCAGTACGTCTCCGGCCTGCGCCTGGAGCGCGCCAAGCGCGACCTGGCGCAGACGGATGAGAAGATCAAGGACATCGTCCAGCGCTGCGGCTACGTGGACATCGCCAGCTTTAATCGCAAGTTCAAGGAGTACGAGGGGGTCACGCCGGGAGAGTACAGGGCGCAGCACAGGCCCAGGGCATGAGGCCCCAAAACGTAGGCGGGGCAGGGATCACAGGGGAATTTGCAAAGCGGTTTTGGTTTTGCAAATTCCCCTGTTTTGCGTCCTGCAAAGCCGAATGCATTTGACACATTGCACATGAGTGACGAATTGATGTATGCTGAATGCACAAAACCACCGGCTGCGCGCCGGGCAAAAGGAAGTGGGACACATGACGCAACCTGTCCGGGCGCTGCGCGCGCCGCATGCCCACCCGCTGCTGCGGCGGATGCAGCGCTACAAGTACATCTATCTGATGCTGATCCCCGTCGTGCTCTATTACATCGTCTTTCACTATGCGGGCATGTACTATGCGGTCATCGCGTTTCAGGACTACAAGCCCATGCGCGGCATCGCCGGCAGCCGCTTCGTCGGCCTGGACAACTTCGCCGAGTTTCTGGGTGGCGTGTACGCCTGGCGCGTCATCCGCAACACGCTGCTGATCAACCTGTATCAGATCGCCTTTGCGTTCACGGCGTCCATCGTCTTCGCCCTGATGATCCATCAGATGGCCGACAACCGCTATAAGAACGTCATCCAGACGGTCACGTACATGCCGCACTTCATCTCCATCGTCGTCGTGTGCGGCCTGCTGGCGGAGTTTTGCGAGTCGGACGGCCTGATCAACGACGTGCTGGCCATGCTGGGCATGGAGCGCACAAGCTTGCTGGCCAACCCGCGCTACTTCCGCACCGTCTTCGTCGCCTCCGACATCTGGCAAAATGTCGGCTGGGGCACGATCATCTACCTGGCCACGCTCACGGGCGTCGACCCCTCGCTGCATGAGGCCGCGGCCATCGACGGCGCGGGCCGCCTGCAGCGCATCTGGCACGTCAACCTGCCCGCGCTCATGCCCGTCATCGTCGTGCAGCTGATCATGCGTGTGGGACGCATGATGCTCGTGGGCTTTGACAAGGTGATCCTGCTGTACAGCCCCGCGACCTATGAGACGGCGGACGTCATCTCCAGCTATGTGTACCGGCGCGGCCTGTCCGAGATGGACTACAGCTACGGCGCGGCAGTCGGTCTGTTCAACTCCGTGGTCAACCTGATCATCCTCGTGAGCGCCAACGCGTTCAGCCGGCGCGTGACGGGCAACAGCCTGTGGTGAGGGGAGGGAAAATGCCGTGATCGAAAAACGCGACCTGCCCCAGCGCAGCCTGACCGCGCTCAACTACGCGATCATCACGCTTGTGGCGCTGGTGTGTCTCTATCCCTGCATCCACGTGCTGGCGGCCTCCTTCAGCGATCCCGTGCAGCTCATCCGTCACCGCGGCGCGCTGCTGTGGCCCACGGGCTACTCCCTGCGCGGCTATCAGACGGTGTTCAACAACCCCAACATCCTGATCGGCTACGGCAACACGCTCTTCTACGTGCTCGTGGGTACGGCGATCAACATCGTGCTCACCTCGCTGGGCGCGTATGCGCTGGCACGCCGGGGATGGCCGTTACGCAAACTTTTTGTGTTCCTGTTCGTCTTTACAATGTACTTTAATGTCGGCATCATCCCCACGTTCATGCTGGTCAAGGGGCTGGGCATGCTCAACACCCGCTGGGCGATCGTGCTGCCGGTGGCGATCAACACGTGGAACCTGATCGTCATGCGCACATCCTTCGCGGCCGTGCCGGACGAGTTGCAGGAGTCGGCCTATCTGGACGGCGCAAGCGATCTGCGCATCCTGTGCCAGATCTACGTGCCCGTGTGCAAGGCGACCATGGCCGTCATGCTGCTGTTCTATGCGGTGGAGCACTGGAACAGCTGGTTCACCGCCATGATCTATCTGACCGATACCGGCCTGTACCCGCTGCAGATGTTCGTGCGCGACATCCTGCTCTTTGACGGCGCGGCCGGCACCACCGAGGACGCCAACGCCATCTACCTCAAGGAGCTGACCAAGTACGCCGTGATCGTCGTGTCGATCGTGCCGATCCTCGTCGTCTATCCCTTTGTACAGAAGTTCTTTGTCAAGGGCGTGATGCTCGGCTCGGTCAAGGGCTGATGAAACTCGCCGGAGCAATCCGGTACAAAAATAGGAGGTATAGTCATGAAACGAATCTGCCTGTTCCTGCTCGTCCTGTCGCTGCTGGCGGCCTGCATGCCTGCGGGCGCGCTGGCAGAGCAGGATGCGTCCTCGACGCGCCTGGCGCCCGAGGGCGAGACCGCCACGCTCACCGTCTTTTGCCCGATGGATTCGAACCTGCAGGACTACATCAGCGACTGGAACGAGACGCCCTACAACCAGGAGCTGGAGCGCCTGACGGGCGTGCACGTCGAGTTCATCTCGCCCACGTCCTCGGCCGCCGCGGAGACGCTGAACATGCTGCTCGTCTCCGGTGATATCCCTGACATCATCATCAATGCGCAGCTGTACGCCGACGGCACCTATCAGGGCGTGCTGGACGGCTACTTCATCGACCTGGCGCCGTACCTGCCCGACTACGCGCCCGAGTACTGGGAGGTCATCACCTCCGACGAGAGCATCTGGCGCGAGGCCACGGACAGCGACGGCACGATCAGCGCGTTCTACCGCATCTTCCACACGCCCAATCCCGCCTGGATGCGCCTGGTGCTCAAGCAGGAGGTGCTCGACCAGGTGGGCGTGACGGAGGTGCCCACCACCATTGACGACTGGGACGCGCTCTTTGAGAAGATGCTCGCCGCCGGCATCACGCCCTACATGCTCGCCGCCGACGGCTATGAGGAGAAGTTCATCGGCGCCTTCGGCCTGCGCGAGGACTTCTACCAGGAGGACGGCCAGGTCAAGTACGGCCAGGTGCAGGAGGGCTTCCGCGAGTACTTGACGCTCATGCACGACTGGTACGCCAAGGGCTACATCTCCAAGGACTTCATCAGCCAGAGCAATGTCGACACGATGTTTGCGCTGGGCGAGATCGGCACGTATGACAAGCCCATCGTTGCCGCGTACAACTTCGGCGAGGCCGAGGGCTACACCGTGCTGTCCACGCCCTATCCGCGCCAGACAGAGGATCAGTTCCTGCATTGGGACGGCTATCAGGCCAGCCTGGTCAGCAAGGACTTGAACTATGGCATGGTCGTCGTCTCCAGCACCTGCGAGCAGCCGGAGCTGGCCGTGCAGTGGCTCAACTTCCTGTACACCGAGCCGGGCATCGAGCTGGCGAACTGGGGCATCGAGGGCCTGAACTACGAGATCGTTGACGGCGTACATCAGTACCTGCCCGCCATGTGGGACTACAACGGCATCTCTCAGGAGGGCCTGAACTACTACTTCAAGATGCACAACGCCGCTTCCTACGCCTATAGCGACACCGTCTGCCATGCCAACCTGCTCAAGTCGCCGGAAGCGACGGCCATCCGCATGCTCTATGACGACGATCCGCTGCTGGACAGCGCGCTGTACCTGCCCAATATCAGCCTGAACGCCGACGAGACGGAGACCAAGACCCGCGTGATGAGCGACATCGACACCTATGTGGATGAGATGGTGCTCAAGTTCATCGTGGGCACGGAGCCCCTGGACAACTGGGATACCTTTGTCAGCACCGTCGAGGGCATGGGCCTGCAGGAGGCGCTGGACGCCATGCAGAGCGCCTACGACCGCTACATGGCCAACACGATCGCGGAATAAGGGGTCAGGGCGCGGGGGATGAGCTCCCGCGCCCAGCCTGCGCCGCACAGAAGGAGGCATTCGAAGATGGGCAAGCCGTCCATCCTGTTCATCACCACGGACGAGCAGCACCTGGATACCGTCTACAGTCCCTCGCTGCCCTATGAGCTGCCCGGGCTGCGCGGCCTGATGGCGCGCTCGGACGTCTATGAGACCGCCTATTCCGCCAGCCCCGTGTGCCTGCCCGCGCGCTGCACGTGGATGACGGGCCTGATGCCGCACAACAACGGCTGCATCAGCAACAATTTTGGCGCCTCGCTGCCGCTGCAGCTGCCCAACCTGTTCACCTGCCTGCGCCAGAGCGGCTACACGACCTCGCTGCACGGCAAGTGCCACTTCGTGCCCTGCCCGTACCCGGCCGTGCGCCCCTACCTGACGCAGGAGTACGAGCACTTCAAGGTGTATTACAGGGCGCTGGGCATGGACCACCTGGATTTGCAGGACGACAAGAACATCTCCCTGTGGTACTACGACGACTACTCCCAGGATATGGAGCGCAAGGGCCTGCTGGCGGAGTACCGCCGCCGCTTCGTGCAGGACAAGGTGCCGGGCGAACTGGCGGATTTCCCGAATCCGAAGGAGACGCACCCCGACTCCTGGACCGGTCAGAAGGCGCTGGACTACCTGGATCGCTGCAGCGCCGACCAGCCGCACTTCATGTGGGTCAGCTTTTCCGGCCCGCACTATCCGATGGACGCGCCCGGCGAATACGAGGCGCGCGTGGATATGGACCGCGACATCCCGCGCCGCTGGCGAGAGGGCGAGTGGGAGGACGAGACCAAGCACAACCGCATGAGCTACTACGGCATCGGCCCGGGCCCGGAGGGCGGCGGCAATGCCGTGGACGGCGCGCAGAAGAACTACACGGAGGCATACTGGCGCGCCTGGCGGCGCAAGTACTACGCGAACATCGTGCAGATCGACGACTACATCCGGCGCATCATCGAGAAGGCCGAGTCGATCTGGGGCGACGATCTGTATATCGTCTTCACCGCCGACCACGGCGACATGATGGGCAACCACAGCCTGTGGGGGAAGAACAGCGCCGTGTACGACGACGTGCTGCGCGTGCCGCTGGTGGTGCACCATCCGGGCCAGACGACGCGCCGGAATATCCCGGAGCGCGTGTCGAGCATGGATGTGTTCCCCACGCTGCTGGGCATGGGCGGCGCCGAGGTTCCGCAGGGGATCGACGGGCGGCCGCTGGACGAGGTGGTGGCCGCGGGCGGGCGCGACGTCGTGCTCTCCTCGTGCGAGGGGCGCGTGGCGATCGTCAAGGGGCACATCAAGCTGTGCGTCAACGCCAAGGGCTTTGAGGTCACGGACAGCACGCCCATCTTCCGTGAGCTGTACGATCTGGAGAAGGACCCCTACGAGTTCACCAACCTGTACGCCGACCCGGCCTATGCGCAGGTGCGCGACGAGCTGGAGGCGAGGCTGCGCGAGGAGCCGAACCTGCTGCGCACGGTGTTTTACCGGCGCGAGGACCGGCCCTACTGGTTCAACGATGGAAACGGCGCGGGCTACGAGCGCAACGGACTGTAAAGGAATCCCCCGGGGAGGTCTTTCCCCGGGGGAATTTTTGTACTGTCTGCCAGATCAGGCGCCCGGCAGCATCGCCAGCACCTGGCTCTTGGGCCGCGCGCCCGCGCTCTGGGCGACGACCCTGCCGCCCTGCACGACGGCAAGCGTCGGCACGCTGAATACGCGAAAGGCGGCCGCCAGCTCCGGCTGTGCGTCGATGTCCACCTTGCCGACCTTGATGTCTGTGCGCTCACGTGCGACTTCGTCGACGATGGGGGAGAGCATGCGGCACGGGCCGCACCACACGGCGTGGAAGTCGAGCAGCACGGGACGGTCGCTGTGCAGGACCTCCTGCTGAAAGTTTTCCTTTGTAATCGTCATGACCATATGACGCGCCTCCTCTTGTGGCGCCGTTAGCAACCGGGCTGCGGCGTCCTCTTGATGGATTCATTATAGGACAGGCTGCGCCTCTAAACCGTAACGATGTCACCAAAGGCGAAAAAAGGCCGGCCAGGCGTTGCCTGACCGGCCTTGAGCGTGGGGTTACATGTCGAGCGGACGGTCCGTCGACCGAGCACGGCGACGGCGGTGCTCGGCACCTTCGGCGTCAGTCACCTCAGCCGCGCCGGTCGCGCCGGTCGGGGCCTTGGGCGGCGTGGGGCGGGTGACCTGCGGGGCCACGCCTGCTGTACCAGTCGCGCCGGTCGCACCGGTCGGGGCCTTGGGCGGCGTGGGGCGGGTGACCTGCGGGGCTACGCCCGCTGTACCGGTCGCACCGGTCGCACCGGTCGCACCGGTCGGGCGCGCGTAGGGATTGGGCTGCGCCGGACGGGCCGGACCGGACGGGGAGACGGGCCGCTGGGGCATACCGGTTGTGCCAGCCGGTCGCGGCATGCCGGATGCACCGGCCGCACCGGTCGCACCGGTCGCACCGGTCGCACCGGTCATGCCGGGGCGGAATGCGCCGCCCTGTGGGCGAACGGTCGAGGTGCGTTGCGTGCTATTCGGATCGACGGGACGCTGCTGCGCACGGCGCTGCTGCTGTTGCTGCTGCGCGCGGCGCTGGGCAAGCTGACGCTCCTCTTCCTTGCGGATGTTGTTGCGGTGCACGATGAAGCCGTAGGCAGACGCCGCGCCGCCGATGAGCAGGACGCCCAGCCCCAGCAGGAGCAGCGGCGCGCCGGAGGACTCCGTCTCGGTCACAGGCGCAGCCGATGCCGACGGACTGGCCGTGACAACGGGCTCGACGTAGGCGCTGTCGACATAGCCGGTGCGGCCGTTGTAGGAGACCTCATACCAGACGCGGCCGTCCACGGTGACCTGTCGGGCCGACTGTATCTGTGTGCCCGCGGTGGAAATGTAGGACTGTACGGAAGTCGCGTCATTGGCGATGGAGAGCACGGAGACGTTGTTCTGCGTCGTGCGCAGGGTGATCGGGTCGCCATTGTCGTCCTCATCCGTGCCAAACGGGCTGGGCGTGGCGGTCGGGATGGGCGTGGACGTCGGGATGGGCGTAGCCGTCGAGTAGTCGGGCATGCCCGTGATGGTCGGCGTCACCCAGGTATTCTGGTTGGGATTGATCGTGGCCAGCGGCTTGCCGTTGTAATTGCCGGTGTAGTCGACGTTGTTGCCGCTGCTGCTGCCGGACGAAGAGCTGCCTCCGCCGCTTTGCAGGTAGGTGTTCAGCTCGGCAATGCTCATGACCTTCAGGAAGTCGCCGCGCACATAGCCGACGGTGCCGCGATAGTCGACGCGATACCAGGTATAGCCTCCATTGGACGTACTGCCCAGCACGAGCAACAGCGAGTTCTTGGACAGCACCGTCTGCACGGAGGCATCCATGCCGGCGTCTCTGCGCATGTTGACCTTGTCGGCAGTCGTGACGGCATAGCTGCTGGGGCTGTTGGAGTTGACCGGCTGCGGCGTGGAGACCGGCGCCGGGGTGGGCGTGACGAGGCTTTGCAGGTAGGCCTGCACCTCGTCGTAGGTCATGAAGCGCAGCTGGCTGTTGTGGATGTAGCCCCAGCGGTTCTCATAGCGCGTGAGGTGCCACTGCTGGCCGTCGACATACGACTGGCCCACGACGTAGACGACGCTGTTCGTATCCTCGATGACGTACTCGATGGACGCGCCGTCGGAGGGATTGCCGCGCAGGACGACGTTGTCCATCGTCGTGTAGGCGTAGCCCTCAAAGGGCAGCGGCGTGGCGGTGGGCAAGGGCGTGGCGGTGGGTGCCGGGGTGGGGGTGGGCGTGGGCTCGGGCGTGGGCGTGGCGACGGGCTCAGGCGTCTTCAGGCTGTCCTCATAGGCCTTGGACTCGTCTTCAGTGAGCGCCTGCAGTTCGTCGTCGCGTACGAAACCGCGCACGTTGCTGTAGATGATCAGATGCCAGCGCTGACCGTCCACATACTGCTGGTCGAGCACGTCCACGACGGTGCCGGCCGTGGGGATGGTCGAAAGCGTCGTCGCGCTGTCGCCCGCAACCTGACGCACGAACACGTTGTTGCGCAGCGTCTTGGCATAGCCCGCATAGGGCGCAGGCGTCTGGGTCGGGGCCGGCGTGGTGCCGGGCTCGGGCGTGGGCGTCGGCTCGGGCGTGGGCGTCGGCTCGGGCGTCGGCGTGGGCGCGAGCGTCGGCTCCGGGGAGGGCGTGGGCGTCGGCTCCGGATTGTCCAGCGAGGCGCGATAGGCTGCCTCTTCATTTGCGCCCATCAGCTGCACATAGGAGGACATCATGTAACCCGTCTTGCCGGTGGCCGTGTTCTTCACCAGGCACCACAGCTCACCCTTGTCGTTGGCGACCTGCTCCATTACCCACAGGACGGTGCCGTCGGCGACCTCCTCGATGATGTTCTCGCCAGTGCCGGGGCCGCGGCGCAGGTTGACCCCGCCCTTGTCGACCGTCGCGCGGCCGTAGTGGTAGACGTCGCCCAGCGTCAGCGGCTGCGGATCCTCTGCTTCAGGCTCGGCCGTGGGCTCGAGCGTGGGCTCCAGCGTGGGTTCAAGCGAAGGCTCGACCGTGCCCTGCGGGCGATTCGCATCGATGCGGTCCATCTCCTGCTGCGCGACGGTCGTATCGACCAGCTGCGCGTCGGTGGCCAGCACGTAGCCGGTCTGGCCGGAGCCGTACAGCGTGGCCTTGAACCAGACGCGGCCGTCCGCATCCCGCTCGTAGCCGTCGAACACGAGCAGCTCGTCAGCGGGCACGGTCTGCACCTCGCCGGTGCCGGGCTGCTCGCCCGGGCCGGGCAGCAGCGTGATCAGTAGGTCGGGATGGGTCTCGTCGACGACGGGCTTGGCGTACTGCGGGTAGACCAGCGCGTCGGGATCGTAGCCCAGGTCGACGGAGTCGACGATGTCCTCTACGGCGATGGTGCCGCCGGCGGCCTTGAAGGCCTCAACGCGCGCTTCACCGTCGGCTTGCGGGATCGCATCGAGCACGCTCTTCATCATGTAGCCGTCGCGCGTCGTCTGGCGCGCGTCGTCAAAGAGCAGTACGTCGAGCCATTCTCCCCCTTCGACCGTGCCGTCCACGCGCACCAGCGTGCCGGCGGCATAGCGGTCGATGAGCGTATCGTCGCGCTGCTCGGGCGCGCTGCGCAACGCGCAGGCGCCTACGTTTACCAGCGCATAGGAGCCCGGCTCATATGCGTTTTCGACGGGGATCTCAGGGACGGGGGTTTCCGGAACCGGGGTTTCGGGGACGGGGGTCTCCGGGACTGGCGTTTCAGGGACGGGGGTTTCCGGAACGGGGGTTTCCGGAACGGGGGTTTCCGGAACGGGCGTCTCAGGGACAGGCGTCTCCGGGACGGGGGTTTCCGGGACGGGGGTTTCCGGAACGGGCGTCTCAGGGACAGGCGTCTCGGGGACCGGCGTCGAAGCCGGCTGGTAGGGCGCCAACAGGGCTTCCTCGTCCTCCGGGGCGACGTAGGAGACGTCGCGCATACGCACAAAGCCCTCTTCCCCTGTCGTGAAGCGGGTGACGAAGAACCAGTAGACGCCGTCGTCGCTGAGGAAGAACGTGTTCACGAATAGTGGCTCGCCCGCATCGACATAGGCCACGCGGTCGTCGACGAGGCCGGGCTCCTGCATGAGCATGGCGGGACCCTCCATGCCGGCAGCGGCGACGTAGTGACCGATTGCGATGGACGGGTCAAAGGCCGGGGTTTCCGGGACAGGCGTCTCGGGGACGGGCGTCTCGGGGACAGGCGTCTCGGGGACGGGCGTCTCGGGGACGGGCGTCTCGGGGACGGGCGTCTCGGGGACGGGCGTCTCGGGGACGGGCGTCTCCGGGACTGGGGTCTCCGGGACTGGGGTTTCGGGGACTGGGGTCTCCGGGACTGGGGTTTCGGGGACTGGGGTCTCCGGGACCGGGGTCTCCGGGACCGGGGTCTCCGGGACGGGCGTCTCGGGGACCGGGGTCTCCGGGACGGGCGTCTCGGGGACGGGCGTCTCGGGGACGGGCGTCTCGGGGACGGGCG
>CHCFC05602__coassemble_205_pt1 | contig 36085 bp, 30 predicted proteins | sample CHCFC05602__metabat2_high_PE_016 | metagenome-assembled genome bin CHCFC05602
AGAATTTCACGGGTGACATCCCTTCAATATCATGAAATCAAGCGGTTCTCGCGGAAGCTGCCGTGCGGGCAGCGCATGGACTCCGAAGGGAAGGAAGTGTTGCGCCCCCGAACGGGTGCGGGGGAAAGAAATAGTAAAGAAGCACGCGCCGCCGCGTCGGGCGGCGCGTGCCGTCGGGGTTCAATCCGTCAGAGACTGAACGTCAAGCCATCACTGCGCGACGGGGGTGATGTGCGGCAGCATGTACTTGAAGCAGCTCCACCACCACCACGGACCGTTGTAGGGATTCTCCGCGCAGGGGTAGCCCTCCCAGTAGGTGCTGTTGGTGGGCACGAACTTGACGCCGGAGTGGAAGCCGATGAACGGCATATCCTTGACCGCTTCCTTCAGGAAGACCATGGCCAGCTCGTAGCTGCGCTCGTCGTCCGGAGACAGGGTGGCCATCTCCTGGATCGCGTCGGTGGCAACCTGGTTGTTCCAGCGGGTGCCCTGGCCGGAGCCACGCTCGCCCAGCGGGACGATCAGGTCGGCATCCCAGCCGCTGATCTGAGAGTAGATGTCCTTGGTGATGCCGCCAGTCGGCCAGTAGCCGGCGATGTCGTAGTTACCGGTCTCGCCGTCGGCGCTCCAGGTCGCGGAGCTCTTGCTGGACAGCGTGCAGTTCAGGCCGAAGGCGACCAGCTGGTTGTAGGCGGCCTCGGTGCCGCGGCCAGCCTGCGCCTCGGAGTCGGCGATGTAGGACATCTCGATGACGAAGGGCTCGCCGTTGAAGTACCAGCCGTCGTCGCGCTTCTCCAGGCCGGCCTTGATCAGCAGCTTCTCGGCGGCTTCCGGATCATACTTCCAGCAGCCGATGCCGAACATGTCGATCAGTTCCTCTTCAGTGCCCTCGACGCCCAGGCGCTCGGCCATGCGGGCCGCGTAGCCGCTGTCGAAGGGCTTGATCGTCGTGCCGTCGCCCAGGTCGAGCTCGAACTCCTCGAGCCAGGGCTGCAGCGGGATGTAGTACAGCTCCTGCATGGCGCTGGTGGCCGTCAGGATCGGCAGGCAGCTCGCGCGGCCGACGCCGTCGAAGATGTTCATGGAGATTTCGTCGAAGTTCAGGGCCAGCGTGATGCCCCAGCGGAAGTCCGCGCTGTCATACGGCGCGCCCTGGCCGATGGAGAAGGACAGGCCCTTGGAGCACGGGTCGTCGGAGGTCGCGTACGGGAACTCGTCGTACCAGCAGGCGATCTTGTCGTTCGCGCTGGTCATGACCTCGAGGATCTCGGGCGTCACTTCGCAGAGGATGTCCACTTCGTTGTTGATGAACATCATCTGACGGGAGGTGTCGTCGCCCAGGGCGCGGAACAGCACGTACTTCGCCACGGGCTCCTCGCCGGCCACGACGCCCACGGTGCTGTTCTGCCAGTCCTCACGCTTTTCGTAGAGGATCCAGCTGCCCAGCGGGTCGTAGGAGTGCACCGTGTACGGACCGGCCACGACGGGCGCCTCGTCCTTGAACTGGGTGACGTCCTCTACCTGGGAGTAGATGTGCTCGGGCACGATGCGGTAGTCGCAGCCCCAGATCGTGACGCCAAAGCGCAGCGCCAGGCGGGGGAAGGACTCCTTCGTCACGAACTTGACGGTGTAGTCGTCCACCTTTTCCACGGACTCGAACACCGTGTTGCAGTAGGTGCTCGCGCCGATGGACGGGTTGTTCATGATCATGTTGAAGGTGAAGACCACGTCGTCCGCGTTGAGGTCTTCGCCGTCGGACCACTTGATGCCCTGGCGGATCTTCACGGTGTGCTCGGTGAAGTCCTCGTTGGAAACGGGCATGCCGTCGGCCACTTCGCCGAACTGCTCGCCCTTGACGGTGTCCATCTCCCACAGGTGGCTCATCAGCATCTGGTGGATGCCGGAGCCCATCTGGGTGCCCATCATGTAGGGGTTGAACTGGCCGGGCGTGTCCGTAGGAGACTGCATCTCGACGATGAGCGTCTCGCTACGGGGCGTGCCGGTTTCCGGGACGAGTTCTTCGGCCTGAGCGATGGCGCCCAGAGAGAGCACCATCATCAGCGCGAGGGCCAGGGACAGGATCTTGCGCATAGGGTTACCTCCTTCTTTTTCGCTGGATTACGCTCCGTTGAGCACGGGGTCGGCACAGAGTCCGTGCGTTTCGCCCGGGCGTTCCGTCCTTGAGGGAGGCGCTGTCGCTTCCTGGGGAGCGTCCGTTGCATGGCGGCGGGCCGCGGAGCCTGTGCGGCGAGTGGAGCTCCAAACCCTCCTTTTCTCGGCGCCCATCAGGCGCACGTATTTTGGATATATTGATCTTAGCACAATGGGTCAAAAAAATCAAGATTATCTATGCACTTTATTTCAGACAACCAACCGAAAAGCTGTAGTGATTGGACAAAAATATATAAAAGTACATCCAACTGGGAGGAATTCACCCTTGATTTTCCTGGAAAATCACCGGTTTGGTTTGACTTTTGTACAACAAAAGAAGCGCACCCCTCTTGACAGAGAGCGTCTGATAATATATACTGTGCATATACGATATATACAGAAGACCCGGAAGGAGGGATGCGCACGTGGACATCATCCTTTCCCACGCGAGCGACAAGCCGATCTACGAACAGATCACCTCTCAGGTGAAGCGGCTGATCGCCACGGGCGCGCTCGCGCCGGGCGAACTGCTGCCCAGCATGCGCACGCTCGCGCGGGACCTGCGCATCAGCGTGATCACGACCAAGCGCGCCTACCAGGAGCTGGAGCGCGACGGCTTCATCGAGACCGTCGCGGGCAAGGGCTGTTTCGTCTCCGGGCGGAACGCGGCGCTCATCCGCGAGGAGCACCTGCGCCTGGTGGAGGAGCACCTCTCGCGCGCGGTCGAAGCAGCGCGCCAGGGCGGCGTCGAGGCCGCGGAGGTGCGCGAACTGCTGAACATCTTGTTGGAGGAGGAATGATTCATGACGGAAGCGGTGCGCGTCGAGGGGCTGTGCAAGCGCTACGACGCCTTTGAGCTGGAGAACGTCGGCTTTTCGGTGGAGGCGGGGACCATTGCGGGCCTCGTAGGCGAGAACGGCGCGGGCAAGACCACGACGATCAGGGCGATGCTGGGGCTGATCCGCCCGGACGCGGGCAGCGTGACCCTGCTGGGCCGTCCGGCGCGCTGGGATGACTGGCGCGCGCGCACGCACGTGGCCTACGTGCCCGACGACTGCTGCTTTCCCACCGTGCTGTGCGCCCGGGATGTCGCGCGCATGATGCGCGGGCTGTGCCCGGACTGGCGGGACGAACGCTTTGACGCGCTGCTGAAACGCTTTGACCTGGAGGCGAACAAGCCCGTCAAGGATTACTCCAAGGGCATGCGCATGAAGCTGTCCATCGCCTGCGCGCTCGCGCGGGAGCCGCGCCTGCTGATCCTGGACGAACCGACCGGCGGTCTGGATCCCGTGGCGCGCGACGACCTGCTGGACCTCTTGCAGCAGTTTGTGGAGGATGAGCGAAACGCCGTGCTCTTTTCGACCCACATCACCGGCGACCTGGACAAGATCGCCGACAGCGTGACGTTTTTGCACGCGGGACGGTGTGCGCTGACGGCCACGCGCGGCGAGCTGCTGGATACGGCCGGCATGGCGCGGCTGAGCGCGGCGCAGCTGGCGCAGCTGCGGCCCGGGGAGGCGCTGCGCGTGCGGCGCGAACGGCACGGGTGCGAGGCGCTCGTGCGGGACCGCGCGGCCGTGCTGCGCGCGCACCCGGACTGGATCGTGGAGGGCGCGAGCGTGGAGGAGATCATGCTGATGATCGCAAAGGGGGAAGAGGCATGAAGGGTCTGATCGTCAAGGATTTGATGGTGGCGGGCAGGCAGATCCGCACCGCGCTGGTGATCGTGTTGTTCTATGTCGTGCTCTTCTGGCGAAACGCCTCGGTGCTGGTGGGGCTGATGAGCCTGATGAGCATGATGACGGTCGTCTCCAGCTTCAGCTATGACGAGGCGTCGCGCTTCCTGTCCTATGCCGCGGCGCTGCCGGTCGCGCGGCGCACGATCGTGCGCGCCAAATATGCGCTGGGCTTTGGCATGCTGGCGCTGGGGGCGGGCGGTTCGGCGCTGCTGACGCTGCTCGTCGGTGTGCTGGCGGGCGGTCTTGCGCCTTTGGAGGCGCTGGGGGCGGCGGCGGGCTGCACGCTGGCGATGGGCTTCATGCTGTGCCTGACGCTGCCGCTGATGTTCCGCCTGCCGGTGGAGCGGGCGCGCGTGTTCATGACGCTGGCGATGATCGTGCCGACGCTCCTGATCGTCACGCTGACGCAGGTGACCGGCGTGCCGCTGGCCGCGCTGGAGCGGGCGCCCTGGCCGCTGCTGCTGGCGGGGATGGCGCTGCTGCTGGCCGTGTGCGCAGCCGCGTCGTACCGGATCGCCGTGCGGCTCGTGCAGCACAGGGACCTGTAGCAAAAGACGGGTGGCGCGCGCGCCCGACCTGTGCTACAATGACGGCAGGGCGGCGCGCAGGCGCCGCGGGAGGAGGAAGACATGTACATTTCGAAGAAGGACGCGCTGGCGTGGTTTGAGTTCTTCGCGCAGCTGCCGGAGGACGAGGAGATCCCGCCGCGCCAGCAGGAGCTGATCTATGCGACGCTGGCGCAGCTGGAGACGGCGGTCGAGCATCGCCGCGAGGCGGCGCTTGCGCAGATCCCGGGGCTCAAGACGCTGGCCGGGCGCACGCTCTACGTGGGCGACGACGCCAGGTTCCCGCAGGGCTGCCGCTCCTGCCTGTGCGGCACGGGCCTGGGCGCGGTGCGGCGCACGCACACGTGCAACCTGCAGTGCCGGTTCTGCTACGACTACGGCGCGATGGATACCATCGAGCCCGTGGGCGAGGGCCTGTGGGAGATCGGCGGCACGAAATTCTACGAGCGCGACCTGGACCTGCTGCTCTCGGTGCACAAGAAGCCCACGGGCATCGCCTACGTCTACCTGGAGCCGTTCATGGAGATCGAGGTCTACTACGGGGTGGTGCGCCGCTTCCGGCAGGCGGGGGTCTACCAGCACATGTATACGAACGGCACGCTCGCCACGCGGGAGAACCTGCAGGCGCTGGGCGAGGCCGGGCTGGACGAGTTGCGGTTCAACCTGGGCGCGTCCGGCTGTGCGGACCGGGTGATCGAGCACATGGCGCTGGCCAAGCGGTTCATCCCGCGCGTGGGCATCGAGACGCCGATGACGCCCGAATTCTATGAGGCGTTTGCCCGCAAGAAGCGCGCGATCCTGGATACGGGCATCGACTTCATCAACTGCGCGGAGCTGCACCTCAACGAGAACAACATCGGCAACTATGAGGGCGAGACGCTGTACTGCACGCGCCTGGGCTACATCTCCCCGGTGTTCAGCCGCGACCTGACGCTGCGCTTCATGGCCGAGGCGGCGCGGGAGGACTGGAGCGTGGCCGTGCACGACTGCTCGAACATGACCAAGTTCGCCCGCGACCTGCACCTGCGCGCCCGCGAGGGCGGCTGGTTCGGCGCGAGCGCCTACGGGTGCGAGTTTGCGCGCATTCCGTGCTGGGCGTTCCTGCCGGCGCTGCAGGACGACTCGCTCCCATTCGTGCGAGAGGAGCCGCTGCCGGAGGGCTACCGGCCGGGCGATCTGGTATTCTGACGGGGGGATGGACATGAGGGCGCACGTCTTTCGGCTCACGCGCGGGCAGGACCTGCGCGCGGGCATCGAGACCTACGCGCGCGAGCACGGCATCGCCGCGGGCTGCGCGCTCAGCGGCGTGGGCTGCGTGCTGCGGGCGCGGGTGCGCGACGCGTCGGGCGTGACGGTCCGGCAGATCGATGAGCCGATGGAGATCGTCTCGCTCACGGGCACGGTCTCGGCCGCGCGCACGCACCTGCACGTCGCCTTTTCCAGGGGCGACCTGTCCACTGTCGGCGGGCACTTGCTGGAGGGCTGCACGGTCAACACGACCGCGGAGATCGTGCTGCTCGAGCTGCCGGGCCTGCGCTTTGGCGCGGCATACGACCCACAGACCGGCTACGACGAGCTGGAGATCGTGCGCGACGAATGAAGCGGGCCCCGCTCCAAGAGCGGGGCCCCGTTTTATGCATCCGCGCCGTCCAAGGTGCGCATCTGCAGCTTGTGCATCAGGCGCGGCGGAAACAGGCGACCGTAGACCGCGCGCATCTCGCCGGGCAGGGACGAAGGGTTAAACGCCGGGGAGAGCGGGCGCGCCATCAGGTGCATGGGCACGCCCCAGATGGCGTAGTCCAGCCCACGGGCCAGCGCAAAGCCCGCGCGCTCGTAGAAGGCGATGCGCCGCTCGCGGTGCAGGCGGTCGGCCTCGCCGGTGGCGAGCTCCGGGCGCTCGACCTCGACGATCAGCGCGTCGCTGCCCGCATACAGCGCGGCCAGGCGCTCCAGCACCGCGCTGCCGATGCCCCGCCCGCGCAGCTCCGGCTCCACCGCCAGGAACGAGCACAGCACGCAGCGCTCGCCCCAGGTACACACCGCATAGGCGGCGCTTTGGCCGTCCGCCAGCACGTCGAACGCCTCCGACGCGCCGGTGCGCACATAGCGGCGGAAGGTCGTGAGCGGCGGGCGCTCCGCGGGCGTGGGAAAGTCGCGTTCGACGCGCGCGTACAGCGCGGCCGCGCCGTCATAGGGCACGGTGCGCAGGCGAAGCGATTGCATGCGGACAGGCCTCCTCGTTTTACGGCCGTCCTGCGGCCGGATTCGCTTGTTTTCGACATCTGGGGCGCGATTCCCTGCCTGCGCGCGGCATGTGAAAAATTGGCCCGGGGGCTTGTCAACCGCGCCCCGCTGTGGTATAATAGCCAAGTGCTATACGGGCGGTCCTCTGTTCGCCTGCTTTTTTGTGCGAGCACGAACGTCTATGAGGAAAGGAGAAACGACAATGAGCGAAATCATCCGTTCGATTGAGCGTGAACAGCTCCGTACCGATCGGCCCGACTTCCGCGTCGGCGACACCGTCCGCGTGTTCGTCAAGGTCGTGGAGGGCAGCCGCGAGCGCCTGCAGGCGTTCGAAGGAACGGTCATGGCCAAGCGCAACGGCAGCGTCCGCGAGACCTTCACCGTCCGCCGTGTTTCCTACGGCATCGGCGTGGAGCGTACCTTCCCGCTGCATTCGCCGCGCGTCGACCGCATCGAGGTCATCCGCCGCGGCAAGGTTCGCCGTGCCAAGCTGTACTACCTGCGCGGTCTGTCCGGCAAGGCAGCGAAGATCAAGGAAAGATAAGACTCCGCTTTCAAGGGGCTGCAGGCATGTGTGTGCTTGCGGCCCTTTGTGCTATCGGCGCCTCCGGCGCCACACGACTCTGCAAAGGCGAGGAGGGGCCCCATGCCCATCAACTGGTATCCCGGCCACATGGCGCGCGCCAAGCGGCTGCTGAGCGAGCAGCTTTCGCGCGTGGACGTGGCCATCGAGCTGTGCGACGCGCGCATGCCGCGCGCCAGCCGAAACCCCGATCTGGACGCGATGATGCGCGGCAAGCCGCGCATCCTGGTGCTCAACAAGGCAGATTTGGCCGACGCGGGCGCGACGGACGCGTGGTTGAGCGCGTTTCGCAGGGAGGGCCTCACGGCGATGGCCTTCTGCGCGACGACCGGCAAGGCCAAGGACGTCCTGGCCCGCATCGAGCGCGCGGCCCGCGAGCAGGTGGAGCGCCAGGCGGCGCGCGGCGTGCGCAAGACCGTGCGCGTGATGATCGTGGGCGTGCCCAACGTGGGCAAGTCCACGTTCATCAACCGGCTGTATGGCGGCGCCATCGCGCGCACGGGCGACCGTCCCGGCGTGACGCGCGCCAATCAGTGGGTGCGGGTCACGCCCTACCTGGAATTGCTGGATACCCCCGGCCTGCTCTGGCCGCGCCTGGACGACCAGGTGGCCGCGCGCCGGCTGTGCTACATCGGCACCATCCGCGATCAGGCGGTCGACCCGCAGATGCTGGCCATCCACCTGCTGGAGGACCTCATGCAGACGACCCCGCAGGCGGCTGCGCAGCGCTTTCATCTGAAGGAGCCGCTTGAGGGCGGCCTGGCGCTGCTGGAGAACGCCTGCCGCGGGCGCGGATGGCTGCTGCCGGGCGGCGTGGCCGACACGGAGCGCGGCGCGGCGGTGGTGCTGGATGAATTCCGCGCGGGCAAGCTCGGGCGCATGTCGCTGGAGCGCCCGGCGCGGCCCCAGACAAAGGAGGAGACGGCCGATGCGCAAGAGCCCGCAGGAACGCCTGAATGAGCTGACGCAGGTCGACCTGCCGCTGTGGGCGGCGGGCCGCGCGTTCGCGGGCATCGACGAGGCGGGGCGCGGGCCGCTGGCGGGACCGGTGGTCGCGGCCTGCGTCGTGATGCCGCCGCAGCCGCTGCTGCCCGGGGTGGACGACTCCAAAAAGCTGTCGGAGAAGCGACGCGAGGCGCTGTTTGACGCCGTGCACGGGTGCGCGCGCTTTGTGGGCGTGGGCGTCGCCACGGCGCGGGAGATCGACGAGCTCAACATCCTGCAGGCGACGCGGTTGGCCATGGCCCGCGCGGCGCAGGGCGCGCCCTGCGACCTGTTCCTCGTCGACGCGATCGATCGCCTGGACGTGCCCGGGGAGGTGCGCGGCATCATCCACGGCGACGCGCTGTGCTATTCGATCGCGGCGGCTTCGATCATCGCGAAGGTGACGCGGGACCGGATGATGCGCGAGCTGGACGCGCGCTACCCGCAGTATGGCTTTGCCGCGCACAAGGGCTACGGCACGCGCGCGCACATCGAGGCGCTGCGCACGCTGGGCCCCTGCCCGGAGCACCGGCGCAGCTTCATCGGGCGCTTTGTCGGCCCGGAGGCGGGGCTGTGAACCGGCGCGCGCAGGGCGCGGCGGGCGAGGCGCGCGCGCTGCAGTACCTGCAGGATAAGGGCATGGAGCCGGTCGCGCGCAACGTGCGCTGCGGGGGCGGCGAGATCGACCTGATCGTGCGCGACGGGCGCTACCTCGTGTTCGTCGAGGTCAAGCAGCGCGCAAGCGGGCGCATGGGCCAGGGGCGCGAGGCCGTTGACGCGAAAAAGCGCGCGCGCATCTCCCGCGCGGCGCTGGCATACCTTGGCGCGCAGGGCAGTCTGGACGTGCCCGTGCGCTTTGACGTGGTGGAGATCCAGCAGGGCGAGGTGCGCCACCTCCCGGCGGCGTTTGAATTCACGCCCGGCTGAGCAATCCGAGAAAGGACATCTGGGAGGCGAACCATGCGAAACGCAATGAACCGCCTGGGCCTGCTTTGGCTCGTATGCCTGCTGGCGCTGGGCGTGTGCGCGCCCGCGCTGGCGGAGGAGGGGGAAAACCTGCTCTCCAATGGCGGCTTTGAAGAGGTGAGCGGCGACATGCCCGCGGGCTGGTACCGGGGCATGTGGGTGACGACCGCGGGCACGACGTACATCGAGTCCTCCGAGGATGCGCACACGGGCGAGCGCGCCGCGATGGTGGACAACGTGCAGCCCAACGACGCGCGCCTGGAGCAGACTGTGCGCGTGGAGCCGCAGACGTTTTACAAGCTCTCGGCCTGGGTGAAGGCGGAGGACTGCGGCGAGGGGCTCAAGGGCGCGAACGTCTCCTTTGCGGACGTATATGGCACGTCGCCCGACGTGCACGACACGGACGGCGAGTGGGTGGAGCTGACGCTCTATGCGCGTACGGCGCGGGACCAGCGCGAGGTCACGGTCATGGCGCGCGTGGGCGGCTACGGCTCGGAGAACACCGGGCGCGCATGGTTTGACGACATCTCGCTCGTGCAGGTGGACGAGGTGCCCGCGGACGCGGCCTACGTCGACCTGGCCACGCCCGAACCGCAGACGCCCGCACAAGTGGACGACGGCGGCCCGGGCGCAGTGGAGATTGCGACGCTGTTTGCGGTGGCCGCGGCGTACGTGGGCGCGCTGTGGCTTGCCGCGCGCGGTCTGCGTGCCGTGGGTCCGGCGCGCAATGAGCTGCGCGTGCTGATCGCCGTGCTCTCGGCAGCGGCGGCTGTGCGCCTCGTGCTGGCGCCGCTGGTCGCGGGCTATGGCGTGGACATCGCCTGCTTCACCTCCTGGTCGCTGCACATGGCGAATGTGGGCCCGGCGCAGTTCTATCAGACGGTGAGCTTTTGCGACTATCCACCGGGATACCTGTACGTGCTGCTGGTGGACGGCCTGCTGATGAACCTGCTGGGCGTGACGGGCGGCCCGGGCGCAGAGCTGATCGTCAAGCTCGCGCCCATCGCCTGCGACATTGCCGGCGCGGCGCTGGTCTATCGCCTGGTGCGGGAGAGCGCGCTGTGCGCGGCGCTGGGCGAGGGCAGGGCGCGCGGCCGCACGGCGTTGCTGCTGGCCGGGCTGTATGCGTTCAATCCGGCAGCGGTGGTCACGAGTGCCTGCTGGGGCCAGGCGGACGCCGTGCTGGCGCTGCTCGTGCTGCTGGCGCTCTGGCTGGCGTCTGACGGGCGCTGGCGCATGGCGCTGCCGGTCTACGTAGCCGCGTGCCTGGTCAAGCCGCAGGCGCTGATGCTCGCGCCGCTGGGCGCGGCGGTGCTGGTCAAGCAGACGGTGCTGGCCGTGCGCGGCAGGGACGGACGTGCGCTGCGCGACCTGGGGTTGGGGCTGCTCTTTGCGGCGCTGACGGCGCTGACGATCGTGCTGCCGTTCTCGCCCGGGCAGCCGGCGGACTGGCTGATCGCCAAGTATACGGAGACGCTCTCTTCCTATAATCATGGCACGCTCTCCACGGGCAATCTGATGTACCTGCTGGGCGGCAACTGGGTGGACGCGTCGCTTCCCTCGCCGCTGGGCCTGTCCTACAGCGCGCTGGGCTGGACGCTGATGGCGCTGTCCATCGCGTTTGTGATCGCGCTGTACGTGCTGGACGCGCGTCGAGGGAGCCTGTTCGAGCTGAGCGCGCTGCTGCTCGCGGCACTGTACGCGTTGGGACCCAAGATGCACGAGCGCTACCTGCTGCCGGTGCTGGTTCTGCTGCTGATCTCCTATGCCGTGCGGCCCGACCGGCGCACGCTGTGGGTATTCGGCATCTATACGGCCACGCTCACGGTCAACGTGGGTACGGTGCTGGCGTTTGAGCACCTGATTGCGCCCAACGAGTGGGTCGGGTATCTGCTGGGCGTGGCGGTGTTGGCGGGCCTGGCGGTGCAGGCCTGGACGGCGGTGGATCACTGCCTGCGCGGCCGGGCGATGCCGCTGCCGCCGGCGGATCGGACGGCCCGCAGCGCCGGGGCGGCTCTGGGGACGGATGCGCGCCTGCGCGAGGAGCTGAACCGCATGCCCGACGCGCGGCTGCACATGCGCGGCCGGGACTGGGCGCTGATGCTGGGCGTGACGGCCGCCTATTCGGTGCTGGCGTTCTTCAACCTGGGCTCGACGAAGGCGCCGCAGACGCTGTGGCAATCGAGCAGCGCGGGCGAGCAGGTGGTCTTTGACCTGGGTGAGGAGCGGACCGACTTCAACGTGTATGTGTACGTCGGCATCTCCGATCCGTCGTATACGATCAGCGTCAGCTCCGACGGCGTCAGCTGGTCGCAGGAGGAGCTGATGAACCAGGGCGAGTGCTTCCTGTGGATCGCGCACTGCGCGCCGCTGGTCGGCGCCGAGGGCGAGACGACCAGCTGGTCGTCCCAGATGCGGGACTTCACCGGCCGCTACGTGCGCCTGACGATGCAGGCGGCGGGCGCGGTGATCGGCGAGGTCGGCTTTGTCGACAGCGCGACGCGCACGCCGCTGCCGGTGGCGTCCGTGTCGTCCAGCGGCGGCGCGGAGGGCCATGCGCAGGATCCGGCGCTGCTGTGCGACGAGCAGGACGCCGTGCCGGACGTGCCCTCCTATCTCAACGGCACGTACTTTGACGAGATCTACCACGCGCGCACGGGCTATGAGCACCTGCACGGCCTGCATACGTTCGAGTGGACGCACCCGCCGCTGGGCAAGCTGCTCATGGCGGCGTGCATCGGCCTCTTCGGCATGACGCCGTTCGGCTGGCGGTTCGCGGGCACGGTGTCGGGCATCCTGATGCTGCCGGTGATGTACCTGCTGGGCAAGCAGCTGTTCAAGAAGACCGCGCCGGCCTTCTATGCGACGGCGCTCCTTGCGCTGGACTGCATGCACTTCACGCAGACGCGCATCGCGACGATCGACACGTTCGTGGTGCTGTTCATCATGGCGATGTACCTGTGCATGCTGCGCTGGACGCAGATGAGCTTCCACCACCAGAAGCTCTCGCGCACGTTCGTGCCGCTGGCGCTGTCGGGCGTGTTCATGTCGCTGGCCATCGCCAGCAAGTGGACGGGCCTGTATGCGGCGGTGGGCCTGGCGGCGATCTTCTTCGCGCGGCTGTACGGGCTGTGGCGGCAGGCGCAGTGGGCGCGCGCGCATGAGAGCGAGGATCCGCGCTACCGCGAGATCGCCGACGCATTCCCGCGCCGCGCGGGGCTGACGATTCTGCTGTGCTGCGTGTTCTTCGTCGTGCTGCCGGTCGTGGTGTACTGCCTGTGCTACATTCCGCAGCTTGCGCCCGACGGGCCGGTGACGCTGCAGCGCATCTGGGAATTGCAGCAGACGATGTTTGGTTACCACAGCGGCCTGGGCGACGACGACCACTTCTTCCGCTCTCCGTGGTGGCAGTGGCCGCTGATCCTCAAGCCCATGTGGTACTACGACGCGCCCTTCAAGGCGGCCGGCACGGCCTCGGTGATCTATGCGATGGGCAATCCCGCGGTCTGGTGGGTCGGCCTGGCGGCGCTGCTGTACGTGCTCTATCGCGCGGCGTGGCGGTGCGGCGTGTCGCCGCTGATCGGGCGCGGGGAGGACGTGCCGGTGGAGCGCCCGCTCGCGTTCCTGGCCATCGGCTTCCTGTCGCAGTACCTGCCCTGGATCCTGGTGCCGCGCTCGACGTTCATCTACCACTACTTCCCGAGCGTGCCGTTCATCATCCTGTGCACGGCGCAGGTCTGGCGCACGGCGTTCCGCGAGCGGAGGCGCGCCGGCTACGTGGTGCTCGGCGCGCACCTGGCCGTCGCCGCCGCGCTGTTCGTGCTCTTCTACCCGGTGATTTCGGGCCTGGTCGTCCCGCGCGCATGGCTGGAGGCCTGCGCATGGTTCAAAAACTGGCTCTGGTTCTGAGCGGCCGGCATCCCGGCGAATGCATTCGATACAAAAGCGCCCCCGCACGTCCGGCTGACGGACCTGCGGGGGCGCTTTGCATGGCGCGCTCACGCGTCGAGCAGTTCGATGTCCAGCTTGAACACGGCGCTGTAGGTGCAGGGCACATGGGTGAAGTAGTGCTCAAAGTACGCCCGACGGGGCCAGGTTTCGCGGTCGATGAGGGTCAGCTTCATGGCATAAGACCTCCCCTTGCCGGGCCCGCCGCTCACCGGTCCGCGCCGACGGCGTGCAGGAACTGCTTGGCGATGTACATGTGGCCGATCTGGTTGGGATGGATGCGGTCCCAGGCGATGGCGCAGGGGTGCATGTGCTCAAAGAGCCGGTCCCAGGCGGCCTGCAGGTCCACGAAGACCAGGCCGTGCCGGCGCGCCAGGCGCTCCACGATCGCGCCATAGGCGTCCATGCGCGCGCGCATGGGGTCGCGCCGGTTGGGCTCCATGAAGAAGGGCGTCATGAGAATCATGCCCTTCACGTGCGGCAGCGTACGCTCGATCAGGCCCTCGTACGTGCGCTCGTACTCCTCGGGCGGCACGTGCCGCTCGGGCTGCGTGGGCGAGTCGAACTGCCGCCACACGTCGTTGATGCCGATGAGCACGCTCACCCAGTCGGGCGCGAGGTCGAGCACGTCGCTTTGCCAGCGGGCGTCCAGATCGCGCACCTGGTTGCCGCTGACGCCCATGTTGACGATGCGCAGCCCCAGCTCGGGGTACATGCAGCACAGCGTCGCGCCCACGTCGGCGACGTAGCTGGTCCCCCAGGCGTTGAACAGGCCCTCGCCCACGGGCCGCGCGCGGTCAAAGTCCGAGATCGAATCGCCGATGAAGAGCACCTTGTCTCCCTTTTCAAACAGCATACGGGATGCCTCCTTTGGATGTCTGTGATGCGCTGCGCCCATTGTACCGCACGGCGCGCCGGCGCGCAAGGGCCAAAAAAAGAAACGCGCCGCGCGTCCCTTGCGGGATGCGCGGCGGATGCGTCAGGCGGTCTGCAGCCGCTGGATGGCGGCGTCCAGGCGGCGCAGCGTCTCCTCGCGGCCCAGCAGGTAGGCCATCTCGAACGCGCCGCCGGGGGTGGACTCCCGGCCCGTGATCGCGATGCGCAGCGGCCAGAGCACCTGGCCGTTCTTCATGCCGCTGTCCGGGATGACGGCCATCACCGCGTCGTGCAGCGCGGCCTCCGTCCAGTCCGTCAGCTGCTGCAGCACCGGGCGGCACAGCAGCAGCGCCTTCAGGGCGACCTCCGGGTTGGTCTTCATCTTCTTGTGTGTGTACAGCGCCAGGTCGTAGTCCGGCATCTGCGCCAGGAAGTCGACCATCTCCGGCAGGCGGCTGAGCACTTCGGTGCGGCCCTGCAGCAGCTCGGCCAGCCGGCGCAGGTCGAACCGGTCGGCCGGGAGCACGCGCGTCAACCAGGGCAGCGCCTTCTCATAGTACTCCTCGAAGGGCAGCCTGCGCATGTACTCGGCGTTGAACCACGTGAGCTTGTTCATGTCGAAGATCGACGGGCTCTTGTTCAGGCCGTGCTCGTCGAACGCCTTCACCAGCTCGTCGAGCGTGAAGAACTCGTTGTCCGTGTCCTTGGGGCTCCAGCCCAGCAGCGCGATGAAGTTGATGATCGCATCCTTCAGGTAGCCCATCGCCAGCAGATCCTCAAACGAGGGGTCGCCGTAGCGCTTGGACAGCTTGCGCGAGGCGTCCTTCATCACGACCGGCAGATGCACGTAGATGGGCGGCGTCCAGCCGAAGGCCTCGTACAGCAGGTTGTACTTGGGCGCGGAGGAGAGGTACTCCGTCCCGCGCATGACGTGCGTGATGCGCATGAGGTGGTCGTCCACGACGTTGGCAAAGTTGTACGTGGGCAGGCCGTCGGCCTTGATGAGCACGTTGTCATCCAGCGTGTCGCAGTCGACCTCTACGTGGCCGTAGAGGATGTCGTCAAACGACGCCTTGCCCGTCGTGGGCACGTTCTGGCGGATGACGTACGGCTCGCCCGCGGCGATGCGGCGCTTGGCCTCCTCCAGCGGGATGTGCATGCAGCGCTTGTCGTACTTGTACGTCTCGCCCTTGGCCTCCGCGGCCTTGCGCGCGGCGTCGATCTCCTCCTTGGTGCAGAAGCACGGGTATGCGCCGCCCTTTTCGACCAGCTCCCAGGCGTACTTGGGGTAGATGTCGCGCCGCTGGGTCTGGATGTAGGGGCCGTAGTCGCCGCCGACGTCCGGGCCCTCGTCATAGTCGAGGCCCGCCGCGCGCAGGGACTGGTAGATCAGGTCGACCGCGCCGGGCACCTCGCGCTCCTGGTCGGTGTCCTCGATGCGCAGGATGAACTTGCCGCCATATTTCTTGGCGAACAGGTAGGTGTACAGCGCCGTGCGCAGCCCGCCCAGGTGCAGATAGCCTGTGGGGCTGGGGGCGAATCGGGTTCTGACTTCCATTGCGGTGTTTCCTCCTTGGGTGAGCGCCCGGTCAAGCCTTGGCGATTTTGAAGCTGTCTTTCAGGCCGACGACGCGGTTGAAGACCGGCAGCGCGTCAGTGGAATCCGGGTCCTTGCAGAAGTAGCCCACGCGCAGGAACTGGAACGTGTCGCCCACGGCGGCGCTTTGCAGGGACGGCTCCATGTAGCCGCGCAGCGTCTGCAGCGAATTGGGATTGAGGCGGGAGATGAAGTCCTTCTTGTCCACGACGGGCTCCTCCGCGCCCTCGGCATCCTCGCCGATGCCCTCGTCGCTCTTGAGCAGCGTGTCGTACAGCCGCGCCTCGAAGGGCACGCCGTCCGCCGCGCTGACCCAGTGCAGCGTGCCCTTGACCTTGCGGTTGGCGCCCTCGCAGCCGGAGCGGCTGTCCAGGTCGACCGTGCAGTGCACGCAGCTGACGGCGCCGTCCGCATCCTTTTCAAAGGAGACGCACCGGACGATGTACGCGCCCTTGAGGCGCACCTCGCCGCCGGGGCACAGGCGGAAGAACTTCTTGGGCGGGTTCTCCATGAAGTCCTCCTGCTCGATGTACAGCTCGCGGGTAAAGCGCACCTCGTGCGTCCCCATCTCGGGGCGCTGCGGGTGGTTTTCCATGGAGAGCACGTCGACCTTGTCCGCGGGCCAGTTGTCCAGCACGACCTTGAGCGGGCGCAGCACGGCCATCGCGCGCGGCGCGTGCTCGCCCAGGTCCTCGCGCACGCAGTGCTCCAGCAGCGCCAGGTCGACCGTGGAGTCGGCCTTGCTCACGCCCACGCGGTCGATGAAGTCGCGCACCGCATTGCGCGTGTAGCCGCGCCGGCGCATGGCGTGCAGCGTGGGCATGCGCGGGTCGTCCCAGCCGGAGACGTAGCCCTCCTCGACGAGCCTGCGCAGGTAGCGCTTGCTCATGACGGTGTCGGTCAGGTTCAGGCGGGCGAACTCGATCTGGCGCGGCGGGTTCTGGAAGCCGCACGCCTGCACCACCCAGTCGTACAGCGGGCGGTGGATCTCATACTCCAGCGAGCACAGCGAGTGGGTGATGCCCTCCAGCGCGTCGCCGATGGGGTGCGCAAAGTCGTACATCGGGTAGATGCACCACTCGTTGCCCGTGCGGTGGTGCTTCTTGTACAGGATGCGGTAGAGCGTGGGATCCCGCATGATGATGTTGGGCGAGGTCATGTCGATCTTCGCGCGCAGCACGCGGGAGCCCTCGGGGAACTCGCCGTTCTTCATGCGCAGGAACAGGTCCATGTTTTCCTCGACGCTGCGGTCGCGGTAGGGGCTGTTCCTGCCCGGCTCGGTCAGCGTGCCGCGATAGGCGCGCATCTCCTCCTGCGACAGGTCGTCCACGTAGGCCATGCCGCGGCGGATGAGGTCGAGCGCGTATTTGTAGATCTGCTGGTACTGCTCCGACGCGTAGTGCAGCTCGGCCCAGTCGAAGCCCAGCCAGTGGATGTCGTCCATGATGGCGTCGACGTACTCGACGTCCTCCTTGGTGGGGTTGGTGTCGTCAAAGCGCAGGTTGCACGTGCCGCCGAAGTGCTCGGCCGTCATGAAGTCGACGCACAGCGCCTTCACGTGGCCGATGTGCAGGTAGCCGTTCGGCTCGGGCGGAAAGCGCGTCTTGACCCGCCCGCCGTTCTTGCCGGCGGCGAGGTCTTCCTCAATGAAATCCCAGATGAAATTGGAGCGTTCCTTCGCTTCCTCCGCCATAGGGAATACCTCCTCCATTCAGAACGCGCCCGCGTGCGGCGGGCGACTGAATAATACATTATTATAGCCTGAATGCGGGCCGAAAGCAACCAAAAAAGCGGAGGATGCGACAAAAAGGGGTTCAGCGCCGGGCCTGCGTGGGCGTGCGGCCCATCTGCTCGGCGAACGCGCGGTTGAAGCTGCGAATGCTCTGAAAGCCGCACTCCAGCGCGATCTGCGAGACGCTCAGACCGCCCTCCTCCAGCAGCTGGCAGGCGTACTGGATGCGGTACTGGTTCAGGTAGCGCCGGAAGTGCATGCCCACCGCCGCGTGGAAGAAGCGGGAGAGATAGTTGGGGCTGTAGCCGATGGCGCGCGCCGCGCTGTGCAGGGAGATGTCCTCGCGGTAGTGCGCCTCGACATAGGCGAGCAGGCGGCATAGCAGGTCGTCGTGCTGCGCGTCAAAGGGCGCGAGCGGCACCTCGCGCAGAAACTGCGCGCACACGGCGTAGAACGCGCCCGTCAGCGCAAAGCGGTCCGCGCCGCGTCCGGAGAGGAAGCATTCCTCCAGGTAGGCGCGCAGGCCGGGCGTGCCGTCAAAGACGGAGCGTGCGCCGCGGCGGCCCTGCGTCTCGTGCGCGAACGCGCCGACATAGTCGCCGGAGAACACGCACACCAGCACGCGGGAGCGGTGCGGCGTGGCGTAGGCGTGGATCTCGTTGGGAAAGACGAGCGCGAGCTCGCCGGCGCGCGCCGTCTCGCGGCGCTCGCGCAGGCAGACCTCCACCTCGCCCTCCAGCACATAGGCGAGCTCGAAGTCCTTGTGCAGGTGCGGGATGAAGAAGAAGTCGTCGTACAGGTCGACGCGCGCGTGCTGCGCGGCGGTGGAATTGTCCAGCTGATACAGGGGCATAGAGCACCTCCGGGCTGCCTGAATGCGGCGAAAGGTCGGCGGGGAAAGGGGGAGGCGGACAGGCGCAAACAGGATAGCTTTTGTCCTGTCCGGCGCGGCTTTTTTCTTTCTTTTGCGCCGCGCGCGAGGCTATAATAGGGCCAGAAAATCCGCGAAAGAGGAGGAAACCCATGAATCGCATCACGGTCAACTTCAGGGAATCCAGGGGCACGATCAACCCCAACATCTATGGACACTTTGCCGAGCACATTGGCGGCGTGTTCTACGACGGCCTGTGGGTGGGCGAGGACAGCCGCGTGGAGAACGTGCGCGGCTTTCGCAAGGCGCTGGTGGACAGCTTCAAGAAGCTCAACCCGCCGGTGCTGCGCTGGCCGGGCGGATGCTTTGCCGAGACGTACGACTGGCGCGACGGCATCGGCCCGCGCGCGCAGCGCCCGCGCCGGGTGAACTGGTGGTACTACTGCGACGGGCGCGTGGAGCCCAATGAGGTCGGCACGCACGAGTTCATGGACTTTTGCCGCATGACGGGCGCAGCGCCCTACGTGGCGGCCAACATGACCTCGACCACGCCGCTGCACATCCGCGACTGGGTGGAGTACTGCAACTTCCCCGCCGGCACGACGACGCTGGCGGATGAGCGCGCGCGCAACGGCTCGCCCGAGCCGTTTGACGTGCGCCTGTGGGGCATCGGCAACGAGAACTGGGGCGGCGGCGGCCAGATGACGCCGGAGATGTGCGCGCGCGAGTTCATCCGCTATACGACGGTCATGCGCAGCCTGGGCACGAAGCCGCTGCGGTTCATCATGTGCGGGGCCAACGGGCACGACGTGGAGTGGACGCGCCGGCTGATGCGCGAGTGGAGCGCCCGGCGCTGGCACGAGGTCGAGACCTACGGCGTGAGCATCCACTACTACACCAACCAGGGCAGCAAGGCCGATCCGCTGAACTTCACCGAGGATGAGTGGTACGATCAGCTGCTGCGCGCTGCGTTCATGCAGCAGGTGATCGACGACCACCGCGCGGCGATGGACGAGTTCGATCCGGACCGGCGCATCAAGCTGATCGTGGACGAGTGGGGCTGCTGGCACCGCGACGGTACCGGCCCGAGCAAGGGCTACAACCTCTTTGAGCAGCAGAGCACCATGCGCGACGCGCTGGTCGCGGCCCTGACGCTCAACATCTTCAACAACCGCTGCGACGTGGTGGATATGGCCAACGTGGCGCAGCTGTGCAACAACCTGCACTCGCTCTACCTGGCGGGCGGCGAGCACTTCGTCGAGACGCCGAACTACCACGTGTTTGACCTGTTCAAGGGCCATCAGGGCGCGCGCCAGCTGTGCCTGCACATGGATGTGCCCATGCTGGCGCGCGAGGGCTTCCGCCCGATGCCGCGCATCTCGGCCTCCGCGTCGGAAAAGGACGGCGTGCTCACGCTCACGCTGGGCAACCTGGACATGACCGCCTCGCAGGAGGTGCGCCTTGCGGGCCTGTACGGCAGCATCGCGGGCAGCGCGCAGGTGAGCGTGCTTTCGGCGGACAGGCCCACGGCCTGCAACACGTTTGAGGAGCCGTTTGCGGTCGTTCCGCACACGAGCGACCTGCAGCTGGAGGAGGGCGCCGTGCTGACGCTGCCGGCGGCGAGCGTGACGCTCGTGCGCGTGCAGCTGGCGCGGAGCTGAGCCAGCCCGGGACGCCGCGGCCTTGGTTGGCCGCGGTGCCTTTTTTCGGCGTCAGGGGAAGAAGTAGGCGGGCATGTACATCGTGACCGTCGTGCCGCTGTCCTGCACGCTCTGCACGCTCATCTCATAGCGCTCGCCGTAGATCAGCCGCAGCCGCTCGTCTACGTTGCGCACGCCGTAGCCATCCGTCTGGCGCGCCAGCAGCAGGCTCAGCGTCTGTGAGTCCATGCCGATGCCGTTGTCGCTGACGACGAAGCAGATCCGATCCCCCGCAAGCGTGATGCGAAGGCGCAGCACGCGGTCGTCCTTGGGACTGTTGCGCAGGCCGTGGTCGATGGCGTTTTCCACGATGGGCTGCAGGATGAAGTTGGGGATCTTGACCGTCAGCAGCGTGTCGTCCACGTCGAACTGTGCCTTGAAAAAGCCGTCGGACAGCATCTGCTGCAGGCTGATGTAGGAGCGCACGTTCTCCAGCTCGTTGCGCACGGTCGTCACCTCGCGCCCCTGATTGAGCGCGGAGCGGTAGAACTTGCCCAACAGCGTCGCCATCGCGCTGATCTGCGCCTGGTCGGCCATGATCGCCTTGCTGTTGATCAGCGACAGGGAATTGTACAGAAAGTGCGGATTGATCTGCGCGCGCAGCAGGCGTTGTTCGTACTTTTTCTTTTCCAGCTCGTTTTTGTAGGTGATCTCTACCAGCTGGCGGATGCGCTCCATCATCTCGTTAAAGGAACGTACCAGCAGGCCGATTTCGTCCGTGCGGGCGGTGTCCATCGCCACGCTGTCCACGCTGCCGCGGCCGATCCCGCGGATGTGGCGCGTCAGGCGCTCGATGGGGTTGAGCAGCGAGGAGATGAACGCGATGGACGCGCAGCAAAGGGCGAGCATCAGCGCCCAGGTGACCACGAACATCGTGTCCGTGGCGCTGGTGACCGTGCGGAAGACTGCGTCGGAACTGTCGGTGTAGAGGACCGTCCAGCCCGTGGCGGGCAGCGGCGCGCGGGTGACGTCGCGCTGCGCGTCCGCCGGTTCGGCTGCGGCGAGCGGCGTCCCATCCTGCGGGGAATACACGAACAGCGGCTGATCCGCGCCGTCAGCGATGAGGATCTTGGCGCCACCCTCGACCAGGCTGATCAGCGGCGCGAAGACGCTCTCGTAGTCCAGTTCAAAGTACAGGTAGTTCGCGTACTGATAGCGCGTGGGCATGCCGACCTTGCGGACGCAGATCAGGCGCGTCTGGCTTTCCCCGGACAGTACGACCCACTCGGGCGAGAAGCCGATGTCGAGCTGGGAAAACCAACTCTCCTCCTCCAGCAGCGACAGGCTGCGTACGTAGTTGTTGAAGGGCAGAATGTCGCAGCCCGTGTAGACCGTGATGCGCTCCAGATCCGGGTACAGGGCGGCGTTCGTGTCAAACACCGGGACGATGAAGTCACGGTAGCTTTCATACATCGCATAGTAGTCGTCGCCATAGGTGCGGTTCAGTGCGGAGAGCACGCTCGGCTCATTGAACATGTAGTCCGACATCGTGTTGTACATGTCCAGCGTGGCGTTGACCGCATACACCGCCTGATCCAGCACGTTTTGGCGGATGCGCCGCTCGCTCTGGGCGATCAGGTTCTGGGTGTGCACGTAGAGCGCGCCCGTCAGCGCGGCGCAGGGGACGAAGGCGACCAGGAAGAACACCAGCAGCACCTTGCGCTTGATGCGAAGCCGCCGCAGCCGGGCGGCCAGCCGGATGAGATGAACGCTCATGACGGATCCCCCCCTTGCAGGCGCATGCTGCCCTGCCGGTACAGCTCCGGGCTGACGCCGAAGCGGTCGCGAAAGCGCTGGCAGAAGTACGACGTGCTCTTGTAGCCCACCGCCTGCGACACGTGGCTGACCTTCATCTGCGTGCCCTCCAACAGCTCCTGCGCCTTTTTCATCCGGTAGTCGTTCAGGAACTTGCCGGGCGTACAGCCGGTCTCGTGCTTGAACAGGCGGCACAGGTAGTTGGGGCTGAAGTAGAACGCGCGGGCCAGATCCTCCAGGCCGATGTCCTCGCTGAAGTGCTGGCAGATGTAGCGCTTGATCGCCTCGATCTTCTGGTTGGACAGCGCGTCCGCGCGCTCCTCGGCGGCGCGCAGCGCGTCGTACACGAGCGCCTTGAGCGCGTCCATGTTGGCGCAGGCGAACACGCGCTCGACCACGTCGCTCTCGCGCGCCGGATCCCCCCGAAGGCGCAGCAGCTCGCTGATGAGCTGCGTGACGCAGAACTTGGCGTACAGGCTCGAGGGCATGCTGTCCACGCGCAGGCCCGTGAACGCCGCGTCGCAGATGTCGCGCAGCAGCAGGATGTCGCCCTGGCGCGCCGCGTCGAGCATCTGCTCCATTGGAAATTCGACGCCCTTGCCTGGCACGACCACCGCGCCGCGGTCCGTGCGCGCCTCCAGCCGGCGGTAGGCGGGCAGAAAGTCGTCCGCCCCGTCGATGACCTCGCAGGCGGCGAAACACTCGCGGCCGTAGGCGTCGCATACAAAGCGGCGCGCGGCCTCGGCCAGCGCATCCGGCGACTCGCCGCCGCACGGACGGCGCAGCAGGATCAGCCCCTGCTCAGGGTACAGGCTGATGAAGTCGCACGGGCCGGGCACAAAGCGGTGCAGCACGAGCTCAAAGTCCTCGCCCGCGTCCGCGAAGAAGTCGGTCGAGAACTCCAGCAGCAGCATCAGCCCGTATTCGCCCACGAACGCACGCTCCTGTGCGGAGGGCAGTGACTCCACATCGCGGCTCAGCGCCAGATAGAGCAGGTGACGGCGCACGAACAGTGCCTCGCGGTCGCGCGCCCGGTCGGCGGCGATCATGTCCAGCGTCGCCTCCATCGTGCGGCGGAACTCCTCGGGATCGACCGGCTTCATCAGGTATTCCGTGACGCCGATGGAGATGGCGTTCCGGGCGTCGACAAAGTCGTTGTAGCCGCTGAAGAGGATCACGCGCAGGTCGGGATAGAGCGCGCGCGCCTGGCCCGCCAGCGACACGCCGTCCATGAGCGGCATCTTGATGTCCGTAAACAGGATGTCGAAGCGGCGCTGCGTCAAAAGCGCATAGGCTTCCCGGCCGTCCCGGGCGGTGACGGTCTCCAGCGAGAGGTCGTAGCGGCGGATCAGAAAGAGGATGCATTCGATCTCCGCGGGGCAGTCGTCGACGATGAGCAGGCTGTACATAGCGCTCCCTCCGCAAGGCGAGATGTGCGCCGTGGGCGCAGCATCATTATAGCTGATTTCCTGAATCCTGCGGCGAATTTTATCCGCATTGAATAAAATTGCGACATGAATGTCAAGAATCTGATATTTATAAACTCATGGACCGGCGATACAATGAAACCAAGGACGGCCGGGCGCGGCGACGGGCCCCGCGGCGCACGGCTCGAAAGAGGACACCTTTCCAAGCGACGCAAGACAAGGAGGAAACCGAATCATGAAAAAAGCATTGGCGCTTGTGCTGACCCTGGCGCTCCTGCTGCCGGCAGCGGCACTGGGCGAGGAGACGGTCGATCCCTACGGACCGGTGACGGACGGCGATCCCATCGTCATCACGGTCGGGCGCGAGGAGAGCGCAAACATCGTCTACGAGCCGGGCGAAAACTCCGAGGATAACTACATCGTCCGCTACCTGGAGGAGCAACTGAACGTCGACTATCAGTACGCGTTCTCCGTGGACACCTCGTCCTACACGACGAAGGTCAACATGGCCATCGCCTCCGGCGACTTCCCGGATGTCATGAACGTGTCCTACACGCAGCTGGTGCAGCTGGTCGAGGCGGATGCGATCGAGGACATGACCGAGGCGTTCGCGACCTATGCGTCCCCCTCGCTGCGCAAGTGCTTTGACTCGACCAACGGCCTGACCGAGGCGCTGGGCACGTTCGACGGCAAGCTCATGGGCATCGGCGATATCTGCCCGGGCATGGACGCCGTGCCGGTGCTGTGGGTGCGCGGCGACTGGCTGGAAGAGTGCGGCCTGGAGACGCCGCAGACCTGGGACGACGTGGTCAACGTGGCCAAGACGTTCCTGGAAAAGAACCCCGGCGGCAATGTCAACACCGGCATCGCGGTGAGCTCGGACTACTATCAGCCCAACGGCGGTTCCTACCACCTCAACTCGCTGTTCAACTACTTTGGCGCGTACCCCAAGCAGTGGATCACCGATGACGAGGGCAACGTCGTCTATGGCTCGATCACCGACGAGTGCCGCGAGGCGCTGGCGGCGATCAACGGCCTGGTCAACGAGGGTGTGCTCAACGCATCCCTGGCCGTGACGGGCGGCGACCAGTGCTATGAACTGCTCGCCAACGGCCAGGCCGGCATGTTCATCGGCGCCTGGTGGAGCGGCCAGTATCCGGTCGTGGCAATCCTGGAGGGCATGCCCGACACGGCGTCCTTCGTGCCGGTGATCGCGCCGCTCAACCCGGACGGCAAGATGGTCGTGTGCGACAAGAGCCCGACCAACACCTACGTCGTCGTCAAGAAGGGCTGCTCCGAGGAGGTCAAGGAGGCGGTCGTCAAGACGATCAACTACCAGTACGATCTGGATCAGTCCCAGGCCGAGGGCGTGCGCCCCAACGGCATGGACTCCAACTTCTCCTGGCACTACTATCCGATCAACGTGCTGCACTGCGACTTTGACGCCAAGGAAAACCAGATCGCCGACGTGATGAAGGTCATCGCGGGCGAGATGGACTACGACGATCAGTGCGGCGACGGCAAGACCTGGTACAACGGCTACACCACCGTCATGGAGCACGGCCTGCGCTATGCGTTTGACACCAACCTGGCCACGGCCAACGCCTGGGGCTGGGCGACCGGCGCGTGGGAGGTCGAGCGCAACTCCGACCTGATCGAGCACTTCTCCGAAGCTTCCTACGCCGATACGCCTTCCATGGAGCGCCTGTGGACGGCCATGGAGACGCTGGAGGAGGAGTACTTCCTCAAGGTCATGATCGGCGAGGCCAGCCTGGACGATTGGGACGACTTCGTCAGCGAGTGGAAGAGCATCGGCGGCGATACGATCACCGCTGAGGTCGCGGAGTACGTCGCTGCCCAGTAAAGGCGGTTCCATAAGCGATGAGGCCGGCCGCCGCCCCCTGCTACGGCAGGGGACGGCGGCCCGACCGATGGCCGCTATGTTTTGGCAAGGAGGCACGGTATGCAAAAGCTTGCGCTCAGGCGCCGGAAGGTCACCCTGAAAGACACGTGGCCATATCACCTGCTCATTCTTCCGGGGCTGCTCGTCGTCGTGATCTATACGATCATTCCGTTCTTTGGCAACATCATCGCCTTTCAGGATTTCAAGCCGATCATGGGCTTTCAACGCTCCCCCTGGGTCGGGCTGGAGAACTTTCGGTACATGTTCAGCCTGAAGGACACAGCCAAGATCTTCCGCAATTCGCTGTTCATCGCCTCGATGAAGCTGATGCTCTCGCTGGTCTTCTCCATCTTCTTTGCCGTTCTGCTGCATGAGGCGCTGGGACAGAAGATCAAAAAGTGCGTGCAGACGATCTGCTTCCTGCCGCACTTTCTCTCCTGGGTCATCCTGGCGACGATCTTCAAGAACATCTTCGACGACACCGGTCTGGTCAACACTGTGCTGGTCAAGCTGGGCCTGGCCAGTCAGAGCGTCAACTTCCTGGGCTCCAACCGCTGGTTCCCCGTGCTGCTGATCGGCACAGACGTCTGGAAGGAGTTTGGCTACGGCTCCATCATCTTCATTGCGGCGCTGTCGGGCATCAACCCCGAGCTGTATGAGGCCGCCGACATCGACGGCGCCAGCCGCATGGCCAAGATCCGGCACATTACGCTGCCTGGCATCCTCGTGACGATTGTGCTGGTGGCGACGCTGAACCTGTCCAACATCCTCAATGCGGGATTTGACCAGGTCTACAACATGTACAGCCCGGTCGTCTACGAGTCGGGCGATATCATCGACACCTACGTATACCGCATGAGCTTCATCAACGCGCAGTATTCGATGGCGACGGCGGTGGGCCTGCTCAAGTCCGCCGTGAGCTTCATTCTGATCACTGTCTCCTACTTCGCGGCAGACCGCGTGGCCGGATACAGGCTCTTTTGACGCGGGGAATGGGGGAGTGAAGTTGAAACGCTATAAATCGGTGGAAAATACCGCGTTTGACACCGTGGTGATGGTGCTGCTGGTGACGATGGGATTGCTGTGCCTGCTGCCGCTGCTGCACATCATCTCGCTGTCGCTGAGCAGCAAGACGGCCGCGCTGGCCGGACGTGTGTACATCTGGCCCGTCGAGTGGACGGTGACCCCCTACAAGACGCTGCTGCAGGACGCCAAGTTCATGCAGGCGATGTGGGTGTCGGTGCAGCGCGTGGTGCTGGGCGGGCTGATCAACTTCGTGCTGACGATCTGCTGCGCGTATCCGCTGTCGCTGGAGTCCCGCCAGTTCCCCGCGCGGCGCGTGTACATCTGGGTGTTTGTGTTCGCGATGCTGTTCGGCGCGGGCATCGTGCCGTGGTATTTCGTCATCCAGTATACGGGTCTGCTGGACAGCATCTGGGCGCTGGTCATCCCCGGCGGACTGCCCATCTACAACACGATCCTGCTGATGAACTTCTTCCGCAACGAGCCGGCGGCCATCAAGGAGGCCGCGACGATTGACGGCATCGGTCCGTTCCAGATGATGACGCACATCTACGTGCCGCTGGCGCTGCCCGCCATTGCGACGGTGACGGTATTTAGCATCGTCGGCCACTGGAACAACTTCTTCGATGGCCTGCTGCTGATCAACTCGCCTGAGAAGATCCCGCTGCAAACCTACATCCAGACGCTCACGAACACCAACATCGTCATCACCTCCTCGTCGATGACGGAGGAGGAGCTGGCGGCGATGACCTCGCTCAAGACGTTCAACGCGGCCAAGATTGTCGTCGCGGCGCTGCCCATCGCGATCTTCTATCCGTTCATGCAACGCTTCTTCGTGTCGGGCATCTCGCTGGGCTCGGTGAAGGGCTGACGGGACGGCTGTTCCCTATTGAATGAAGCGCCCGCCGCGAAATCCCTGTGGATTTCGCGGCGGGCGCGCTTTGTGTTCAGTGCGCCGTGTGAACGGCGGACGCTTCGGAAATGTCGCCGCAGGCGCGGGCCATGGCGTTGATCGCGTCGATCAGCTCGCGCGCCACGCGCGTGCGGTCCTCGCTGAAGGGTACGTCATCGCGCAGGTAGACGGGCTCGCCTGCCAGCAGCTCGCCGCGCGCAGGGCTGCAGTACAGCGGGACAAACGGCAGCGCAGCGCCGGCCCGGCGGCGGTACATGGGCCCCAGCTGCAGGAAGCCCTCGTACATCTCGCCCATCACCGGCGAGTCGTTGCCGTAGTCGATATCCGGCGCGATCAGCACGCTCTCGCCGCGCATCAGCACATCCAGCGAATCGCGGAACGTATCGCGCAGATGCGCGATATCCCGATGCACAGGGATCGACCGGCAGCTGCGGATCAGCGCGCTGACGAACACAGACAGCGGCACGCTGACGGCGTTGGCCAGCACCCGGGGCCAGCCCAGACGCTGGGAGAAGGTGAAGCCCGCATACTGACGGTAGCACTCGGCGCGCGAGAAGAACACATGCAGCACCCACGGGCGGGGCGGGACGGGCATCGAGCGCATCACCTGCACCGGTCCGCGCAGGTTCTGATGATGGACGATAAAACACGCGCAGGCGGGCAGGCTTTGCGCGCAGCGGAGGGTCAACGGCTTTTTGCACACATTCAGACAGAATCGGACGAGCTTAAACAGCGTCCCCAAGTTGTTCGCTCCTTTCGACAGACACCTGGCACACAACAGGCTAACCCTATTATATCAAATGTCGATCCACTCGGCGAGGAATTGGCGGGATTTTGTGTGAAAAAATATCGGCATTGCGCCGCCGGCCTGCCGCGCAGGACCGCAAGGCGGCCGGATGCCCGCGCATAGCATAGCAGAAAGCCGCGCGCCTGTAAAGCCTGAAATGATAGGCAGCGGATGGATCATGCGTCCGACGCGGTCTGCGCGCAGGAGAGCCAGCGCCGGTACGTCGCGTCCATGCCGATCGCGCCCAGCGGCGCGGTGATCAGGATGGCGAGCACCGCCACTGCCAGCACCATCTGCCCGCAGGGCAGGCCCAGGGCCAGCGGCACGGAGCCGATGGCGGCCTGCACGGTCGCCTTGGGCAGATAGGCGACGACGCAGAACAGGCGCTCTTTGCGCCCCAGCGGCGTGCCCGCCAGGCACAGCAGCACGCCCAGCGACCGGAACGCCAGCGCGAGGAAGATCATCGCCGCCGCCGCCGCGCCGGCCTTCAGGGCGAAGCGCACGTCGACTGCCGCGCCGACCAGCACAAACAGCGTGACCTCCGCGCAGATCCACAGCTTGCCCAGCTTTTCGGCCAGGCGCCTGGACACGAACGCGGCGGTCTTGACCCGCAGCGCGCAGGCCATGCTCACGACCGCCAGCAGCCCGGAGACGGGCACGCGCCCCTTGAGCCAGGCCTCGGCCGCCACGAGCAGAAACGACACGCCCAGGATGACGATGGTCTTCGTGCTGTTGCGCACATGATGCCGGTGGCCAGCATGCCGATGATGCGCGGCAGGCGAAGCCGTCGGCACAGGGCGGCCATGGAAAGGCCCGCCAGGAAGATCAGCGCAAGAGAAGTCAACATGAGGATGCCTCCTTTGGACGCAAAAGGCCGATGCCTTCTGCGACCTGGTATCACAGAAGTCATCAGCCTGTTCAGCGGTTTAGGTTTCCCAAGGGAGAACTTCATTCCCTGCGCCTTTTATAGCGCACGGACCGGCGCGTGTAAACCCCTTTTTGGCCGCCATACCTTGCCCGTGCAGCGCGGGTGGGATTATAATGAGACCGACGAAGTGAAGAGGGAAAATACATGCGCTACACGATACGGCCGATGGCCGAGGCGGAGGATCCGCTGCTGGAGGCGCTGCTGACGCTTTTGCGCGACAGCGGCTACGAGCGGGCGTCGCTGTCCATGCAGAAGGCCAACGCCGCCGTGCGGCTGTGCCGGCGGGCCGGCTTCGACGTGTGGCGGGAGAACGGCGAGGAGCACATCATGGTCTTGCGCCTGCGCGCATGACGCGCTATTTTTGCAGCTTCCAGTACAGGTAGAGGGGCACCCTGTCCAGCAGGGCCATCGTCCTGGACAGCCGGGCCTGCTCCGCAGTGGCCCGCGGCTCCCACAGGTCGACAATCGTCAGTCCGCAGCGGACAAAGGATTTCACATACTCCTCCAACGTCCTGTGGCGCCAGACGACGGGCGTGGCGCTGTCCCCGACGGGCGCCGACCATTCCCTGGGCTCGAAATAGTTCCTGACGACGACCTGACGCTCGGCGCCCTCGCCCTGCCGGCCGATGCCCAGCTCGTAGTGCCCGTTGAAGCAGGGATGCAGCACGCTGGCACAGAGCAGCCCGCCCGGCCGGAGCACCCGCGCGATCTCCCGGAGCGTCCCCTCCAGATCCTCGCAGTCCATCAGCATCATGGAACAGAGCACGACGTCGAAGGAGCCGCTTTCCAGCCCCCACAGGTCGCTGCTGTTTCGAACCAGGTGCCGGACCGAAAGCTGCTCCTGCTGCGCGCGCTCGGAGGCATAGGCGATGGCACGCTCGGCGCAGTCGACCGCCCAGACCTGCGCGCCGCGCCGGGCCAGCTCTCTGGCATATCCGCCCTCTCCGCAGCCCAGATCGAGGAGCGCCTTGCCCCTGACATCGCCCAGATATTGCAGCATATTGGGCAGGATGAAGTGGATCCGGCTCTCGTTTTTCTGGGCGAATGCGATCCAGTCATCCCCCAGACCGTTCCATCCGACAGTCGAACTGTCACGACGCATGGTGTGCATGGATAGGTCCTCCAGTCATATTCAAATGTGACGCCTGCTGTCAGGCGATGGGTACGGATCCCGGGCGGCGGGGGCGAGGACCGGCTGTCGACCGACGTCATGCGGAAAGCCCGGAGAATGACACTTAAAAATCCCCACGCTCTCTTCCATGACGGAGAGAAGGGGGGTTTTTATTGGTGCGGGAAACAGGACTTGAACCTGCATGAAGGAAATCTTCACTAGAACCTGAATCTAGCGCGTCTGCCAATTCCGCCATTCCCGCACGGCGTATTCAGAACGACAGATATTATAACATCGTCCGACGTGTTTGTAAAGCCCTTTTGCAAAAAATACGAGGGATTCTCTCCTGGCCCGCATATGCGTTTGAGACCGGAATACAGGCGCTCCGGCAGACGCATCCTGCGCCGCGAAGCAGGAGAGGAAAAGGCGGTTGCGCGCGGCGGCGGCGGTTGCTATAATAGGGGCAAGCAGCGGGCGCAGGCCCGCAGAAAGGCGATGAAATCGATGCGGATTACACAGCTTCGGACGGACCATCTCGAGCTTCCGCTCGGTGCGCTGTTGCAGGCGCCGACCTTTTCCTATGTCGTGGAGGCGTCCACCGGCGCGCGTCAGGCGTCGGCGCGCATTGAGGTCGCCCACACGCCCGACTTTGGCGCGCTGCTCTACGACAGCGGCGAGCGCGCGGACATCAGCTCTCTGGGCTTCACGCCGCCGCTGACGCTCGCGCCCCGCACGCGCTACTTCTGGCGCGTGAGCGTGCGCGCGGACGACGGCGACTGCGCCGTCAGCGAGCCTGCGTGGTTTGAGACCGGCAAGCGCGACGAGGCCTGGCAGGCCAGGTGGATTCGCGCGCCGTTTGACGCGGACGTGCATCCCGTGCTCGAGCGGCGGTTCGAGCTGGCGCAGGCGCCGGAGCGCGCGCGCGTCTACATGGTGGGCCTGGGCCTGTACGAGCTCTACGTCAACGGACAGAAGGCCGGCGACGAGTATCTGGCGCCCTTTTACAACGACTACGAGCGCTGGATCCAGGTGCAGACCTACGACGTGACCGATCTGCTGCATGCGGGCGAAAACTGCGTGCAGATCCTGCTGGGCAACGGCTGGTACAAGGGCCGCTTCGGCTTTGACGGACACAGCGGGGACATCTATGGCAGCGCGATGCAGGCGCTGCTGGAGCTGCGCGCGCAGGCGGCGGACGGGGAATTCGTGCTGTGCACGGACGAGACGTGGACGTGCCGTCCGTCGCCCGTGACGGCCAGCGGCATCTACGACGGCGAGGCGTACGACGCGCGGCTGGAGGGCGCGGGAGAGGGCGTGCCCGCGGCTCTGGCACAGGCGCCGGAGGGCCCGCTGTGCGACCGCATGAGTCCGCCGCTGCGCATCTGCGACCGGCGCGCGCCGGTGCGGCTGTTGCACACGCCTGCGGGCGAGCAGGTGCTCGACTTCGGCCAGGTGATGACCGGCTGGGTGGAGCTGGACGTGGATCTGCCGGCAGGCGCGCAGGTGACGCTCGAATACGGCGAGCTGCTGCAAAACGACTGCTTCTATCAGGGAAACCTGCGCACCGCGCGCCAGGCGTACGCGTTCACCTCGGCGGGCAGGCCCGCGCACGCGCGGCCGCACTTCACGTTCTACGGCTTCCGCTACGTGCGCGTGACGGGGCTGGAGCGCGTGCGGCCGGAGGACTTCACGGCGTGCGTGCTGCACAGCGACCTGCAGCGCACCGGCTGGGTGGAGACGTCCAACGAGAAGGTCAACCGGCTGATCGAAAACGCGTTCTGGGGCCAGATCGGCAACTTCGTGGACGTGCCGACGGACTGCCCGCAGCGGGATGAGCGCATGGGCTGGACGGGCGACGCGCAGGTGTTTTCGGCTACGGCGAGCTTCAACCAGTACACGCCGGCGTTCTACGCCAAGTATCTGCACGATATGCTGCTCGAGCAGCGCGCGCTGGGCGGCTCGGTGCCCTTCGTGGTGCCGGACATTCTGGGGCGGCTGCAGCGCCTCAGCTCCAAGGCCCAGGAGGATGGCTGGGGCACAGAGCACGGCTCCTGCGCCTGGGGCGACGCGGCGACGGTCATCCCGTGGACGCTGTACACGTTCTTCGGCGACAAGGAGCTGCTCGCACGCCAGTTTGAGAACATGACCGCGTGGACCGACTACATCCATGCGCAGGACGAGGCGCGCTGCGGCGGCTCGCGGCTGTGGACGTGCGGCTTCCACTTTGCGGACTGGCTGGCGCTGGACAACCCGGACAAGGACTCATGCTTTGGCGGCACCGACCCGTACTTTGTCGCCTCGGCGTACTACTACCTGTCCGCCAGCCTGACGGCCAAGGCCGCGGCGGTGCTAGGCCGCGAGGCGGAGCGGCTGCGCTATGAGCGCCTGGCGCTGGAGGTGCGCGACGCCATCCGCCGCGAGTACTTCACGCCGACCGGCCGCATCGCCGTTCCGACCCAGACGGGCATGGTGCTCGCGCTGGCGCTGGACCTGGCGCCCGAGGCGGCGCGCGGACGTATCGCGCGCGACCTGCGCGCCAAGCTGGAAGCGCGCGACATGCACCTGGATACGGGCTTCGTGGGCACGTATTTCCTGCTGCGCGCGCTGACGCAGTGTGGGCTGTCGGACTGCGCCTACGCGCTGCTGCTGCAGGAGGACTATCCCAGCTGGCTGTACGAGGTCAACATGGGCGCGACGACCGTCTGGGAGCGGTGGAACTCCGTGCTGCCCAACGGCCTGGTCAGCGACACGGGCATGAACAGCATGAACCACTACGCCTACGGCTCGGTGGTGGAGTGGATGTACCGGGACATGTGCGGCCTGAACCCGGCGGCGCCCGGCTTCAAGCGCGCGCGCATCGCGCCCCACAGCGACGCGCGCATCGGTCATGCGCGCTGCACCTACGACTCGGCCGCCGGCCGCTATGCGTGCGGCTGGGAGCGCACGCAGGATGGCGTGCGCTATGCGGTGACCGTGCCGTTTGACTGCGAGGCGGAGTTCGTGCCCGAGTCCGCGCAGGGGAGCCTGACGCTCAACGGCGCGCCCGTGCAGCCGCAGGACAGCGGCGTGCGCCTGGGCCCCGGCACGTGGGAGATCCTTTGGACGCGCTGACGTCCCCCTGAGGAGGATGCGATGCAGGAACCCAAGTATCAGAAGCTGGCGGATGCGCTGCGCGCCGCGGTGTGCGGGGGCGTCTACCCCGCGGGCGAGCGCCTGCCCAGCGAGAATGAACTGGTCGCGCGCACGGGCTACAGCCGCCAGACCGTCCGCCAGGCGATGGCCCTGCTGGAGAGCGAAGGCCTGACCGTGCGCGTGCGCGGCAGCGGCACCTATGTGCGCAGCGGCCCCGCCCAGCGGGAGCTGACGCGCAACATCGCCGTGGTGACGACGTACATCGGCGAGTACATCTTTCCCAACATCCTGCAGGGCATCCAGGGCGTGCTCGCGCAAAACGGCTATACCCCGCTGCTCTCCGCCACCGGCAACCGCCTGAGTGAGGAGCGGCGCATCCTCAGCGAGCTGCTGGACAAGCCCATCGACGGCCTGATCGTCGAGGGCACCAAGACGGCGCTGCCCAACCCCAACGTCGACCTGTACCGCCGCTTTGCGCTGCGCGGCATCCCGGCCGTGTTCATCAACGGCTATTATCCGGATGTGGACGATCCCGTCTACGTCGTCGCCGACGACCGGCGCGGCGGCCGGCTCGCCTGCGAGCTGCTGCTGCGTCGCGGCCACCGGCGCATTGCGGGCGTGTTCAAGAACGACGACATGCAGGGTCACCGCCGCTATGCCGGCTATGCCGAGGCGCTCGTCGAGGCCGGATTGCCCGTCGACGACGACGCGATCCTCTGGTACGCCACCGAGAACCGCGAGGCCCTCTTTGACGCGCGCCTGCCCGGCGCCCTGCGCGGCTGCACGGCGGCGGTCTGCTACAACGACGAGGCCGCCGTGAGCCTGCTCGCGCGCCTGCGGGACGGTCAGGCGCCGGAGATCGTCAGCTTTGACCACAGCCTGCTGGCGCAGATGTCGCCCTTTCTGTCCCTGGCCGGGCCCAAGGAGCGCCTGGGCGCACTGGCTGCGCAGAAGCTGCTGAACATCCTGCAGGGCCGCGTCGAGCATCCGGCCGTCCTGCCCTGGGAAATGCCCCCGGAGTGCGCAAAAGACATGGGCAAGTGAGCTTGTGCTGGACCGGGCGGTGTGATATAATGGAAGCCAGAAGTTGTTCGTACAACTTGGACCCGCCCGGAAGGCGGAGACCATAGCGAGGAGGTTGTCGGCTTGAATCAATCGATCGGAGCGTTCATTGAAGGCGGCAAGGGCGTGCTGGGCGTCGAGTTCGGCTCCACGCGCATCAAGGCGGTGCTGATTGGCGAGGACCACACGGTGCTCGCCGCCGGCGGGTTTGACTGGGAGAACCAGCTGCGCGACGGGGTATGGACGTACGACCTGGCGGACGTGTGGACGGGCCTGCAGAGCGCGTATGCGGCGCTGCGCGGGGATGTGGAGGCGCGCTACGGCGTGAAGCTGAAGAAGCTGGCGGCGATGGGCGTTTCGGCGATGATGCACGGCTATCTGGCGTTCGACGCGGCGGGCCGGCAGTTGGCGCCGTTCCGCACGTGGCGCAACAGCATGACGGGGCAGGCGGCAGAGGAGCTGACGCGGCTGTTCTCGTTCAACATTCCGCAGCGCTGGACGATCGCGCACCTGTATCAGGCGATCCTGAACGGCGAGGAGCACGTGGCGCGCATCGACCAGGTGACGACGCTGGCGGGCTACGTCCACTGGAAGCTGACGGGCCGGCGCGTCGTGGGCGTGGGCGAGGGCGCGGGCATCCTGCCCATCGATCCGGAGCGAAACGACTACGACCAGGCGATGGTCGACAAGTTCGAGGCGCTGATCGCCCCGCGCGGCCTGAGCTGGAGACTGCGCGGCGTGCTGCCCGCGGTGCTGGGGGCCGGCGAGGACGCGGGCTGCCTGACGCCGGAGGGCGCGCTATTGCTCGATCCCACGGGCGAGACGGCGCCGGGCGCGCCGCTGTGCCCGCCGGAGGGCGATGCGGGCACGGGCATGACGGCCACAAACAGCGTGGCGGCGCGCACGGGCAACGTGTCGGCGGGCACGTCGGTATTCGCGATGGTCGTGCTGGAGCGCCCGCTCAGCCGCGTGTATCCCGAGATCGACATGGTGACCACGCCCACCGGCAAGCCCGTGGCGATGGTGCACTGCAACAACTGCACCAGCGACATTAACGCCTGGGCGGGGATGCTGGGCGGATTCCTGGCGGCGATGGGCCGTCCGGCCGGCGCGGGGGAGATCTATCCGGCGCTGTTCCAGGCGGCGATGCGCGGCGCGAAGGACTGCGGCGGCGTGGTCAACTGCTGCTACGTGTCGGGCGAGACGATCACGGACGTCGCCGAGGGCCGGCCGATGCTCGTGCGCACGCCGGATGCGGAGCTGAGCTTTGAAAACTTTGCCCGCTCGCTCGTGCTGGGCGCAGTGACGACCCTGGCCAGCGGCATGCGCATTCTCGCACAGGAGCAGGTGCGCATCGACGTGCTGCTGGGCCACGGCGGCTTCTTCAAGACGCCCGGCACGGCGCAGAAGCTGCTCGCCGCGGCGCTGGACGCGCCCGTGTCCGTCATGGAAAACGCGGGCGAGGGCGGCGCGTGGGGCATGGCGCTGCTGGCGGCCTACCGCGTGCGCCGCACGCAGGGCGAGACGCTGGAGGCGTACCTGTCCGAGCGCGTGTTCGGCGGCGTCAGGTGCGTGACGGAGCAGCCCGACGCGCAGGACGCGCAGGGCTTCGCGGCCTATCTGCGGCGCTTTGACGCCATCCTTCCTGCCGAGCGCGCCGCCGTGGCGTCGCTCAAGGCGTGATCTTTGCATTTCCAACATCAAGAGAGGAAGACGGATATGAGCATGAAGCAGTATGAGTTCTGGTTTGTCGTCGGCAGTCAGTTCCTGTACGGGCCCGAGGTGCTGCAGACCGTGGCCCAGCGCGCTCAGGAGATGGCCGACTGGATGAACGCGTCGGGCAAGCTGCCCTGTAAGATCGTCTACAAGGTGACGGCCAAGACCCAGCGCGAGATCGCCGACGTCGTGCGCGCGGCCAACTATGAGCCGGCCTGCGCGGGCGTCATCACCTGGTGCCACACGTTCAGCCCCAGCAAGATGTGGATCAACGGCTTTGTGGACCTGCAAAAGCCCTACTGCCACCTGGCCACGCAGTACAACCGCGAGATCCCCAACGAGGAGATCGACATGGACTTCATGAACCTGAA